>Ga0209197_1002913_pt1 | contig 9675 bp, 7 predicted proteins | sample COGITO_mtgs_1105_4_FD_184802 | JGI IMG/M metagenome (GOLD analysis project Ga0209197, IMG submission 184802) | Pelagic marine microbial communities from North Sea - COGITO_mtgs_110512 (SPAdes) (version 2) | ecosystem: Environmental > Aquatic > Marine > Epipelagic ... | reverse complement strand
AACTCGTTGGAATTTAAATTAATTTTTAAGAAAGAAACTACAAACGAAAATATCAGGGGGATAGATAATTTAAACAATATTTATTCTATAAAAAATAATGAGTTAATTAAAAGTTCAGATACTAAAAATTATTATTATAAGAACAGTTTGTATTCAACTATTACCTCAATTGATTTTCAAAATTCTTTGAAAATAAAATTGTTTTATGAAGATTCCAACTCATTAATTGTTCTTGACAATAAACTTTCCGAAATTTCAAAAATTAATTTCAACATAATTAGTCCTAATAAAATAATTTCTAAGTTTTCTGCTTCAAATGACAATAATATCTGGGTCTACAATGAACTAAACTCAAAAATTGAATTATATAACTACATTAATAATACATTTAGAATTGTTAATTCAGAAATTTCAGGTGAAGTAATTTCATTAAAGAGCAACTATAAATATTGTTGGGTTCTAACAGATTCTCACATATATAAATTCAATTATTTTGGGAGTTTGATTACTAAAATTACAGTAAATAATATTGAGCAAATTGAAAGTTTTAATGATTTTTTAATTTTCAAAAGAAATAATGAGTTGTTTTATTTTGATCAAGATCTTTTATTAGAGAATAAATTAAAATTAGAAAATTTATTAATAAAAGATTTTTTTGTAATCAATCAAAGCTTGTATATTTACGATTCTGAACATTTTATTAAATATCAAATTCAAAAAAAATAAATTATGCATATTGCTATTGCAGGAAACATTGGAGCAGGAAAAACAACTTTAACTAATTCACTAGCTAAGCATTACAACTTTGAAGTACAGCTTGAAGATGTAGTAGACAATCCTTATTTAGATGATTTCTACAACGAAATGGAAAGATGGAGTTTTAATCTTCAGGTTTACTTTTTAAATAGCCGATTTAGACAGCTAATTGATATAACTGAAAGTAAAAAGAATGTAATTCAAGACAGAACAATATATGAAGATGCAAATATATTTGCTCCTAATTTACATGCGATGGGGTTGATGGCTAATCGTGATTTTGAAAACTACAAATCTCTATTTGAATTAATGGAATCAAAGGTAGAGGCTCCAGACTTATTAATTTACTTAAGAAGCTCAATTCCCAATCTAGTTTCTCATATACACAAAAGAGGAAGAGATTATGAAAATTCAATAAGTATTGACTATTTAAGTAGATTAAATGAGCGTTACGAAGCTTGGATTCACAACTACAACAAGGGTGAATTATTAATCATTGATATTGATAATTTAGACTTTGTTGATCACCAAGAAGATCTTGAGAAAATAATTTCGATGGTTGATGAAAAATTAAAGAAATAAAAAAAAGCCTCATTTTTAAATGAGGCTTTTTTTTTATTAATTAAAATAATATATTTAGTTCTCTCGCGCTTCGGCTACAAGATCTTTAACTGTTTGATTTACTTCCGACTCACTACCCTTAATAACAGAAGAAACTTTCGTTTGAACTCCGTCTTTGTTAGTTATAATCTTGACTTCTGCAGTTATATTATCTGCATCATCAATGCTAGTCGCATTTACTTCAACCTGAACTTCATCAGTAACTGAAGAATGATTTTCTGAAACAGAATGACCTCCTAAGATAGGTGCAATCACTAAACCAATCAAACAAGTTAACTTAATTAAAATATTCATTGAAGGCCCTGAGGTATCCTTGAAAGGATCTCCAACAGTATCTCCAGTGATTGCAGCTTCATGAGCCGCAGAACCTTTATGTGTCATTTCTCCGTTAATCATAACTCCCGCTTCAAATGATTTTTTGGCGTTATCCCAAGCGCCACCTGCGTTATTTTGAAAAATTGCCCATAGTACACCACTTACAGTAACTCCAGCCATGTAACCACCCAGCATCTCTGCAATCATTAATTTTTCCATTCCAAATAACATTGGCAAGAAAGTAATTAACAACGGAAATCCAATAGTTAAAATTCCGGGAAGCATCATTTCTTTTAAAGAAGCTTTAGTAGATATCTCAACACATTTATCATATTCAGGCTTCCCTGTTCCTTCCATTATACCAGGAATATCTTTAAATTGTCTTCTAACTTCGTAAACCATTTCCATGGCTGCTTTTCCAACTGCATTCATAGCCAATGCTGAGAATACAACAGGAACCATTCCTCCCACAAATAACATTGCTAATACTGGAGCTTTAAAAATATTGATTCCCTCAATACCAGTAAAAGTGACATAAGCAGCAAATAATGCAAGGGATGTTAATGCAGCGGAGGCTATAGCAAAACCTTTACCTGTAGCTGCTGTTGTATTTCCAACAGAATCTAAAATATCTGTTCGTTCTCTAACGATAGGGTCTTGTTCACTCATTTCAGCAATACCACCTGCATTATCTGCTATAGGGCCAAAAGCATCAATCGCCAACTGCATAGCAGTGGTAGCCATCATTGCTGATGCTGCCATTGCAACACCATAAAATCCAGCCAATGCATAGGAAGACCAAATTGCTGCAGCAAACAAAATTACAGTGGGAAATGTAGAAATCATTCCTGTTGCCAAACCTGCAATAATATTTGTTCCAGCACCAGTAGCTGATTTTTGAACTATATTTAAGACTGGTTTTTTACCTAAGCCTGTGTAGTACTCAGTAACTGCAGAAATAACTCCTCCTACAAATAACCCTACTAGAGTTGCATAAAATACTCGCATAGCGGAGATATCCTTTAAGACATTTCCATTAGTTTCGAAGAAATTCATTTTCATTGTTTCAGGTAGCATGTATGTTACTAAAAAATAACAAGAAACTGCAACCAAAGCTATTGAAAACAAATTACCTTTATTTAGAGCTCCCATTACTTGAGCTTCTTTAGCATCATTAGATTTAATACTAACTAACATCGTACCAAGCATAGAAATAATGATTCCTACTCCAGCAATAGACATTGGCAATAAAATAGGCCCAATAGAACCGAAACCATTAAAAATATTGATATCATTAACCTCAATAACATAATTTCCTAATACCATCGCTGCTAATACAGTTGCCACGTATGAACCAAATAAATCTGCTCCCATACCTGCAACATCACCTACATTATCACCTACATTATCAGCAATTGTCGCTGGGTTTCTTGGGTCATCTTCTGGAATACCAGCTTCAACCTTACCAACTAAATCAGCTCCAACATCAGCAGCTTTGGTATATATTCCACCACCAACTCTTGCAAATAAAGCAATTGATTCAGCACCTAAAGAAAATCCTGCTAATGTTTCTAAAACTATTGTCATGTTATCTACACTAAAAGTTTCACCTCCTAAGTAATTGTTGAAAAGAATAAAAAAGCCTGTTAAACCTAAAACTGCTAAACCAGCAACTCCAAGACCCATAACCGTACCTCCACCAAAAGAAACCTTTAAGGCATTTGGTAAACTAGTTTTTGCCGCTTGAGTTGTTCTAACATTTGTTTTCGTTGCTATTTTCATTCCCATGTTTCCAGCGTAAGCAGAAAAGATAGCTCCAAAAATAAAGGCAATAGAGATTAACCAATGAGTAGTTTCAACCACAGATGAAACACCTGCTAAAGCTAAACTAACTACAATTACAAAAACTGCTAGCAACCTATATTCTGCATTTAAAAATGCTAAAGCTCCTTCATAAATATGGTCTGAAATCTCTTTCATTTTACCATCACCGGCATCTTGTTTCATAACCCATGACTTTTTATAAAGCATGTAACCTAGACCTATAATTGCCGCTACAATCGGCATGTAAATAAACATTGAATCCATTTTGTATTTTTTTAGTAAATTTTAATTCGGTCGCAAAAGTAATGAAATCAGTTTAGATTTAAAAACTAATTATATCTCAAATACATTGCTTATTTTTTGTAAAGTACTTTTTTGACGGCTTTTATTACATCCTCGCTGTTAGGAAGCCATTCAGCTAAAAGCACAGGTGAATATGGCGCTGGTGTATCCGCAGTATTGATCTTTTCGATTGGAGCATCTAAATAATCAAATGCTTTTGATTGAACTTGAAAAGTAATCTCAGTTGAAACATTTCCAAAAGGCCAAGCCTCTTCAAGTATTACCAGTCTATTTGTTTTTTTAACTGATTTAATTACAGCATTAATATCTAAAGGACGTACAGTTCTTAAATCAATAATTTCACAAGAAATATTTTCTTGCTTTAATTTATCCGCTGCTTTGTATGCTTCTTTTATTATTTTTCCAAATGACACAATAGTAACGTCAGTACCTTCTCTTTTTATATCTGCAACTCCAATAGGCAAAGTGTATTCTCCTTCAGGAATTTCACCTTTATCACCATACATCTGTTCACTTTCCATAAATATAACAGGATCATCATCTCTAATAGCAGATTTTAATAATCCTTTCGCGTCGTAAGGATTTGAAGGGACAATAACCTTTAATCCAGGCGTGTTAGCAAACCAGTTTTCAAATGCTTGAGAATGGGTTGCGCCTAATTGACCTGCTGACCCAGTTGGCCCCCTAAATACAATAGGGCACTTGAACTGACCACCAGACATTTGTCTAATCTTTGCAGCGTTATTAATAATCTGATCAATTCCAACAAGAGAGAAGTTGAAGGTCATGTACTCAACAATAGGACGATTACCTGTCATCGTTGATCCAATAGCTATACCAGCAAATCCTAATTCAGCAATTGGAGTATCAATAACTCTTTTCTCACCAAATTCATCAAGCATTCCCTTGGAAGCTTTATAAGCTCCATTATATTCTGCAACCTCTTCACCCATGAGGTAGATACTTTCATCCGTTCTCATTTCTTCTGACATTGCTTCACAAATAGCTTCTCTAAATTGAATTGTTCTCATTTATATTAATTTACTGCAAAAATACTAAAGGATTTAATAATTATAATTAAAAAAAATAAAATAATTACTATGCATGCATAGTAATTTATGTATTATTAATTATCTTTGACCAATAAAACAAATAATATGAAAATAATAGTTTGTATTAGTCATGTTCCTGACACAACTTCAAAAATAAATTTCACTGATGGAAACACAAAGTTTGACAGAAATGGAGTTCAGTTTGTAATTAATCCAAATGACGAGTTTGGTCTTACAAGAGCAATGTGGTTTAAAGAAAAACAAGGAGCCACTGTTGATGTGATTAATGTTGGCCTGTCTGATACTGAGTCAACTCTTAGAAAAGCGCTTGCAATTGGAGCAGATAAAGCGATTAGAATAGACATGAATCCTCAAGATGGGTTTAGTGTAGCTAAGCAGTTAGCTAATTATATAAAAAAAGAAAATTATGATTTGGTAATTGCAGGTCGAGAGTCCATTGATTACAATGGTGGAATGGTTCCTGGGATGATCGCTGGTTTGAACAATGCTAATTTTATAAACAATTGCATAAGTCTTGAAATTGATGGCGCTAATGTTACAGCTTCTAGAGAGATTGACGGGGGAAAAGAAACTATTGAATCTTGTACTCCACTAGTGATTGGAGCTCAAAAAGGTTTGGTAGAAGAAAGTGATTTAAGAATTCCAAATATGAGAGGAATAATGATGGCTAGAAAAAAACAACTTGAAGTTATTCCAGCTATTGACACCTCTAATCAAACGAACTCAATTGAATTTGAAAAACCAAAACCAAAAGGAGAAGTAACACTAGTTTCTTCGGACAATCTAGATGAATTAATAAATTTACTTCACAACGAAGCTAAAGTAATTTAAATATGGCAATATTAGTATACACAGAATCTGAACAGGGTAAATTTAAAAAAATAGCTTTCGAATTAGCTTCTTATGCTAGGGCAATAGCAGATAAAAATAATACTACTGTGACTGCAGTATGTATCAATGCAGAAAATCCAATGGAGTTACAAAACTATGGTGTAGATAAAGTTCTTAATGTTTCAAATCAAGACTTAAAATCATTTAACGCCATGTCATACTCTCAATCTGTATTTGAAGCTGCAGAAAATGAAAAATCCAACATTATAGTTATTAGCTCAAGTGCAGATTCAAAGTATTTAGCTCCACTACTTGCAGTTAAACATAATGCTGGATACATATCTAATGCATCAGAATTACCGACAAGCTACAGTCCGCTTTCAGTTAAAAGAACAGCATTTACAAATAAGGCATTTGAAATCACTCAAGTTAACACTGAGAATATATTAATAAGTTTAGCGAAAAACAGCTATTCCATTACTGAAATGAAAACTGATACATCAGTAGAAGATTTTTCTGTAAATGTTTTACAAAACCATACAAAAGTTAAGTCTATCGATAAAGCTACTGATAAAGTAACCATAGCTGATGCTGATACAGTTGTTTCTGCTGGTAGAGGTTTAAAAGGCCCTGAAAACTGGGGAATGATTGAAGAATTAGCTGAAGTATTAGGTGCTGCTACCGCTTGCTCAAAACCTGTATCTGATTTAGGATGGAGACCCCATGGAGAACATGTAGGCCAAACTGGTAAACCAGTTGCAAGTAACCTCTACATTGCTATTGGAATCTCAGGGGCCATACAACATTTAGCAGGAATTAATTCTTCTAAAGTTAAAGTGGTAATTAATACTGATCCAGATGCGCCATTTTTTAAAGCTGCTGATTACGGAGTAGTTGGTGATGCATTTGATGTAGTACCTAAGCTTATAAATAAGCTAAAAACTTTCAAGGCTCAAAACTAATAACTTTTGTGTATAACATAAAAAGGTTAAATTTGATTGAAATTGTTTAAATCAATATGAGCTTAGTACGTCTTATCATAAAAGGAATTTCTTACAGTCAAACACAAAATGGAGCTTATGCGCTGATTCTTAGCGAATTGGAAGGGGAAAGAAAACTTCCAATTGTTATTGGTGCTTTTGAGGCGCAATCTATAGCCATTGCTTTAGAGCAAGAAATTAAACCTCCAAGACCACTAACTCATGATTTATTTAAAAATTTTTCTATTCGTTTTGATATAATTGTTAAACAAGTAATTATTCACAAATTAGTTGATGGAGTCTTTTACTCTAGCATAATATGCGAAAGAGATAAAATTGAAGAAGTTATTGATTCTAGAACAAGTGATGCAATTGCACTTGCACTCAGATTTAATGCACCAATTTTTACTTATGAAAATATCTTAACAAAAGCTGGAGTTATTCTGAAAGTTGAAAATACGGAAGATGATGGGAATACTGTTTTGAAAGAGATTATACAAGAAGACACTACGGTTAATAAAAAAGATTACAAAAATAAAACAACAGAGGAACTTCAAAAGTTATTAAAAATTGCAGTTTTAAAAGAAAATTATGAAAATGCAGCTCTAATAAGAGATGAAATATCTAAAAGACAATAATTATGTTAAGAAAGCTTTCGATTTTACTATTTATTTTTTCATTTAACTCAATTTTTTCTCAATCGATTATTGGAGAATGGTTTTTTGAAAATGTTCAAGACTCTAACGCAAATGAGTTATTTGAAGTTAAAAAAACAGATCTCTTGAGCATTACGGAAAATGATTTTAAGTACAACTTAGAAGCAAAAAATAATTTATTAGCTGAGGGTAGTTACTCAATAACAAATAATAAATTGTCGTTTAAGTACAATACACCTTCAGATACCTTAAGAACCTACGATATTACTTTATTGTCTAGAAATGAACTAGAATTTACAGAAAACGGAATCACTTATAAATTTAAAAAGAGAATTATAGCAAATCAAGGATTTTCTTTAAATAGTTTTTTACGAGGACTTTTAGGGATGTTTGTATTGATCTTAATTTCATACCTGTTAAGTGCTAACAGAAAGGCAATTAACTGGAAAACCGTAATTCTTGGGCTTGGAGCTCAAATTATTTTAGCGATTGGCGTACTTAAAGTTCCATTAATACAAGGCTTTTTTGAATGGGTAGGAAGTTTATTTATAGCCGTTCTAGACTTCACTCTTGAGGGTACAAAATTTTTATTTGCTTCCTTTTCAACTGGTGAGATTGAAGCACCTCTAATGACCTTTGCTATTTCTATATTACCAACAGTTATTTTCTTTTCCGCACTTACATCTGTATTGTTTTACTTAGGTATTATACAACGCGTTGTTAAAGGACTCGCTTGGTTATTAAGCAAACTTTTACAAGTTTCAGGAGCAGAAAGTTTAAGTGTTGCCGGAAATATATTTCTGGGGCAGACGGAATCCCCTTTAATGATTAAAGCCTATTTAGAAAAAATGAACCGTTCAGAAATCTTATTAGTAATGATTGGAGGAATGGCAACCGTTGCTGGTGGTGTTTTAGCAGCTTACATAGCCTTTCTAGGCGGTGACGACGAAGTCTTGCGACTTTTTTATGCGAAGCATTTACTAACAGCCTCTGTAATGGCAGCACCTGGTGCTATTGTCATTTCGAAAATGCTTTACCCACAGGTAGAAACTATAGATAATGAAATCAGCATCTCGCAAGAAAAAATTGGGTCTAACATATTAGAATCCATTGCAAACGGAACGACCGAAGGGTTGAAATTAGCACTAAATATTGGCGCTATGCTTTTAGTGTTTCTAGCATTTATCGCAATGATTAATGGCATCCTAGGATGGGTTGGAGAATGGACCACATTAAATGACTGGATTGCTTCAAACACATCTTACAAAATCTTTAAGCTTGAGTTTATTTTAGGATATATTTTTGCTCCGCTAATGTGGCTCATAGGTATTGCGAAAGAAGATATTGCACTAATGGGGCAACTACTTGGAATTAAGTTAGCAGCGAGTGAATTTGTTGGATACATACAGTTGGCAGAATTAAAAAACATCACAACTTCCAGTTATTTTATATACCAAAAATCGATAATAATGGCTACATATATGTTATGTGGTTTTGCTAATTTTGCATCCATAGGAATTCAGATAGGTGGGATTGGATCTTTGGCTCCAGGACAACGAAAAACACTTTCAGAATTTGGTATTAAAGCACTTATCGGGGGAACTATTGCATCGCTTTTATCTGCCACTATTGCTGGGGCAATCATCGGCTAAAAAGTTAATAACTTTAATATTTTTATTATTTAATTTTCTCTGGATTTATCTATTTTTATTTTTTAAATATTTCAAATGAAGCAATACTTAGATTTAGTAAAAAAAGTTTTAGAAAACGGAAATCAAAAAGGGGATAGAACAGGTACTGGAACAAAAAGTATTTTTGGTCACCAACTAAGATTTGATTTAAGTAAAGGCTTTCCAATGATTACTACAAAAAAGCTTCATTTAAAATCTATAATTCATGAATTATTATGGTTTATAAATGGAGATACTAATATTAGTTATCTAAATGAAAATGGAGTTAAGATTTGGAATGAGTGGGCAAATAAAGATGGAGATTTAGGACCAGTGTATGGCTATCAGTGGAGAAATTGGAATGGAGATGAAATTGATCAAATTAAAGAGTTAATTAGCACATTAAAAAACAATCCTAACAGCAGAAGAATGCTAGTTTCTGCATGGAATCCGTCCGTTCTTCCAGATACTTCTAAATCTTTTGAAGAAAACGTTGCAAGTGGTAAAGCGGCACTTCCTCCTTGCCATGCTTTTTTTCAATTTTATGTAAATAACGGTAAACTGTCTTGTCAACTATACCAAAGAAGTGCAGATGTTTTTCTAGGAGTTCCCTTTAATATTGCATCCTACGCATTATTCACCATGA
>Ga0209197_1002892_pt1 | contig 9722 bp, 9 predicted proteins | sample COGITO_mtgs_1105_4_FD_184802 | JGI IMG/M metagenome (GOLD analysis project Ga0209197, IMG submission 184802) | Pelagic marine microbial communities from North Sea - COGITO_mtgs_110512 (SPAdes) (version 2) | ecosystem: Environmental > Aquatic > Marine > Epipelagic ... | reverse complement strand
TATGATGCAAATTTTCATTTATTTGTTATTTTTTATCAGATATAACTTGTGTTTAAATCTCCCAATTGTAAGTTTTAATTGAGTAAAGTTAAATCCTGGTTTTCTTTTGTCACGCTCATTAAATCCGTTAATAGTTTTTGGCAACACTATATTTTTTGGAATAATAATTGATTTTTGTTTGCAATCTGCTTTCAAATCGTTAAAAACTTTTTGCCATTTTATTGCACTCAGATGTATTGAAAAGTATTTTTTTATGTGACTTTTTGCATTTAACGAAAGTCTATCAAGCAATTTCATATCTGTCATAAGCTTATTTACTGCATTGTAAAAATCAGTATCTCGATTATGAATTAAGAGCCCCGTTTTATTATGAATTATTAATTCAGGAATACCACTTTTCATATTAACACAAACAGGCACACACCCGCATGCCATTGCCTCCATTAAAGCAGTGGGATTGCCCTCGTAGTCTGACATTAAAACTATTGCATGAGATGATTGTAATAATTTTATAACCTCTGTATTCTCTTTATGACCTAAAAAACGTACGTTGTGTTTATTATTTTTGGTGATTAGCCTATTTATTTCTTTTTCTTGTGGTCCTCCTCCTACAATCAATGCCTCAATTTGATTATACATTTGTGAAACTTTTACAAAACCTTGAGTTAGTTCAATAATACGTTTTTGTTCTTGTACTATCCTGCCTACATATATTATTCTAAAGGTTTTATTATCTTTTTTAGGGAGGTAATCAGGTATTACAGTTCCAGATGGTATTGTATAAGTCCTAACGTTATTTGGTTTACGTGAAACGATACTCTCAGTTAAGTACCTCGAAACACTAACCATTGCAGAAACTCTGTATTTATTTTTTCCGAACACAAAATGGTCGATTATTTTATGATAATAATCGTCGTCAGATCTGATAACTCCAATTACTGGTATGCCTGCTTTTTTTAACCATTTTGTTGTATAATAACTATGAACACCTAAACTTATTATAACAATATCAGGCTTTTCCTTCTTATAGAGTTTTAACAACCATTCAACACTGTCTTGTGTGTATAAAATTTGTCTTTCTGAAAAAGCAATATCATTTTTTTTAAAAAATCCTGACAATTTGCCATTTCCTATATGATTCCAATTAAAAAGTTTTACGGACACATCATGCCCTAATTTAATAAACTCTAATGGCATTCTCTGAGCCCAAACAAATGGTCCTCCACTTGAATTAAGTGGAGCTTCGTGAGTGCAAATATCTATTTTTAAACCCATCTATAATAAGTTAAATGTTTTACAAATCATTGTAGAGCTTGTCTAGTTTTTTAATAACAACGCGCCAGTCATACTCCTGTAACACTCTTTGTCTTGCTTTTTTTGGTTTTACCTCATCTTTTAAAGCTAGCAGGATTTGTTTTTTTAAATCTTGAATATTACCAAGCTCATAAAAATAACCATACACTCCGTGATCTATGGCTTCCATACTTCCGGGCTCGTTAGAGACCACTACTGGTTTACTTTGTGCCATACCCTCCAAAATAAGGGTTGGTAAACCTTCTTTTTTTGATGTGCTTACCAAACAAGTTGAGGCAGCAATTGCATGCTGAACTTCTATTTGAGACATCTTACCAAGTATAGATAGATTTTTTGGTACAACAGTATTGTAATGCTCCTTAAACAAATCTTTGGTTAAATCATTACCAATGATTACAAAATTATATTTGGGCATAGACTGAGCTAGCAAAACAAATTCTTTAGGGTTTTTTACAGGATCATGACGGCTAACATTTAAAATAAAATTTTTTAGTCCATAATTTTTATAAAAAACATCTGCATTTGCCTTTTCACATTTTACGACATCAACACCGTTTGGAATATACAGGGTATCAATATTAAATTTTTCTTTGTATAATTTTTGCTCCCATTTTGAAACAGATATTTTAACATCTGCTTTTGATGCATCCTCAATAAATACTCTATTAAATTCTTTTTGCCAGTCTAATAATTCTCCATTACCATGCGCATTGTAGTAATGCAAGTGATAGGTATGTATCCATTTAATATTGGGGTTATTTAGTTTTTGTTCATTGCACCATTTAATCATCCATGGATACACATGAGAATGAACAACTTTAACATTGTTTAAATTAATTTCTTTTAAATATTTAGAAGTAAACCTATGGATACCTAATGCCTCTAAAATAAAATTTGAGGGCAATAAAACTATACTGTTTTTAGAAAAATTTTTAATTGCTTGTATGTGATGATGAACGCCTCCGTAGGTTTCAACATTACCTCCTAAAATTACAGAGTACTTTTTAATTTTAAGGTATAAAGACCATTGTCTAAAATATAATCGCTGTTTTATCTCAATAGCATATTTTATCGATTGTTTGAAATACAAATCGATGTAATAAATTAGCGATTTGAATTTTCTGAATAAGATTATAATATATTCAATTTTAGACAATTTTTCAATAAATTTAAATGTTTATTTACCATCTGCTCAACAGAGAATCTTGTTTTAATTCTAGTAGAATTATACTCCCCTATCTCTAAAATTAATTTAGGTTGCTTATAAATTTCTAAAATTTTATTTGCCAAATCTTCAGCATTATTTGGTTCACTCAAACACTGAGAATTATATTTGTTACCCAGCGCTTGTACTACCCCACTAATATTTGTTCCTATCACAACTTTACCCTGTTCCATACATTCTAACACACCATTAGGGCACCCTTCAAGATTAGAACTAAACACACAAAAGTAGCTTTGGGATATTAGATCTTGTACGGGATTAAGCTCACCTACAAATGCTATGTGATTAGATAAATTTAAATCAAAAGCAAGTAAACGAAGCTTGTCATAGGTTTCTGCTTTTCTACCTGCTAAAATCAGAAATGGTAGTTCTACATTATTTTCTTTACAATCTAAAATTACGATGGCCCAAGCTTTTAATAGAGTTTCATGGTCCTTCCGGTTAGTGATATTAGCAATCATAGAAATTATGGGGCGATTAGTTTCAATGCCAAGCTTATGATGCCAATCTGTTTTTATAAACTCGTGCTTGTAAGATATTATACCGTTATTAATGACTGTAATATCTTTATCGCTTAATCCATACGTTCTTTTAAGGGCATCTGCACCCTCAAAAGAGTTGGATACAATAGCTGAAACCCCTCGGATAAGTTTTTGTTCAAGGGCTGTCCCGTAGAGCTTACGTCCTTCTTCGCGCTGATTCCAAAAAGCAAATTTTGCTCCAGTGTATTTCCAGATTTGTGCGACAATTTTATTAGATTCTGCCACATAAGGTAAAAGCACATCAGGTGAGAGTTTTTTAACAAACTGAACTAATTTAAAGTATTGACGTAGTTTCTTAAGTTTTGAAGCATGATGATTAAAAGGAAAATAGTACACTTCAAACCCTTCTTTTTCTAAAATACATTTATAAGTTCTTGTTACACCTTCATGAAATGCAATAAATGCAACATGTTTACTAACATTTGCTTTAATGTAACTAGCTAAAAGTAAAGCCTGTCGCTCGGCACCGCCAAATCCATCTAAGGTATTGACAACAAATAAAAAGCTGGTATTTTTTAGGTGAGTATACATTTTAAATCTGAAATAACTAATTAAATTCTTGACAAAACCATTCATCTAAAACTAGAAGAAGCCACACATCATAGGCCTTTTTCTCCATCAATAATTCATTTAAGAATTGGTTATTAAATAGTTCGTTCAAAATACTTTTTGGGTTATTAAATCGTTCTTTTATGGTTTTTAAATTTTCGATTTCAAATAACCATTTATCTAATGGAATTTCGAAGCCTTGTTTTTTTCTGTAAATAAAATCATCATCAAAATCTGGTTCTAGCAATTTTTTAAATATGTGTTTCCCACTCCAAGTGCCGTTCTCTTTATTAATTAATAATTCTGGAGGGATAGTTGCTGCTAATTCATATATTCTTTTATCTGTCAGTGGAGTTCTAACTTCAAGGCTACTCATCATACTTGCAATATCAACTTTAGTTAAAATACAGCTTGGTAAAAAAGTTTTTATATCAAAGTATTGAGAACCGCTAAACTCTCCATTTTTGGCGAAAGATTTTTGATAGTTATATACTAACTCATTGGGTAAATTTAGTATATATCTATATTTTGATTTCCATAATTTTTCTCTTTTGGCATTTACCATTTTTTGTCTCCAAGGCAAATAATTATCTAATACATTACATGGGTTATTTATTTTTGGATATTTTTTGGGACGTATTAAATTGGCTAATGGATACCATTTTTTTACAAAGTTATTTTTATACAAATATTCTTCACTAGTGTTTTTGTATTCTTTCCAACCTGGATAATGACTATATCCAGCAAAAGCTTCATCTGCACCATCTCCAGACAATACCATTTTTACATCTTTTGCTGCTATTTGACTCACGTAAAATGTAGGCACAGATGAAAAGTCTCCAAATGGCTCTCCATAATGTTTCACTAACTTAGGTAATATATCTAATGCATTACCTTCTAGTAATAAACTTGTATGATTTGTTTTATACTTTTTTGAAACCTTAGTTGCCCAGGGTGTTTCATCAACTTTAGAATCTTTAAAACCGATGGTGTAGGTTTTGATGCCTTCACCTCGTAATTCGGTCATATACTTAACTATCAAAGTAGAGTCTATACCGCCAGATAAAAATGCCCCAAACTCAACATCTGATACCATATGCTTTTTAACAGATTCTTTTATTTCTTGACTTAAACATCTTAACCAATCTTTATTTGATTTTGTAATTGGTTTAAAACTTATGTCCCAATATTTTTTATTGACTTTTACTAAACCATCAAAATCTACTACCATAAAGTGACCGGGTAATAATTTTTTTACATTATTAAAAATTGTCCTTGGCGCAGGTATATATTGATACGTTAAATATTGATCAATCGCATAATAATCTATATCCTTTACGAAATTTGGTGTAGATGATAAAGCTTTAATTTCTGAAGCAAATGCAAATGAGTTTTCGTCTTGATAATACACAATAGGTTTTATACCTATATGATCTCTTGCTATAAATAATTCCTTTTTCTCTTTGTTTATAATTGCAAATGCGAACATACCCCTAAAATGATTGACACAGGTATTTCCATAATATTCGTATGCTTTTAACACAACCTCAGTGTCAGAATTGGTATGAAATTTCAAGCCCTTTTTTATTAGGGAATTTCTTAATTCTTTATAGTTATATAATTCGCCATTATAAGTAATAGATAAATCTTTATTGTCATTATGCATGGGCTGTTTTCCTGTCGAAAGGTCAATAATCGAGAGCCTCTTATGGCCAATACCCAGATTTTTGTGAAAATAATAACCATCTTCATCAGGGCCTCTATGATTTAATTTTTTATTGATTTTAATTAAATCTTCTTGAATAAAGTTATTGTTTTTAGATATCAATCCTGAAATTCCACACATACTTTCTATGAATTGTAATTAAATTAACTCTCCCATTTTGCTGGAATTAATAAATGTGCACCACTTGCAAAATTTGATGCCATATTTAGAAAACCAGCATTATCAAAACGACAATAACTCACACTAAAATCTGGTGCATTAATCATCACACTCATAGCGTGTTTTCCTGCATTAAAACCAATATCAGAAATCATTAGCTTTACTGTATGCTCACCAATCATGTTGTTTTTAATTATATACCCTTGTAAATCGTCAGATAGAACATCTGCAACAGGTATCATCTCTTGATTCCAAAAAACAATCTGTATAGAAGCATCTTTTATATCCAGATTAAGAGAAAGCTTTAACTCAATTTGTAAGTCTGAACCATGAGGACAAAATAAAGCTTCCCCTAAACTAGCCTTTGAGTTATCTATACTAAATTCAAATGATTTTAATACCGCTTCTCCTGTTCCAGCTATGTTTTCTTTTTGATTATTAAAAGAAGCATAATAAGCTTCAATCCCTTTTCCTATTTTTGAGGAGTGGAACACATTTTCACCTCTATTGAGCAACATTACCTCATTACATATACGGTATATATTTGGCATACTGTGCGATACAAAAATTATCGCAGTGGTTTTCATGAGCTTGCCTATAGCGTTTAAACATTTAAAACGAAAACCAATATCCCCAACAGCCAACACCTCGTCAATAATTAAAACATCTGGCTCCATCTGGGCGGCCACAGAAAACCCTAAACGCACCTTCATACCGCTACTGTAATTTTGTACTGGCATGTCTATAAACTCTCTTATCTCAGAGAAATCTATAATCTCTTCTACTTTTGCATCTATCTCTTTACGAGTAAAACCCAGGACAGCGCCGTTGTTATATATGTTTTCTCTACCCGTAAGAATAGGGTTAAAACCAGCACCCAGTTCTATTAAAGCGCCAACACGGCCTCGCATGGTTACAGATCCTTCATCTGGGTTAATAAGGCCATTTAAGATTTTTAACAGCGTAGATTTACCCGCGCCGTTATGCCCTATAAGCCCTAAACACTCGCCGCGGCGCAGCTCAAAACTAATGTCTTTGACAGCCCAAAACTCTTTATCACGCAATGGTCTATTGGCCTGGCTACCTGTTATGCCAGACACCAAATCTTTAACCCCATACCATAGGCTTGTTTTTAAATCTTTACAGAATTTTTTTGACAAGCCCTCTACTTTTACTAATACCTCTGCGGCCATATCTATGCGCTTAAACGTTCTACAATTACAGGAATAGACACTCTATAAATAACTAGCCCAATAAAAAACAAGACTATTCCAAGCCCTGTTAGGCCTAAAAAATAATTTAAAAATTCTGGAGAACTGCCCACGGCAACATCTCTACTAGTTAAAATAAATGGCGTAAATGGGTTATAGGTCATAATGGTTTTCATGATACCCGTTTTTGGAATACCATACACCACCGGGGTAACGTACATAAGCAAAGACAGCCCCATGCTAATTAAACGAGATACATCACTATACAACAACCCAATAGGGGTTATTAAAAGGCCGAGTGAGGTTCCAAAAACAACTGCCATTACTAAAACCAGAGGTAGTAACAGCAAAGACCAATGAAAGCCAACTCCAAAAGCGAAAATAAAAACCACTAGTAATAGCACTTTAAAACTACTGTTAAACAGTAGCTTGTAAATACCAGATAGCACAAGGGCCTCTTTTGGAAAATTGATTTTACTAATAATACCCCTTGCGGCATTGGTACTTGCCATTGGAGCATTTATTGACTCCAATAATATAGACCAAATTAAAGTACCAGAAAAAGCATATACAGGATAAGGTATACCGGTATCTGTTATTGTAATTGTACCAGAGCTATTTAAAAACACCCAAATTGCTGCAGAGGCCAGTGGGGTAATAAAGAGCCATAATATACCAAAATAGGATTGCCGGTATTGCGCACTTACATCTCGCCTGGTGAGTTGTAAGGCCAAAAAATGAGATCCAAAAAAATCAGTAAGGGTTTGCCCTAACAATTTTACGAGATTAATTTTACGCTGTTTCTCATAAACTGTTACAGGCAACTTTTTATCTTCTAACATTTAAAGTTTTATTATTTTATCTAAAAGATTTGTCCAAAAATAATACCCATCTTCCACGGCTTCGCCACCTCAAGTCCCATTACATTTTTGTAATGGTTTGATTTTAATTGTAGTAACAAAAAACCAGTGCTTATTTTATAAGCACTAGGGACGTAAGCTACTCTAGCTGCAGGGTTACTACAAAACCTAGACGCTCCAACACCACCCAGCATTTATTGCCAGATATGTGTCTTACTTTCCCTTTTTGAGCAGTAGCTCCAAAACCAGGCACATCTATAATATCTCCAGCTTTGATCGCTTTAATGGCTATAATGTTTGTTCCTTTTTTCTCGATGTCGTTAAGAAGTTCCACCTCTTTTTTTGGCACCACTGCCGGTTTACCAAGATAAAAAAGATACCGAACAACACCCGGCACAGAAAAGATAAGCTCTCTGTCTTTAACCTCCAAAAACACCAGCACCATAGAGGGCAATAGTGGCACCTCTACTTTTTTAACGCGGTCACTCCATTGTCTTTTCTCTACCCGAGTAGGACAGCAAACTTCTACCCCAATGGCCTTGAGGCGATCTTTAACCTTTAACTCGGCCCTAGGCCTTGTAACAACAACATACCACGGCATATCAACTACGTTTAAAATATTAAAAAAGCATCTTTATAAAGCACTGCAAAATAAGTGGTTAGAAACCGCCATTAACAAGCATGCCTAGTACTACAAATTACAAAAAATTACACTCAAAATGAAAGAAAATAGGAAGGTTTTACAAAAGATAAGCACAGATTTTACAAAACTAATTTAAGAGAGAGATACTGCAAAAAAATGTAGATACGTTAATAAAAAGCGGGATTTGAAGAGCGGCGTATCAATAAACAAACATTACATAAACCCAAAGTTTAACAATATGGAGGCTAAAACAAAAAACTGTACAAATGCAAATACTAGTATAATCATCGCATTGGTTTTGGGCATATTAGCGCTTGAAAAATACTCGTGTATTTGACACTCCTTCATCTTTTTATTAAACACTTTATTGATTCCTTTGATTGCAAAATACTGCAAGGCATCACCTACAGGATACAAGAATAATAAAATTGCGAAGGGCAAGAAATTTTTAAAACTAGTTGTTTCAATTCCAGAAGCATACAAATACATCCCTTGGGCTGCAATAGCAAATCCAATAAGCATTTCACCGGTAAAGCCAAGTTCTATTTTTCTTGATTCAGAAAAATTAAAATAACTAAAAGCCAACAAAGAACCTAGCACAGAGAAATTGGTCGCTATTAAAACATTATCTTGAGTGTAAATACCCAATACAGCGCCAAACACAGTGACACTTATTGAAAATAGAATTGCAGTTCTCTTCATGAGATTTAGGATACTCACAAAATAAACACAACAAATAGCAAAACCCACAGCAAGGGTAAAAGCCAACACTCCATCAAGCTTCAAAAAAGGTGATTGCAACAAGGTCACAACAATTATTGCAAATAGCAACTTGAAAAAGAAAAGCGACTTAGCATTTAGAGAGCGTATTTTAGTATTTAATCCAATTAAAATAAGCACTAGACCTAAAAGTAAAATTTTTATAAACACTGGAGGAGGAACAAAACCTAGAGCAATAACAAAGATAATAGAAAGGGAAGAACCTGCAAAAAGCACAACAGAGCCTGCATTTTTCTTAATGCGTTTTTTCTTAGTCCTGCTTAAAAAGGTGCCTTGCAACGACAAGCTATCTATCTGAGATAAAAAAACTTGTGAAAATAAAAATGTACCAATTAGACTTAAAAGGAAAGGGAAAAACAAAATAATAAAAATGTCAATCATCAAGTTTAAAATTGATTAATTGCAAATAACAAAAAGTCCAAAAAAAACACTCAAATAAAAAATCAAAAACTATGTTATTTATTAATTGAGATACCTCAAATTTTATGTAAACTTCTGTTTTTTTTGATAGTTTTCACAAAAAATAAAAGCTAAATGCCTGAATTAAAAGTGTTTAGATAAAAGTATTTTTCTATTTTTTATATCTTTATAAGAATCAATTTTTCATATATTTACAACATATACATATGCATGCTACTCAGTGATATTTTTTTACTTGTAATTACATTTTTCTTCTTGTTTTTGATAGGTAGGTTACTGTTCTCAATAGAAAA
>Ga0209197_1002885_pt1 | contig 9728 bp, 11 predicted proteins | sample COGITO_mtgs_1105_4_FD_184802 | JGI IMG/M metagenome (GOLD analysis project Ga0209197, IMG submission 184802) | Pelagic marine microbial communities from North Sea - COGITO_mtgs_110512 (SPAdes) (version 2) | ecosystem: Environmental > Aquatic > Marine > Epipelagic ... | reverse complement strand
CTTTAATTCTATCCCACCAAACATAACCAGGATCTTTATCTCCAGTTGTTTCTACATGGAATTTAAAAAATGTTTGTTCTAATTTATCTAAACTTTCTATTACCGTCATAACCTTTATTTTAAAATTGACCTCCTTTTATTGTTATTGAATCTAATGCTTCTAACGTTCCTTCGAAACCTGGGATATCTTTAGTAGGCTCTCTATGTTCATAATCATAAATCGATTTTTCAATAGATCTAACACCATCAAAAAAACCATCTACCAAACATAGATAATGATGGTTGTCATCAATTAATTCATCAAGTTTCTCTAAAAATTCTGCTCTTCCTTCAATTCCTTTTATAGTCATAACCTTAATTTAATAAATTTAACATTTCATAATACTCATCAACGGTAATAAAACCACCATTAATACCAACCCACAACGCAATAACTTCATCTGTTTTAAACATAACCTTTATTTTTAAATTAATCGTTCGAACCATTCGAACACGTAAATATACGAAAGATAGCCCGGGAAGCCAAGCTTCCCGCGCATTACTTTTATCCAATTTCCATTTCATGTCCACGTTTTTCGTGGTCATGTTCACTATATAATCTTAAATTTAAATAATCTTTATTATCAGAAAAACCTACAAAAGTAGTATCTTCTCTAATATCTTTATCATATGAAAAACAAAAATCATATTCCTCTTTTGTGAGGTATTCTTTTGTATTCATAATCTCTTCAAATCGATTGAACTCTTGTTCTGCAAAATAAACTTCTTCTGGACTCATCATATAACCTTTATTTTTAAATTAAACGTCCGAACCATTCGAACACGTAAATATACGAAAGATAGCCCGGGAAGCCAAGCTTCCCGCGCATTATTTTTAATTATTTTTATATAAACACATCACACCCACCATTTTCATTGTAAGTAATATAATCAAGTAACTCTTCGATTTGGTGTGTTTTGTTACTAAAGGTTTTACTTTCTAATTCAGCACCCTCAAATACTATTGTAGGTGTAAATTCTATTCCTCTACTAAAATCAATTCTTACATTTGTTTCTGTGTAAATATCCATAACCTTAAGTGTTTTAAATTAAATGTTGTCATTATTAACAACACGTAAATATACGAAAGATAGCCCGCGTAGCCAAATTAGCTCGCGGGAATCTTTAATAATTTATACTTTTCTTTTAGAAGTAGTGATAAAAGTTTGAGTATAAGGGGTTGGTTTTGGGTTTTCAATATCAAATAATGCTTTAACATGGTTAAATATTTCTATATTTTCCTCTTGAGTACGAGGGGATTCATATACTTCCCAATTTTTACCTTTTAAACGTTTACCTTTTTTATCTTCACCTCTGGATTTAGATTTTAACCATAAAATACCTACTCTATCGATTTTCTTACCATAACATTCTTCGTAACATTGGGCATAAATTGCTCCTTGTAAGTCGTAAGTTGTTTGTAAATGGTTAGATGTTTTAAAATCTATAATCCAACGTTCAGTTTTTCCGTTAAATTCCAATTCACATACTAAATCACACGTTCCTGCTACTTTGATTTCATCAGAAAATAGGTGCACTTCTGCTTCTATTAATGTTGGGTTGTATGTTTCCCAAAAATCTACAAATCTAAGGAACATTTGCCAAACATGTGAAGGCATTTTTGGGTTTCCATCAGGATATAAAAATGTAATTTCTTTCCCATCTAACCATTCTTCAATCATTTCATGGACTAATGTACCTTCTGATGCTGCTTTCTTTACAATATGTTCAGAAGCAAAACCTACTTTCTTAAGCCAATCGTCAAAATACTTACCTTTTGGGTAAGAACCTAAAACATGAGTAATTGAAGGGTAGTAATTACCATTTCGTCTATAATACCTAGAATCAGGCATTGTAACTTGTTGGTAATCATCTGAAATTTCTAATAATCTTTTGTATGATTTTTTTATCATAGTGATAGTTTTTTTTCTAATAAACCCGAATATGTTAAGGGTGTAGTTGATTGGATTAGTTTGGTAAATCTTTCAAAACCTAAATCACTCGGGTCCTTATCTTGTATATTCACAAGATAGACTTCTTTACCTTCTGCCATTAAACGTTCGCAGAATTTTAAAGCTTGTTTGATTGCATCCCTATCTAATGCAATATAAATTTTATCTACTACAGAGGTAACTATTTTTTTCATTAAACTACTCTGTATGTTTTTCCCTAATAATGGAATTGCATTTCTTTTTATTGCCATAGCATCGAATAACCCTTCACATAAAATAATGGGAATATTCCAATTAATTAAATGCTCGTTAGCTACTACATCCCTTGATGATTCTGGGTTCATGTATTTGTAAGTGGAATCTGGTTCAAATGAACGTGCTGTAAAATAATTTAAAGATCCATCTTGGTTGTATGTAGGTATTATTACTCTATTTCGGTATTTACCTGTAGAACAATATCCTATATTATATTTAATAATATCTAATTCCTTTATATTACGTTTTTTAAGAAACGCTAAAGCATGTCTCGCCATAATGTGGGTTTTTGTATCGGAATTAATTAAGCTAACGTATTCTTGTGGTAATTTTAATGTATTTACATCAGATTTTGGTTTGTAGGTTGTAGATGACTTAACTAGAGATTTTAGCTCTGTAAGTTTAGATATATCGGTTTTTAGTTGTTTAAATAGACTGTATATTGTAGTACCCCTTGCATCACAAGCCCAACAATGCCAAGGATTTTTACCTTCTCTATTCTCAGTTAAATTAACCTCTAGTTTAGGTTTTGTATGATGACATAGAGGACAATTATAAGCATAGTTATTTCGAGCAGTTGCTTTACCCGAACCTAATACTGAATTTACTAGTGTAACTAATAGTTGGTTTACCATAAAGGGTAATATACAATCCTATATTGTGTCTCCCACGAGACTTTCAAAATTTAGACCTTCTAAGTCTCTTGTAAAAAATTTGCCTAAAATATTATCGTTAAAAAACTTATCTGGTTTTTCTAACACTTCATATAACATTTGATATTTAATTTCAAAATAGGTAAGTTGTTTTTTTGATTGTACACATTTTAATATTGTACGTTCAAATTCATCTTTTTTACCTTCAACTAATATCTGTTTAATATCTTTTTGGGAACCATAATATGTTTTCCAATCTGATTCTTTAACTACTAATTTATATGAAGGTCGTCTACCAACCACTCCAGTTAAAGCAGCAAGTTCTTTTTTACCTAATTTTTTCTTTTGATTATGAAATAATACTTTTTTCCCAATATATGATTTACCCGTAGGTTTATGTGTTGTCATATAGACAAAACCAAAAGTGTTATCTGGGAATTGAGTAATATCTCCTATTTCATTCGTTTTATAGGTCCAACTCATGTTTTTGTTTTAAAGTTAATTATAAATATTATTAAAAACTTTTAAATAAACAAGCTATTATACAAATGCTAATTTACAAATTGCTGTACCATTAGGGCTAAAATATAAACACCCAGCACCTGCTGAACCTGAATTCCATATTGCTCCTTCAGTTAATGGGTTAGGGGTTGTACAACGTGTAGATAAATTCATTACAGCATTTGTAGTTGTAGAACCCGTTATATAAAGGTTATTTACAAATGTTGTACAAGCAGCTGATGAAGATATATTTGTTCCTACAATAAAGGATTTACAATGAGTTAATTGAATATGGTTACAAACACCACCAACTATTGCACTAAATTCTGATGAAGCCGTGTTATTAAAACCACCTACTACTGAGGAATTAATTCCACTAACTTGGTTATATGAACCACCTAAAACACCACTACAACCTCCTGATACTATATTTCCTCTTCCACCTCCTATAAGTGATCCATCTGCAACATATATATTGTTGGATCTTCCACCTAAAATACCACTACAATCTCCTGATACTATATTTCCATCTCCACCTACAATAGAAGACCAGTAGTCAGATACTGTATTACCACTACCACCTCCTATAAAACCATAATATTCAGATAATGTGTTATTGCAACCACCTACAATAGAAGAATAGCAGTTAGATACTGTGTTTGCACTACCACCTCCTATAAAACTGCAACACGAAGATATTAAGTTATTACTGCCACCTACTATAGAACTATAACACGAACTGTAAAGTGCTGTACCCTGGATTTCATTCCTATTTCCACCTCCTATAAAACTAGATTGTGCAGATGCCGTGTTTAAAGTACCACCTACTACTGAGGAATTAATCCCACTAACTTGGTTATATGAACCACCTCCTATAAAAGTACATGATGCTGATGCAGTGTTTAAAGTACCACCTACTACTGAGGAATTAATGCTTGAGACTTTATTATTCTCACCGGCAACAATTACAGAATTAGTGGAAGAAATTGTTGTGCAATTATTTTTTCCTGCTCCTATAAAAGAATATCCACCCGTTGCGGTGTTTAATGTACCACCTACAATGGTAGAGTGTCCTATGGTATTTGAACTATTGTTTGTTAAGTTATTAGATCCTCCTACTATAATATTATTTGAATTTAGGGTGGTGCAAATTTTATTACAAGTTCCTCCTACTATAATATTTTGAGATGTTGTACCTTGGATTTCATTCCTATTTCCACCTCCTATAAAACTAGATTGTGCAGATGCCGTGTTTAAAGTACCACCTCCTATAAAACTACAATTTGAAGTAATTTTATTGTTATTACCAGAGGCAATTACAGAATTAACACCAGTGTTATCAAATGTACCAAATTTATTTGGTATTATATTAGTGTTACTTGAACCTGTTTTATATATTTCATTGATATTATCTTGAATACTACTAGTAGACATTTTAAATATTTGACCACTATCATTATCAAAAGCTAACACATAATCACGTTGTTGGTTTAAAAGCATATTAGGTTCAATAAATTGTGAACCTGTTACTTTAAAGGAACCAGATACTGATATATCGTATGCTTTTTGAACTCCAGATTCAGCAGAAAAAGCTTCAACTGATTGTGAAATATGAGGTGCTTCTACAGGCTGTCCTGTTACTATATCTGTTATGTATTTTAACTGTTTTGCCATTTCATTTGGTATTTATTATAAATATAAACTATCTATCTATATTTACTAAGATTGTTGTATCTGTTGTAGGAGATGATTGTAGGGGTTGAGCTAATTTACCTACAGCTAGTAATTGAAAACTTTCATCATATAGTCCTACAGTAGTAATATAAGGTTCAAAATATGAAGCCGTAACAAATCCTAAGGGAACACCAATTGATGCTGTATTTTCCCAATTAATATCACTACCCGAGAATACTGTTGGTATTTGACTACCAGTTATAGCACTAGGGTTTAATGTATAATTAAATTCATTCTCATCAAATGTACATTGATATTGGGTTTCAAATAATTTATATGAACTAGAAAATGACATAGTTACATCACTGCTTGTTATCCAAGCGTTAATAAAATCTTCTCTTTCTACTCTATCACCACCATAAAGGTCTGTCCCATAAACTGCAGTACCATAAGTAGCATTTAGTGTATTACCAACTGTTATTGAATCAAATAAGGTTACAATACCATGTTGATAAATTATATTACCAGCCATATATTCGTAACCCGTTGCTGGTTCATTAGGGTGTTTCCATAATAATCTACCTTCACCATCATCTTTAATTGAACCACTAGGTCCAGTTAATAAAAAGGATTCAGGTTGAATATAATCTCCCCATAATTTAGAGGGGATTGAAATTACTCCTATAGAAACAGAAGAAGTTGCTAAACTAGATGTTGGGAAATCTTTATTAGGCCAAAGAGTTGTTTGTTCGTAATTGTAAAAATTAGATTGTTGTATATCCCCAAAAATAACATTTCCAGTTTCATTAGCTCCTAATAAAATGCTTGATGTTATTGCATCTTGAGTAAATCCTCCACTACCAGATAAATAATTTGTATAATATAATTGTTTTATTGAATCATATACAAGTACTTTTGAAATCTGTTGTCCTGATATATTACCAGTAACATCACTTCCTGATAAGATATAGCTACCATTTCTGCCTATATATCTATCAATACCTATATTAGAACCAGTTAAAGTGTTACCATCTTTAAAATAAAATCCTTTGTTTACTTCAAGTGGTGATACTATTAAGTCCTGTGTATTGAATTGTTTGTAAGCGCTCATTCATTTTAGAAATCTAGTTTAACTCTAACAAGAGCTTCTTTTGTAAAATCTTTTTGTATTGGTTTTGACAATTTAGCTACAGCTAATAGATCATTTGAATCATTATACATCCCTACTGTTGTTGGGAAAGTTTGTGGGTTGTTGATAAAGTAAGGATAAATTACTTCACCAGTTGAACCTGATATAAATGAAGGGTTTTCTGTATAGTTAAATTCATTGTTTCTTGCTCTTACAAAAACATAATCTGATGTAATAGTTTCTTGTGAATTTAACTCAAAAACATTTCCTGTTGTATTTCCTACTGAACCTGAGATATGGTTATATAATCTTGCTGGGTTATTTCCAAAAGAATCAGATCCTGAAACTGTCTGGATATTTATTCCACCCCCTGTAGGGGTATTATCATCTAAAGAGGCAACATTTAATAATATAGTAGAAATGTCAGGGCAAAACCAACCGTATGATCCACTGTTGGGTGTAAAACCAGTTCCACCAGATGCAGCATTCCATGCTACACCATCTGAACCACTAATCATTTGGTAAATTCTTTGTGTACCGTAATAAGTAGGTAAAGTTACCATTCCAGAATTGTCAGTTAAACTAAGTTTTTGTAAATCATCATTACTTGAGGATAATACTAAGTTTATAGTTCCAGGAAGTAGAGATTGTTTATATCTCGCTCTTTCAATACTTATAACATAAAAGGCATTATCTGCACTTCCAGTTGAAGATTCACCCCATATAAAGTTAGAATTTTCATCTTCTAATATCAATGTTCTATATTGACCATAAATAGTAGTTGTTGGGGATAAAAAGGGTACAGAAGAATCAAAATTGACTCCACCACCCCCATTTTTATTAGCATAAGCTATTTGGAATTGAACCGCGGCTGTATCTAAAGCTGAGGAGGTTTGGTAAACACTCAGATAATAAGGACCTGAAGAGCCTTCAGTTTGGGTAGAAGAAGTAAAGTAAGTATTTAATGAAGGAGAGTTATTACTCCATACTGTTGAGGTTACCGAATCGGAACTTACTACAAAATCTTCTGGGTCTAGTCTTTTAAAAGCCATATTTTATGATGTTAAGGATTGTCTTGTTATTGTAATTGGGACTGTTAATCTAGCTCCACTATCTAATCCAGTTACTGTTAGTGTTGTTCTTAATTGAGAGTTAGCACCAAATAATGTATTTACGGTTGTCGCTGTAAGATTAACTTGTGTTCCAATTATTGTTTTAGAAACACTTGTACCTATGGTTTGAGTTGCATTTTGATTTGCTTGAATAGCAGATTCTGATTGTATTCCTTGTCCTACAAAGGTATTTAATAACCTTATATCCCCTATAGTTACACTATATCCTGAGGTTTCAAATGTTTGTTCGTTACCTAAGTAATTTAAGGTTTGTGGTGTTATGGATAATTGAGCTCCTTGTTTTAATGTAATAGCTGCATAACCTAAATCTAATACAGGTAATTTAGCTGTACCTCTAGGTAAAGTAGTTAATTTATATTTCATTATTTGCAACTCACTTGGAAATGCTTCTAATAGAGGCATATTATCAATTGCTTCACCGTAATAAGCAGAACCTGAGGGGTGGTTTGGATTATAAAGTGTATAATCAATTTCATCATCCCCTAATGCAAATTGTGTAATTCGAAAAGAACCATCGTTTCTTGCTAGCAACTCTCTTCCTTTAGTAGTTAAGATAGCATCAACTGTTATTACTGCGTTATTTAAATATCCCATTTTTTGTTTTTTATATAAATGTTGTTATATGTTATAAATATATATTTTATTAAGATTCTATAATTCCTTTAGAAATTAAATTATTTACTATAATTGAAGCACTTTGCACCAGATATTCCGTAGGGAAATCAGGGTATAATATACCAGGAGTACTTGTAATTTCCAAATCACTAAACGAAGCAGAGTAAGAACCACTTAAATTAGCATTACCTGCGGCACTACCTGTATCTATACTACCTGTTAGAGCAAATCTTGAACCCGAATATTCTACTATTCCTGTACTCATACTAGCACTTGATAATGATTCATAGGGGAATGGAGTATTTAAATATAATGAGTTAGGATTAACAATAGGTCTTCTTACTAAAAAGAAATCTTTATTAATAGATGTATCTACTGGTTTATCAACTTTAATTTTCAATCTATTTTTACCATCAGGGGTTGCATTATTATTTTGTGGGGGAAATACTTCTTTAATTGTATAGGTAAAATTTTCATTATTTGCAAACCTTATTTCATCTCCAATTTGTAATTCTAAAGAGTATTCAATATTATCAAACTTTGTATTTTTTGGTTCAACTCCCATAGGGAAAAAATCTGACGATCCTGGGAAGTAATCTAAATCTGCTTGTCTAAATGATTGTCCATAAGCTTCATTCATATTTGAAGAAGACATTACTAAATATTCAGAAGAAGATATTGCACTACCACCACCAGAAGAACCAGTAAATACCCAAAATGGTGCTTGAGATGTATTTGCTTCATTTAATAAATGGTCATATGCTCCTACACCTTCAATATTAACCGAGGTATATTGTCCTTCAAAATTTAAGGGGAAGAAAAATCCTTGCTTATAACCACTTCTTTTATCTTTAAAAGAACCATTAAATCTCCATCTTAATTCATCTCCTATCTTAATGTTGTAATTACCTGAATTAGCTGTAATATTCCATTCTAAGGCCTTAACCCCTGCCCCTCCCTTAGGGAATCTTTCTCTCATTAAACCTAGGTCAAATAAAGTTTCAAACATCTCCCAATCAACCGTACAACTGATTCCACCTGTAGGGACTGGTACTCTTGAGTATTTCCATCTATTTCTTCTCCATCCTAAAAATGAAGTTCTATTTAGTACTTTTTCATAGTTTACTATATTTGTCATATTAAACCACCCATATTCTAACACACTTCCTATGTCTGTTACTCTACCATCATCTGTATACACGGTACACGTAATATCTTCTAAGTTAAACCCAACTTCGGTTTCTGGGTTGTAGTTTGTTGATACATCTTGTGATGTGAGTGAACCTGTATATAGATGTAAATTAAATTGAAGTTCATCTCTTACACGTTTTGTTTCACTTATAAAGGAAGTAACTATAGAAGATTGAAGAGTTATTATTTGTTGGTTTGGTAAATCTTCTCCAATTGACCCTACATACTCATCTTCATCATAATATGCCACCCCAGCTCCAGCTGTTGTATTACCTATATTCCAAGGGTTATAAGTGGTTCCTGAAGCGGACGAAACTGAACTTGTAGGGTTTAAAATTAAATCTATTGATTGTTGTGGTTGAAATGAAGTACCTACAACTTCTCCTAAGGCATTAAACCCTGAAAATATTTGTGTTCCTTCATCATCATTATCATAACGTGATATGTAACCAGATCCTGATAGAGGTATTATGTTAGTATAATTGTCTCCTGAATTTTGTGAATACATAATTGGGGTAACATATTGCATTATACGTTCAATATTAGCGGGTTTTCCTAAACTTCGATATTGGTTGTTTCCCGATTT
>Ga0209197_1002880_pt1 | contig 9737 bp, 7 predicted proteins | sample COGITO_mtgs_1105_4_FD_184802 | JGI IMG/M metagenome (GOLD analysis project Ga0209197, IMG submission 184802) | Pelagic marine microbial communities from North Sea - COGITO_mtgs_110512 (SPAdes) (version 2) | ecosystem: Environmental > Aquatic > Marine > Epipelagic ... | reverse complement strand
TCTTTAGCACCGCATTGAGTTCGCGCTCGATACGGCGATCAACGATCGGGCTGAGCGCAATGCCTTGATCGTGGGTGCCTAGCTCACGGGAATCGACTGCAAAGCATTTATAGCTTTGAAATTTCGCTGCGGCAGCACGGTCGTAGTCGACTCGAACGGGCGAGACGCAGCCGACCAGTGCCAGTAGCGGGAGTAATAAGAGTACGTTACAGAATGTGGGGTGCATCAGTTATTTATTGTGCTACGTTATCGATGAAAGTAAACTTTCTGAGTGATTCTAGCGCCGCCCTATTATCCGTAAGATTCGGATGAACAGGATGATGATGTCCATATAGAGTGCCGCGGCGGAATCGATTGCATTGTCGATAGTTTTTGGGATCGCATTGGCGCGCCCCCAGTCGTAGCCGATATAGCCACAGAATATGAGCACAACGATCCAGTCGATGATACCATGCTGCACGCCAAAAAATACGGCTCCCACTATCTCGACGATGATTACTGTGATCAGTGCGAAGCCTAGCGCCGTGTGTATTCGCTGAAAGAAGACAGGGAACATTGAGCCGAGCACCATCATGGTGAAAGTGACCACTCCAGTAATGCTCATCGCCTCATAGACGAGTGCCGTATCGTAGCGACCTACAACAAGATTAATGATGAGCCCGAAGGGCACCACGACGAAATTATACCCGATAAAGCTGATGAGCGGATTGTCGGACTTCGTATAGAGCATGATGCCGAAGAAGCAGCTTGCGAAGTAGCCAATGAGGAAGGCGATTGGGTGAATTGCTGCGATGGATTCGGCAGGAATACTTTTCACCATGATCGCATTCACCAGAAAGCCCCAACAAAGCGTCAGTCCGATAATGACATTGTAAAGGCCGTCGCTGAGCTGCGTGCCACGAGAGTTATATTCGGTCCGGTGAAATACTTCGCTTGTTTTCATATTCAGGTATTGTGGACAGTTGACGTACTAAAATCAAACTATGAAATAAAGTGATTCAGGCACATAAAAAAGCCGCATCGGTTAGGATGCGGCTGTCGAAATACGCTTTAGCGATTCCGCTTAAGGAAGCTTAGTCGCTCCCATTAGGAATTTGTCGCACTCGCGGGCGGCGGCGCGGCCTTCGTTGATCGCCCAAACGATTAGGGACTGTCCGCGACGCATGTCACCTGCTGCAAAGACACCTTCGAGGCTGGTGTTAAACTTGCCGTATTCAGCTTGCACATTGGAGCGGGCGTCGAGTTCGAGGCCGAGCTCTTCAGCGATGGTTGCTTCGGGTCCGAGGAAGCCCATTGCGAGGAGGACGAGGTCGGCTTCGAGCACGCGCGAGCTGCCTTCGACCTTCTGAGGAGTGAAGCGGCCATTGTCACTAGTCCACTCGATGTCGTGAATATGGACAGCCTTGACGTTGCCATTGGCATCGCCAGAAAAACGGCTGGAGCTGACTAGGTATTGACGTGGGTCTTCACCTTGAATCGCTTCAGCTTCTTCCTGGCCGTAGTCCATCTTGTAAGTCTTCGGCCATTCAGGCCATGGATTATTTGCTGCGCGTTCGGTTGGAGGCTTAGGCATGATCTCGAGCTGCACCACGCTTTTACAGCCGTGGCGTAGGGAGGTGCCAACACAGTCGGTGCCAGTGTCGCCGCCGCCGATGATGACGACGTGCTTGCCCTTGGCGAGTTCGCTGAATTGCTCGGACTTGCCGTCCTTGATGTCCCAAAGCTCCTTGGTGTTGGGCCCGAGGAATTCCATAGCGTAACGAATGTTGTTGAGCTCGCGGCCTTCGATCGGCAGATCGCGTGGCTTGGTGGCGCCGCAGCACAGCACGACGGAGTCAAAGTCTTCCATCAGTTGCTTGGAGGAAATATCGACCCCGATCTCGATGCCACATTTGAGGATGATGCCTTCGGCTTGCATTAGTTCTACACGGCGAGTGACGACTTGCTTCTCAAGCTTCATGTTGGGGATACCATACATCAGGAGCCCGCCTGGGCGATCTGCGCGCTCGAAGAGCGTGACGAGGTGACCCGCTTTGTTGAGCTGATCCGCGGCGGCGAGACCGGCAGGGCCAGAACCGACGACGGCGACTTTCTTGCCGGTGCGCTCTTCTGGAGGCTGGGGCTTGACCCAACCTTCGTTCCAGGCCTTGTCGATGATGGAACACTCGATATCCTTAATCGTGACGGCTGGCTCGATGAGGCCGAGGACGCAAGAGCCTTCGCACGGAGCGGGGCAGACGCGGCCAGTGAATTCTGGGAAGTTGTTGGTCTTGGCGAGGCGCAGGTAAGCATCGTGCCACTTGCCTCGGTAGACGAGGTCGTTGAATTCTGGGATGAGATTGTTAACTGGGCAACCGCTCGCCATGTTGGCAAGGCTCATGCCCGTGTGGCAGTAAGGCGTGCCGCAATCCATGCAGCGTGAGCCTTGTGTCTGCACCTTCTCAGCATCGAAATCTTCGTGGATTTCGTTCCAGTCCTTAACGCGTTCGAGCGGATCGCGATTTGCGATCGTCTTACGCTCAAATTCCATAAATCCAGTTGCTTTACCCATAATTTAAAAGTAGTTAGAAGTTAGGAGGCAGTAGTTAGAAGTTATTTAGCGGAAGAAAGAACCTTCTTCGTGTCGCTGTGTAACATACGTCCAATTTCGTCGATTTGTTTGAAGTATTGTTCTGTTTCCGCGTAGCCGAGGTCGGCTGCGAGTCGGAGATAATAGCGGCATTTATTTAATGAGCCCTGCGCTATGTTAAAGAAGCGGGCTTTATCGGCCGACGAACGCTTGCCATATCCCTCGGCGATATTCGCGGGGATGGAGACTGCGGCACGACGAAACTGAGATATCAGGCCGAATTTTTCGCATTCTGGGAAGTGTTGTGTCATTTGATAAATATCTAAAACGGATTGATGTGATTTTTGCTAGACAAGAAGGCTTTCGAATCCAGCAGTTGAGGTCTCAGTTTCCATCTAACTTCTAACTCTTTTTTAGTGTCCTGCTTTGACGTTTTCTTCGAATGCGGCTTGGATGGCGTCGTCGCCAGTCAGGCCGGAGGCTTCTGCGCGTTTGATGGCGTGCAGCACGCGTTCGTAATCCTGTGGCATGATCTTGAGGATCTTACCAGCAGTATCCGGCCAGCCATCGAGGATTGATTGGCCACGGACGGAACCCGTGAGTGAGACGTGTGTCTCGATCTTGCCCTTGACCAGTGCAATTTCGTCATCTTCACACTCAATAAGTTGGTAGACGTTGACCATGCCAGGGTTGAGGCTATTCTTCACGAAGTCGCCCGCCTCGTCGTAGATGTAAGCCACGCCGCCGGACATTCCCGCTCCAAGGTTACGGCCGGTGACGCCGAGATTGACGACCATTCCACCAGTCATGTATTCCAGGGCATGGTCACCGAGACCTTCGACCACCGCTTCGACGCCAGAGTTACGAACGCAGAAGCGTTCGCCGGCCATGCCTGCGATGTAAGCTTGACCCTTAGTTGCGCCGTAGAAGCAGACGTTACCAGTGATGATGTTTTCATGCGCTACGAATGGGGATTCTGGATCGGGGCGAACGACGATTTTCGCGCCACACAGACCCTTGCCCAAATAGTCATTGGTATCGCCGGTCACGGTGAAGGTCATGCCTAGAGGGCAAAACGCACCGAGGCTTTGCCCGGCAGAGCCCTTGATGTTGATCTTCAAGGTGTCTTCAGGTAGGCCAACTGCGCCGTGCTTGCGGGAGATCTCAGCGCCAGTAATGGTGCCAACCACACGGTTGGTGTTGATGATCGGTAGGTCGATTTCGACTGGCGTGCCGTGGTGAATCGCAGGCTGTGCTTTTTCGAGGATCTCTGTGACGTCGAGCGAGCGGTCGAGCAGGTGATCTTGGTCCTGAGTGCAGCAAGTCCCGACTTCAGGCCCCACATCAGGACGGTAAAGAATCTTGCTATAGTCGAGGCCCTTTGCCTTCCAGTGATCGATCGCGCTGCGCATTTCGAGTTTGTCGACGCGGCCAACCATCTCTGGAATAGTGCGGAAGCCAAGTTCTGCCATCAGTTCGCGCAGTTCTTCGGCGATGTAAGTCATGAAATTGACGACTGCATCTGCGCCGCCTTTGAACTTCTTGCGTAGCTCAAGGTTTTGCGTGGCGATACCGACAGGGCACGTGTTCTTGTGGCAAACACGCATCATCAAGCAACCAAGGGTGACGAGTGGGGCAGTTGCGAAGCCGAACTCTTCAGCGCCGAGCAAGCAGGCAATCGCGACGTCGCGACCTGTTTTGAGTTGGCCGTCTGTTTCAACCCGAACGCGTGAGCGCAGGTCGTTGAGCAGTAGTGTCTGATTGGTTTCAGCGAGGCCAAGTTCCCAAGGGGCACCCGCGTGCTGGATCGAGGAACGAGGCGATGCGCCGGTGCCACCGTCGTAGCCGGAGATCAGAATGCCGTCGGCCTTAGCCTTCGCGACACCGGCAGCAATCGTGCCGACTCCAACTTCGGAGACTAGCTTGACGTTGACGCGCGCTTGGACGTTGGAATTCTTCAGGTCGTGGATTAGTTCCGCCAAATCCTCAATCGAGTAGATGTCGTGGTGTGGAGGAGGCGAGATCAAGCCCACGCCAGGAGTGGTCCCGCGTGTCTTAGCGATCAGTGGCAGGACCTTGTGACCTGGGAGTTCACCGCCTTCGCCGGGCTTGGCGCCTTGTACGATCTTAATTTGGATCTCGTCGGAGTTGACCAGGTAATTACTGGTCACACCGAAACGACCGGATGCGACTTGCTTGATTGCGGAGCGGCGTCTGTCGCCGTTTTCGTCTGGAGTGAAACGATCTGGGTCTTCGCCACCTTCGCCAGTATTGGACTTCCCGCCGATGCGGTTCATCGCAATCGCGAGGGCTTCGTGCGCTTCTGAGGAAATTGAGCCGTATGACATCGCGCCAGTCTTGAAGCGCTTATAGATCTCCCGAGCGGATTCGACTTCTTCAATTGGAATCGATTTAGATGGATCAACTTTGAAGTCCATAAGGCCACGCAGTGTGAACATCTCTTTGGACTGATTGTTGACGATTTCGGAGTATTCCTTGAAGACGGCCTGGCTACCTTGGCTCGTTGCAAGCTGGAGCTTGTGGATCGTCATCGGGCTGAAGAGGTGCCGTTCGCCACCGGCACGCCACTGGTAGATGCCACCTGGATCGAGGGCTCCGGCCTTCTCGTCGGTGCGAGTGCCGAATGCATTGGAGTGGCGCATGCCAGCTTCTTTAGCGATGGTGTTGAGTCCGATACCTTCAATGCGCGATGCGGTCTTAGTGAAATACTTATCGATGACGTTACGGTTGAGGCCGATTGCTTCGAAGATTTGCGCGCCGCGGTAAGAAGCGACCGTGGAGATACCCATTTTCGACATGGTCTTAATCACGCCATTGAGATTCGCTTTCAGGAAGTTGTAACCAGCCTGCTCAGGTGTCAGGTCAAGATCGCCACGGTCAATCATGTAGCGTACGGACTCTAGCGCGAGATAGGGATTGATCGCATCTGCGCCGTAGCCGAGAAGCAGTGCAAAGTGATGTACTTCGCGAGGTTCGCCGGATTCGAGGACGATGGAGACACGTGTGCGTGTGCCCTGGCGGATCAAATGATGATGCAGGCCGGCAACTGCGAGGAGAGCCGGGATCGGGGCCTTCTTGGGCCCGATTTTGCGGTCGGAGAGGACGAGGATGTTGACCCCGTCGTTGACGGCGGCGTCTGCATTTTCGAAGAGTTTTTCGAGCGCGGCCTCGAGGCCTGTGCCGGAGATAGATGGCTCTGAGATGCTGTTATGACCTTCTGCGAGGCCACCAACTTCGGCTTCAAATGTAATTGGCAGCTTGGCCGCCTTGAAGCCGGGCAGGCTGATGTTGCGCAGCTGCGCGAGCTCCTTATCGTCGATCAACGGCGATTCGAACTTGATCATCCGGCAGCTGTCAGGGCCGGGGCGTGTGAGATCACCTTCAGAGCCGATAAAAGTAACGCTCGCGGTCACCAGTTCTTCGCGAATCGGGTCAATCGGTGGATTGGTGACCTGTGCGAACAATTGCTTGAAGTAGTTATACATCGTCTGCGACTGGTCGGAGAGGACGGCGAGTGGCGCGTCGTTACCCATCGAGCCGAGCGGCTGCTTGCCTGCTTCGGCACTGGGGCCGAGGATGAAGCGTGAGTCTTCGAAAGTGTAGCCAAATGCTTTTTGGCGCGTCTCGATGTTTTCGAAGTTGTCGGCTGGAACCGATTCCGGCTCTGGCAAGTCTTCGGATTTAACGAGGTTTTCTGTGAGCCATTGACCATACGGTGCGGTCTTGGAAACTTCCTCCTTCACTTTGCCGTCTTCGATGATGCAGCCAGCTTCCATGTCGATCAGGAACATACGGCCTGGCTCGAGACGACCCTTCTTGACCACATTTTTTGGTTCGATGCCGGCGAGCACACCCACTTCGGATGCAAGGATGACCTTGTCGTCTGCAGTGACGTAGTAGCGAGAGGGGCGCAGACCATTACGGTCGAGTGTCGCACCGACTTGAATGCCGTCGGAGAACGCCATGGACGCCGGGCCATCCCAGGGCTCCATCATGCAGGCGTGGAACTCGTAGAAGTCCTTTTTAAAGTCGGGCATGTTCATGTGGCGCTCCCAAGGTTCTGGGATCATCATCATCATGGCATGCGCGAGGCTGCGGCCTGAAAGGACGAGGAACTCTAGGCAGTTGTCGAATTTTTGCGAGTCGGAGCCGTCTTCGCGGATGATTGGTAGGAGCTTCTTGAGATCCTTGCCAAATACTTCACTAGCGAGCTGCATTTGACGGGCGTGCAACCAGTTCTCATTGCCGCGTACTGTATTGATCTCACCATTGTGACACAGGTAGCGAAATGGCTGTGCGCGCGGCCAGCTTGGGAATGTGTTAGTCGAGAAACGCGAGTGCGTGAGGGCGAGCGCGGAGTCCATCGCCTCGTTGGAGAGATCGGGAAAATATTGCTCAAGCTGCTCTGTGGTGAGCATGCCCTTGTAAGTCATGGTACGGCTTGAAAGCGAGCTGATGTAGAACAGCGCTTCTTCGTCTGTGCCGCTGTAACGGATGCGGTGAGTCGCGAGGCGCCGCACGATGTAAAGTTTGCGCTCTAGTTCGAGGCCGGCCGCGACTTCGCCTTTACTGACGAAAAATTGACGCATGACTGGCTCGCAGGCCTTGGAGGCTTTACCAAGAATCTCGCTGCGCACTGGTACATCGCGCCAGCCAATGAAGCCGAGGCCTTCTTCGGCAACGATCTCTTCAATGATGGTCTCTTCGCTCTGACGCTCTTCGTCGTCGCGGGAGAGAAATACGAAGCCGACACCGTAGTCGCCTTCTGCTGGCACGTCGAAGCCACACTCAGCTTGGCACACGGCCTTAAAGAAGTTGTGTGGCAGTTGAATGAAGATACCTGCGCCGTCACCAGTGATGGGGTCACAGCCGCAACCACCACGGTGGTCGAGGTTTACACAGATCTCCAGCGCACCTTTGACGATGTCGTGGGATTTGCGGCCTTTCATGTCGACAATCAGGCCGATTCCGCAGTTTTCGTGTTCATTCTGTGGGTCGTAGAGACCCTGTGCCTTGGGCTGGATGTGTGTCTTTTCCATATCAGTATTAAATATTCGATTTTAAAGTGTAGTCATCAATCGGTGCGGACGTCCTGAGCGACGAGTTCGCGTTTGGGCCGAAGCCAAAAGGAACGAAGAAAGTAGTAATTGATGAGAGTCTGTCTAGAGAAAATGACACTCTCTGCACATGAACTGGCTCATACGCAGTCAATTAGCTGCTTGTTCGGCAGCAAAAAACGGGCCGAATCCGTGTTGAGGAGAAAGACTTTTAGAAATTAAGTATTTCTCGTGTTTGGGTGCTTAAAAGAAACGAATCGTCTTCGAGCGCATCGCTTCGTGCTCTTCGTCGGTGCAGGCTGCGTTGGTCGGAGCGTCTGCTTCGGCACTCGTTTCAGTGGCGAGTCCTTCTTTGAGGAGGTAGTCTTCAACCTCATCACCACTGACATCAGCGAGCATATGCCCATCGATTTCAACGCAAGGCGAGAGGGGTTGGCCGGACTTTTCGACCATTTCAGCGTATTGATCCGCATGATTGATAATGTCACGGTCTTCGTATTCGAGACCGTACTTCTTCATGATCGCGCGGACGCCCATGCTCCATCCGCAGGTCGGTTTTAAGTATGCGATAATCTTCATAAGCCTCTAAGTGTTGCTAATTATTCCGCTTGTCAACTCCGAGGATACGATCTGCTTCGGCTGCTGCGTTATTTAGTAGCGGATTGGCGGCCTTGGTTTCGCGCAGATGATCTGCCAATCCCCAGCGTTATTTTGGCCAACGGTGAAGAGGCTGCTGAAATGGTCTTCGACAGCGTACAGCACCCGCATCCGGTAGCGGGGTGTGAGGCTGGGGCCGTAAGTGACGCCGTTGTGAGTAAACTCGATCGTTTCTTCTGCTGCGCCCGAGAGAGCTTCAAACACGATTTGCTGAATCGGTAGGCCGAGTTCGTAGTCGAGGGCACCCTTTAGGCGAGAAATAATGAGACTGTCGCACCCGTTCAAGCAGTAGAGCTTCAGCATCGGTTCGATCGTGTCGGCTTGATTAGCTGCGATGAAGCGTGCCGATAGGTCGTCGAGGCCTAGATCAAGAGTGGACTTCGGGCTGCAGGCTGCGAACAGCAGCATCGCGCCGATCCAAGTGGCGGCAAAAGTCGTTATGGGGGTCAAATTCCTCATCAGATGAACGCATAAGACCGCAAATGTGGCGTCAAGTTCATCGTAGAATGCCTCAAAGTGGACATTTTAGCCACTAAAGCGGCTTTTTCTCGAGCGTTTCTTTGAGTGCTGCGGTGCTATTTGGCTCAGCGGATTCGTCGATCTCCAGTACCGGCTCAGCCGTCTGTTCTTTACTCGTGATAGGGCTAGAGGCTTGAATGCGGCCGCTTTTGAAGCCTGAGGCGACGATGTTGATCTGTCCCAAATTTTCAATGCCGAGGTTTTCGGTGAGGTTTTGGCGCAGATGACCCTGTAAGGTTTGTTCGATGTCCCTGAGGCGGCCACCGCTCTTGAGTTGGATGCGGACGTCGAAGTGGGTCGTCTTACCTTTGACCTTTATTTTGACGATTGGCTTTGCGATGTCGTCGAGCTGCTCGCAGGATGTACGGATGAGCTCGACGATCGCGGAGCGGCAGACCATGACGCGGCCATTCTCGGTTTGATAAGCGACTATTTTCTTGGGCTGACGTCGTACAAGCAATATCAGTAGGAGCGCGAAGGCAAGAATCGCTCCGGCTGCGCATAGATAGTTGGACTCTGTGAGATAATTTAGCATCTCGATCGTTTCAGTCCAGTTCATCTGTGTATATTTAGTAGGAAATAGAGGGCGAGACCTCAGTTGTGCCTAGTCAACGTGTGCTTGGCCGTCCCAATCGTCTTTCGCTTCTTCTTCCTCTTCTTCAGTGGTTCGTACGCCGTCGATGATGACATTGACGCGAGCGACATTCTTACTGGTCATTTTCTCGACCTGCTCAGCGATACGCTGCTGGATTTCATTGCCGACTGTCGCGAGTTCGACACCGAAGCGCAGAATCACACGGATTTCGATTTGGTAGTCACCGACTTCGTCTTCATCGACGCGGACACCGCGCTCATCGCCTTTTTTGGAAAAGATCTCTGCGATTCCATCGACGAAGCCACCGCCAACTGCGGCG
>Ga0209197_1002864_pt1 | contig 9769 bp, 9 predicted proteins | sample COGITO_mtgs_1105_4_FD_184802 | JGI IMG/M metagenome (GOLD analysis project Ga0209197, IMG submission 184802) | Pelagic marine microbial communities from North Sea - COGITO_mtgs_110512 (SPAdes) (version 2) | ecosystem: Environmental > Aquatic > Marine > Epipelagic ... | reverse complement strand
CCTTGTGCTGCTATTTCATCACGATGGCCTAAAAAGCTGCCCCCAGGTTCGATCACCATTTGCTGGCAATGCACCTTACCCGACACCAAACCACCTGAAAAAATGGTTAGGTCTTGACACCACATTTCACCTTCAAAGCGACCTGCAATTTGTACTAATTGACCTTTAACACAGCCATTGACTTGACCTTTAGCACCCACGGTCATGGTGTCTTGAGCGCAGATACTGCCCTCCATAGTGCCATCCACTTGCAGTTGGCCAGACACCTCAATATCGCCAATAAATCGGTTACCTGTTGCAATAATGGTTACTGCTGTAGTTGGGTAGTCTTGTGTTGAGTGGGTTTGATTAAAGATTGCCATTGAACCTCCTTAACTTGTTGAAAAAGGCCATCAAAATTGGATAAGTTCCAATTAATAAATGGCCAAGGGTTTTTTTGTTTTGCTAAAAATTGTATTTCGTAATGCAGGTGCGGTGCATTAGATAACCCAGTACTGCCGCACAGACCAATAACCTGACCTTTATCAACAAACTCAGCATGGTGCACTAAACGTTTTTGTAAATGAGCATAACGACTCGAAAAACCATAGCTGTGGGTTAACGTAATCACATTGCCAAAGCCTGGGGATTTTATACTGCTAACCACCACACCATTGGCTGTGGCTAATATTGGAGCACCTTCTGCACACCGAATATCAATGCCTTTATGCATTTTTTTTGCACCGGTAATGGGATGTAAACGCTTGCCATAGGAGGAAGTAATTGCCGTTTTTTTAGCCACAGGCCACGAATTTGGAATGAGGGCCAGCAATGTGAGTCGGTGCTGCGCCGTTGGTATCATTTGAGGAACTAAGGTTAAATCAAACTCATGATCCGCCTGAGCACCCAAGAGACTCTGCAGCTGGCGCAGGCTCTGCTCCATGACTAACATTTCTTGGTTTTGTTGATGCAGTTGCTGACTCATCTTAAACCGAGATTGAGTTTGTCTAAGTAATGCTTGATTAATCTCAGAGTGAGATTCCACGAGTTCATTTAAGCGTTGATTTAAAGCTTGAATGGTGGCGTTATCGTGTTTAGTTTGCCTTTCCAAGTGCTCTAAAGACGCTGCTGCTGCCGGTGCAATATTAAGAAAATGTTGAAAATCAACCATGGGGATTGCTGTCTGTTTAGCGGCAGGCAACAGCGTTGTAACACTGGTTTGTAGTTTGTGGATTTGGGCTTTAGATTTAATGTCAGACTGCCTGAAACTTTCAGCTTGTTGCAGCACATCGTGATGAGCCTTGCCTAACCACACAAGCGCACCCCCACCCACCATTAGGCTCATAAGCGTGAGAGTGATAATTGTAAGGCCAATTTTTTGGTGAGTTCGAGTTAAATAAAATTGGGTGGAACCCAAATAATTAGTCACCGTGACTAACAGACTGCGCCGCAAATAAAGACTCCATATAAGGAGGGGTCAACTGCAACCCCGTTATTACCCTTATTTAGTCTAGGCGTTATTTTGAATTTAGCTGAATGATTTAGGCCTACGGCGTAAAATAATCACCAACACCAACAAAATAAAGCCCGCACCAAGCCCTATAATCCAGCGCCAATCTGTGGATGACATGGTTTCTTCAGCCACTTGGCTGTTGCTAGTGTCAACATCCTCATTCACTGTGCCATCAGCCTCCGGTTGGGTTGGCGCCATTTTTTCTGGGCTCATGACCTTGGCTTTTATTTTTTTAACCAAATTGGCAATCTGACTTGCCGCTGTTTCGGGTTCGCTCGCAACTTCTGCTGGCTTGGCACTTGAGTCTTCTTCCATAAGGGACTGCAGCGCAGGTGAAGCTGTTTCGTTGCTAACTGACATCGCTTCAACTTGAGACGTCTGATTAGTCACCTCTTCAGTTTCCAAGACACCAGAAGAGTCTGTTTCGTCACTGACTAAAGGCGCCAGTGGATGAACTCTAAGACTGCGGTTAATGGTGCGTATGAGTTGGCCGTTAGCCACTGATATTGTTAGGTTATACATGCCCGGTTGATTGAGCACCGGCAATTGCATACGGGTTTTAGCATCTGCAACAAAGGCCTGTTGCCGGCTAAACACTTGCGCAGTTCCATCGCTCATATTAACTTTGAGCTCAAAACCTTGCAGTTGTTCAGCAGATAATAGCTCACCAAGCTCGTTGGCTAACTGCACATCGATATAACTGCGCTGGCCTACCTTGATGTTTTGATGGCTTTGTTGCAATAGTATCTGCAATTTACCAACGACATTGACACGTTTCAAGGTGGCCGTATCACTAATTAAAGCCCAAGTACCCGGAGTGGGTTGTTGCACCCTAATCACATCGTGGGTTAATGACGATTGCCATTGTTGATTAATGCGGGTTTGTTGACGACCAAAGACTCGCTGCTTACCGTCTTTAAGTTTAACGTTGTCATCACCATTTTTTTCAATGACCACAGTCATGGAGTCAACGCCTTGTTGCACCACAAAAGACTGTTCAGTCACTTGCACAGGCACTTGTTGGGTAATGACCGTATTGTCCAGCGCCCTTAAGAATATTTCTAGCAGCTGGTCAGCATTCACTGCCACCTCAAACAACCCATCAGTGGCTTGGGCCATTGCACCTAGGGTGGCCTTATCTGCTTTATGGGATAAGCCCACCGTGTGCACGCGAGCACCCACGTTAATGTATTGTTGTAGAATAGGGCCCAGCAGGGCCGTGCGGGCACGTTTATTCTTCGCCGCATCCTTACTCACGTCAACCATACCGTCCGTTAACAATATGACATGCAACTGCCTACCTTGGACTTGATCTTGGGTATTAAATGAGGCCGCATTGAGAGCGGCTCCAATGTCTGTAAATTGGCCATTAGAGGAAATATTTTGAGTGGCAGCAGAGGCCTGCTTTTGCCATTGGGCATTCACCACACCATGGGGCACAATGACTTTAGGGTCATCAGCAAACTGCCAAATACCGGCCTTGCTGCCGGCTGGCAATAGTTGCGTTAATACCTGCAAGGCTGGAATGCGTAATTTATTGGGGTCGGTGTCTTTCATGCTCCCAGACACATCAATCAACACCCGAATATCCATTTCATTAGATAAGGGTTGGCTCATGATTGGTTGTGTATAAGCAATAAAGACTACTAAAATCGACGCACTTAGACTGCGTATAGCATGAAGTTTAAACATTGATTCCAAACCCAATTATTATAATTATGCCAAACACTTTAACACAAAATAAAGATACTGCGCCAAGGCACTGTATCTAACATTATTCTCCTAAGTGTTGGATTTCGATGATGTGTTCACCCCAGCGACTTTCTGGCACTTTAGCTTCAGAAACTGCCCACTTACGCACTGTCATACCGGCTTTGACAGTCGATTTGGGGTCCCCTGTGACCAAGGGATGCCAATCTGGTAAATCCTTGCCAGCTGACACACGCCTGTAACCGCAGGTTTCAGGCAACCAGTTGAACTCAGCCACTGTATCAGGCGTGACCAGAGTGCAGTCTGAAACTTTATCTTGGCGCGTTTCATAAACGCTGCACTTGCAGGACTTAAGATCTAAGTAACGACAAGCCACACTGGTGTGATACATTAAAGGCGTGTCATCATCAATTAATTTTTGCAAACAACAGCGGCCACAGCCGTCACATAAAGACTCCCATTGCTCACTGGTCATCTCGTTGGGTGCGGTTGTTTTCCAAAATCCTGTTTGTGTCGACTCTTTCATAAGCTCCAGTTTATCCCTATAAGAGGGTTAAAGTTAGTAGGTTGGGTTCAGCGGTGTTCTGTAAAGGTCTAACATGTACTCTTCACGCACGGGGGGCATTTGTAAATAATAACCTTGTGCATCAATATTAGACAAGATGTCTTCTGCCTTGGCTTTAGCGAGTTTTTTATCAGCTGTTAGTAACATATCCATGCGGTGCTCAGGTTGACCAAACATTTTAAGCAAGGCCTCTGGCACTAAACTTAGGGCTTTAGTTTTATCCACATAAAGATACATTTCGTCTTTCTTTTTGCTACGATAAATAGAGCAAATAATACGTTTTTGAGTCATTAACGTGTCTCTTGGATGAGTTTATATTCCCTGGCAATGGGCTCGGCAAGAAACTCTTCTCTCCAACCTTCCCAGTTACTTGGTAAGCTAAATGGCTGCTCATTGCGCAAGCCTTCGAACAGCTCAAGCAGTTCTTTTTTACGGCCCATTAACTGTACTTGAAGCACGGCATTTTCAGCTTGATCTGTAACCACTTTATGCAGGCGTTTGTAGTCTTTATTTTCATTTTTAGACAAGGGCTGGGGCACGCCTGGCAAAACTTCAGAGGAGGCCTGCAGAATAGACAACCATTGTTTACCATAGCGCCTTAAACTGCTGGGGCGCACGTCAGGGCATTGGCCTAAGGCATTTAGATCGGTGGGATTGGTGCGTGCTATCTCAATCAAACTGGTGTCCTTGACCACAAAATTCTTTGGCCTGTTTTCACTCCGAGCCACCTCTTCTCGCCACGCGGCTAGGCCACGCAAACGGCCAACCGACTTGCCTTGCAAGCGCCAGGCATTTTTCATTAGCGTATAAGCCAGTTCTGGAGCTATGGGTGGCTTGGGTTGAGATAAACGTTGCATGTCTTGCTCATACCATTGCCACACACCTTTGTCTTTTAGGCGCTGGGCTAACAAATCATAACATTGCATAAGGTGGGCTACGTCCATCGCTGCATAATGGCATTGGGAATCTCGTAACGGACGCTGCAACCAATCTGAACGTGTCTCGCCTTTGTCGACAGTTTCCCCTAGTAGGTCTAACACCAAACTTTGATAACCCGGCGACAAGCCCATGTCTACAAACGCCGCCGCAATTTGCGTATCTGCTATGGGTGTGGGACGCAACCCTAGCCAATGCTGAAATAATTCCAAATCTTCACTGCAGGCATGCATCACTTTAAGGGTGCCAGGATCTGTTAACAGCGCTTGTAATGGCTGCCACTGGTCAATCGTGATTGGGTCTATTAAAAAGGTTTCACCTGCAGCGGCTATTTGAACTAGTCCAGGCATAGGATAAAAGGTATCTACCCTCACAAACTCCGTATCTACAGCAATGGCGGGGGCTTGAATAAGTGTTTCACAAGCCTGTTGCAGGCCTGTGTTGGTATCAATGTATTGGTAATCAGATGACATAGTTAGGTGTAACTCTTGCGGCCAGCAAAGGCGTGAGCCAAGGTGCCACCATCAACATACTCCAGTTCTCCACCAATGGGGACGCCATGGGCAATACGGGTCACATTAATGGTTTGGAGACTTGACTGTTGACTTATTAATTGGTGAATGAAATGGGCAGTAGCGTCGCCCTCGATGGTGGGGTTAGTGGCAATAATTACTTCTGTGATCTGTTCATCACTCAGGCGTGAAATTAAAACGTCTAAGCCCAGTTCATTAGGGCCAATTCCGTCCATGGGGGAAATATGCCCCATGAGCACAAAATATAAACCCTTAAACCCAGCCCCTTGTTCAATAGCCAACACATCTGCAGGTGTTTCAACAATACACAAAGTGGACCTGTGCCGCTCTGGCTGGCTGCACAGACGGCATATTGGTAACTCACTGTGAGTTCGGCATTGTTCGCAGCGCCCTACTTTATCAAGGGCAAGGTTTAAGCTTTGGGCAAGCACTGCCCCACCTTCACGATTACGCTCTAAAATATGCAACGCCATGCGTTGAGCTGATTTACGGCCAACACCTGGCAAGCATCGTAAAGACTCAATAAGATCATCAATGAGTGGGCTAAAGGACATGTATGGTGAACCTATAATTAACTTAAAACGGCATTTTAAAACCCGCCGGCATACCCATGCCAGCGGTCATATCAGACATATTATTCTGGCTGGCCTGCTCTACTTTACGTACCGCATCATTTACGGCTGCCGCCAATAAATCTTCGAGCATTTCTTTGTCTTCAGACAAAAGAGAATCATCTAAGTGCACTCGTTTTACATCATGGCGTCCAGTCATTACCACTTGCACTAGGCCTGCTCCAGCCGCGCCAGTAAATTCAGCTTTAGCCATGTCTTCTTGTGCTTGTTGCATTTGTTCCTGCATTTTTTGGGCTTGTTTCATGATATTGCCCATGCCACCTTTTAACATATCAGTTTCTCTATAATAAGTTTAAGTTTCAATTTCAATAGGGTTAACGGGTAACACACTATTGGTATCTAGTTGGCCGTTAAAAGCCGTGGTTAAACTGGCCACATTAGCATCATTTTCTAAGGCCATGATGGCTTGCTGTTGATGTTCTGTTTCACGCCTTTGACGGTTGGCAAAAGGCGTTTCTACCTGGGTTTCACCAATATTAATAGTGAGTTCCAAATTACAACCAAACATTGCTTCCAAGGCCTCACGCATGCGGTCTTGATGAGTGTCATTGAGCATACTACTTTGGCCTTGCTGCAAGGTAAATTGTAGCTTTGTGCCTTGTCGCTGGGCAAACACCATATTAGCTGCAATGCCATGAGTCATGCCTGATAAATTAAGATCATTAAACACCTTAACCCAGTTTTCTTGCGTTAAATCAGCCAAGGTCCAATCACGACCCGATTTTGCAGGCATTAAACCCCCTGCCACTGCAGTTTCACTTTCACCCTCACTTTCACTGTCAGGTTCACTTTCACTTTCAGGTTCTGGTGTCGAGGCGGGTTCAGCTGCTGCGGCTTGTTCTAGCTGGGGTTCTAGTTGGGGTTCTAGCTCACCTTGTTGTTCTTCATGCGCATGATTAAACACCGGCTGCTGTGCTTGCATGGGTGCTTCTTCCCAAGGTGGTGAATCTTGAACTGGCGCTATCTCTTGAACCAGCGCTGCCTCTGGCATAGAAGGTTCTTCATTTGGTGCGTCAGGCACTGACGCCATTTCAGTAGCCGGCATGCCTTGTGCTGTAGACTCATCAACTTGCTCAACTTGCTCAACTAAAAGCTCTGCTGCACTTTCTACAACAGCTTCTGTTGCAGTAATAGACTCAGGCACTTGGGCTTGGGCTTGGGCTTGGGCGTGAGTTTGAGGTTCTGTAATTTTCATCTGGCCTGCATGCTGCTGTGGCCTGAAGGCTAGCATCCGTAACAACGCCATTTCAAAACCGGCTTGCAGATCGGGTGCAAGTTCTAAATCTTTGCGCGCCATAATACCCATTTGGTAAAACAACTGAACGTCTGCAGGGCTCGTTTGTTGGGCTAGTTCTTTCACCTTAGCTCTATCAAACTGCACAGACACAGGCGCCTCTGGTAATACCTGACAAATGGCCATTTGATGCAACAAACTCAATAAGTCTTCTAGGGCCCCAGTGAAATCTTGCCCCTGCTCTCCCAGTTCACCAATAAGTTTCAACAATTCAGAGGCGTTGCCTTGCTGTAACTGGCTGACAATCTCAACGACTTTGCCTTGGTCAATGCTACCTAACATTTGGTTAACCGCAGATTCCGTTAAATCACCACCACAAAAAGCAATGGCCTGATCTGTCAAACTCAAAGCGTCACGCATACTGCCTTTAGCAGCGCGACCCAACTGCCACAAAGAGGCTTCGGCAAAGGCAATGGTTTCACTTGTAAGCACATGTCGTAAATGGCCTGCAACTTGCTCAGCAGGCATGTTCTTAAGGTTAAATTGTAAACACCTCGACAGCACCGTGATGGGCAGTTTTTGTGGGTCGGTGGTGGCTAACAAGAACTTTACATGAGGAGGTGGCTCTTCCAAGGTTTTAAGCAAGGCATTAAAACTGCTGGTAGAAAGCATGTGCACTTCGTCAATCAGATAAACCTTAAAGCGGCCTCTTGTCGGCGCATACTGCACGTTATCGAGCAACTCTCTCGTGTCTTCTACTTTAGTTCGTGAGGCCGCGTCCACTTCAATCAGGTCAACAAAACGACCCTCAGTAATTTCAACGCAACTTGAACACACACCACAGGGAGAAGAGCTAACGCCCTCTTCGCAGTTAAGGCAGCGCGCCAAGATACGCGCAATGGTGGTTTTACCAACCCCACGGGTGCCAGCAAACAAATACGCATGATGCAAGCGTTGCTCATCTAAGGCATGCACCAAGGCACGTAATACATGCTCTTGACCTACCATAGTGTGGAAATTTTGGGGCCGCCATTTACGGGCTAAAACCTGATATGCCATGCAGGGACTCGTTTAAATGAAACACAAACTAGAAAACTAGCGTTTTAAACAACATTGTTAGTCACATTATAGGAGCCACGAGCAATTAAAGCTACCAGCTAAATCAAATGCTGGCGCAGTGCTTTTTAACTGCTCACTGGCCTGCTTGTCTGAACAAAGTGGCGTTACAACGGCAACTCATAATTCACCTCAAGGGCGAACTTGGGCTGCGAGTGCAGGGCCCAGTAGGCGTCTTGTAATTGCTGTGTGAGAGGCCCTATGTGCCCCCGACCTAACACCTGATGATCCACCTGAGTAATGGCCATAATGCCACCGGCAGTGCTGGTGGCAAAGGCTTCATCAGCTTGACGCAAATCTTGCGCTGAGATTTCCCCCAGTTCTACTTGTAGGCCTAATTGCTGGGCCAATTGTATAGCCGTTTTGCGCGTAATGCCCTCAAGCACCCCCTTTGCAGTGGTGCGCAACTGGCGATCTTTAATGATAAAAATATTAAACCCAGGACCTTCTTTTATGTTGCCCTTGTCATCCACTACCGCCGCCGTTTGAGCGCCTTGGTCATAGGCTTCAAATTGCCCCATAACTAAATCTAACCAATGGTAGTTTTTGATGGTGGGGTCCACCGAGGCACTGGGAATACGCTGTTGTTGGCTGATAGCCAGATGCAAACCTTGATCAGGCTGGCTAATCCAAACAAAGGGCACTACAAAAGCAAAAAACTGGTTTTTACAAGTGCGAGGGTCACGTGAACCCAACTCTGGCACGCCCCGTGTGGTGATCATTTCTACATAGGCATTGCGCAGGCCACTTTGCCCCACTAGCTTTAATAACAAGGCTGTGAGCTGGGTTTCGTTATAAGCAATGGACATGCGTAATTTTTCCATGCCTGCAAAATAGCGCTGCACATGCTCGTCTAAGCGAAAAAAATGCCCATCCCAAACATGTGCCACGTCATAGGTGGCATCAGAATGCAAAAAACCCCAATCTAAAAGGGATATTTTAGCCTCGTTAATGGGCACTATTTCACCATTTACATGGGCTAAGCTTTGGGGTGTCATAGTTGGTCTCCAAACCGATATGGTTGATGCTTACTTAGCCTGCTCGCGCATCACAATATAGTAAGTCGAAGCAATAATAATAGCTGTACCCATTAAGAATTTAAGAGTAATGCTCTCATTAAAAAACATGATGCCAATGCCAATGCCTAAAGGTATGGCTAAAAAGTGCAATGGCGCAAGCATAGAGGCTTGAGCGTACATATGGCTTTGGGCCAGAAAGAACTGCTGAAAACTGGCACAAACACCCAGCGCAATGAGCAGATATAGAGGGGTTAGGGATGAAAGCTGTTGTATCGCGTCAAAGTCATCAAAGCTAAAGGCGATAATGCCTGCTAAAACCACTCCCGTTGAGTTGTACCAAATGGCCGTTGTTACGGCAGGATCAGTGCGTCCCAATACGCGCAAATAAACAAACATAAGGGCAGAAAAAAAGGCCCCTAATAAAGCGTAAAACACACCCAATAAATTAACCGTGGGTGTCAGTGGAAAGATAAGTACCACAACCCCAAAAAAACCCACAAACACTGAAGCAGAGCGCTTTAAACCCACCTTT
>Ga0209197_1002852_pt1 | contig 9795 bp, 5 predicted proteins | sample COGITO_mtgs_1105_4_FD_184802 | JGI IMG/M metagenome (GOLD analysis project Ga0209197, IMG submission 184802) | Pelagic marine microbial communities from North Sea - COGITO_mtgs_110512 (SPAdes) (version 2) | ecosystem: Environmental > Aquatic > Marine > Epipelagic ... | reverse complement strand
TATCCAGACGCTAGAAGATAGATATTTAATAGAAGGTGAATCATCGCCTCAGGACGCTTTCGCACGTGCGGCGAAAGCCTTCGCAGATGATGAAGGTCATGCACAGCGTTTGTATGATTACGCAAGCAATCTGTGGTTTATGTTTTCTACTCCAATTCTTTCGAATGGAGGGACTACTCGTGGACTACCTATTTCTTGTTTTCTCAACTATGTTGAAGATAGTAGAGAAGGACTAACAGGACACTATACGGAGAACGCATTCTTGTCTTCCGTAGGTGGTGGCGTGGGCGGAAGCTGGAGCAGCATTCGCTCTGTAGGTTCACGCACAAGTAACGGAAGCGAAAGCACCGGCGTTATCCCTTTTATGAAAGTGGTTGACGCGGAGATGCTGGCTTTCTCACAAGGAGTAACTAGGAGAGGTTCATATGCAGCTTATTTACACATTTCTCATCCCGAGATTGAGGAGTTTCTCGATGTACGCAAGCCTACTGGCGGCGATATCAATAGAAAGTCTACCAATCTTCATCATGCTGTGGTCATTCCTGATAGCTTTATGAAGCTTATCGCGCAAGCGACACAAGAGCCAGGATTTGATGACAGTTGGGCATTGATTGACCCTCATAGTAATAAAGTGACTAAAACTGTAGCCGCGAAAGCTCTGTGGGTAAAACTGATTCAGAACCGTGTGGAAACCGGCGAACCTTACATTATGTTTGAAGACGCAGTAAACAACGATCTTCCAGAGTATCAAAGAAACTTAGGTCTGCGTGTTCATCATTCTAACCTATGTTCAGAGATTACTCTGCCCACAAATGAAGAGAGAACGGCAGTATGTTGTCTTTCTAGTGTGAATTTGGAAGAGTATGAAAGCTGGAAGAATATTCCCGAGTTCATTCCTGACTTAGTTCGTATGCTAGATAATGTAATAGAGTTCTTTATTCAGCACGCGCCTTCTTCTCTTGAGAAAGCAAAGTATAGTGCGATGAGAGAGCGTTCAATTGGTCTTGGAGCAATGGGTTTTCACGCCTATCTTCAACGGCATAACATTGCTTTTGAAAGTGCGATGGCGAAGAGTTTTAATATGAGAGCTTTCTCCCATATAAAGTCTTCCGCACTTGAAGCCAGTCAGCAGTTAGCTGCTGAGAAAGGAGAGTGTCCTGATGGAGTCGGTCATGGAATTCGTAATGCCCACCTTCTTGCTATTGCCCCTAATGCTAGCAGTAGTATTATCTGCGGTAACACTAGTCCAAGCATTGAACCATATCGTGCAAATGCTTTTACCCAGAAAACAAAGTCTGGAACAAGTCTTCTGAAAAACGAATACTTGGAGCATGTTCTTGATGAGATAGGAATGAATAACGACGAAGTGTGGAAAGATATTATGACACACGGAGGCAGCGTTCAGCATCTTGATTTTCTCGATACTTGGACGAAAGATGTATTCAAAACAGCCGTTGAACTCGACCAGCGTTGGGTTGTAGAGTTTGCGGCAGATCGACAGCAGCATATTTGCCAGTCACAATCTGTAAACTTATTCTTCCCAGCAGATGTAAGTAAACAGGAACTACACAATGTTCATATGCTTGCTTGGCGTCGTGGTATGAAAACTTTGTATTACGCTAGAAGTGAAGCATACAAACGTGCAGAAGTAGTATCTGACGAGAAATTAAGAGATTTTATATTTGACGACGAAGACTCGTGTCTAGCTTGTGAGGGGTAGTTTATGGTTACAGATGAAAGAAATTATTACAAACCGTTTCAGTATAACTGGGCGTATGAAGCGTACAAAACGCAGCAGCATCTTCATTGGATGCCTGAAGAAGTTCCAATGGCAGACGACCTTAAAGATTATCGTTCTTTGGATGATAGTAGTAAGCGTTTGCTTGGACATATCTTTCGTTTTTTCACGCAGAGTGATGTAGACGTTTGCTGTGGATATGCGAAGCATTATCTGCCTACGTTTAAAGCTCCTGAAGTACGAATGATGTTGTCTGCATTTGCAGCAATGGAAGCCGTTCATCAGGACGCATATTCTACTCTTCTAGAGACTCTTGGGTTTCCTGAAGAAGAATATCAAATGTTTATGGACGTTCAAGAAATGGCCGATAAGCATGAATATTTGACTAACTTTAACATGGACAGTAAGAAAGATATTGCTAAAACTGTAGCAGTATATAGTGGATTTACGGAAGGAGTACAGTTGTTTAGTAGTTTTGCTATTCTATTGAACTTTCCTCGCCACAATCTTATGAAGAATATGGGCCAGATTGTTACCTGGTCAATTCGAGATGAGAGCTTACATGTTGAAGGAATGTCAAAACTTTTCAGAACTTATATTCAAGAAAACCCTGAAATATGGAATGATGAATTAAAGTATGAAATCTATTGTGCTGCTGAAAGAGTAGTAGAACTAGAAGATGCATTTATTGATGTTGCTTTTGGGGCTACTGAAGTAGAAGATCTATCAGCGGCTGAAGTTAAAGCATATATTCGATATATTGCAGATAAAAGACTCATGGGTCTAGGTATGAAGAAGATTTTCAATTCAGAAAGCAACCCTCTTCCTTGGCTAGACTATATGGTAAACGCAGTGGAACACACGAATTTTTTCGAAAATCGTTCCACGGAATACGCCCGAGCCAGTACTACTGGTAACTGGCAAGACATTTTTAAATAAGGAACCTTATTATGACAACTGAAGTACAAGACAAGCCAACTCTCGTTGTAGATGGCGAAAACCACATAATTGAAGATCTTTCTGACAAAGCCAAGTACATGGTAAGTCAGTTGCAGGATCTTCAGCAACAAGCTACTGCAAACTCTGCACGAGCAGATCAAATTGAAGTGGCACGACAAGGCTTTACTACTCTTCTCAAAGAAGAAATTGCGAATCGGCAAATGGACGAAGCACCTCCTGCAGAGGGTGAAATAGTACAGTAAAACGAAAAGGGGCCTTGCGCCCCTTTTTTATGTATAATGATATTTAATAGTAGCGATAGTTACATCACTTGCATCAACCGGTGTAGAGGTACTTTCTAGCGTTATTTCATAGTTTTCGCTCGCACCCACTTTACTCATATGATAATTATATAAACCGCTTCCTTGATGGCAGCTAATTTTATAGCCCGATAACCCCATAGTAGTATTTATATAGTCTTTTGTCTGAGTAATATAATTAGCATCGTGAAGCCAGTTTTTACTTCCTCCAATATCAGATCCATATAAAGCGTATTCCCACAATATATAAGCACTATCATCAGGATTAATTATACCTGCTGCTAAATGTATAGGATGACCGTCTTTTTCCCAGTATAATACTCGCATATTCGGTACATCAATGTGCTCTTGGTATATACTTTGAATTTTATTTCTTTTTTCTTCTTCCGTGGAAGGATTGCCTAAATAAGCCCAATTAATTGTTCCTGCTTCCATTATAGGAAGAGATTGATTAAACAAACTGTTAAAACCGCTTGGTAGATTAGTTGTTATCTCAGAAATACTATACATTAGCTATTTCTACCTCCATAGAACTGATTCATACTTATAGTTCCGCTAGCAGGAATGCTTGTATTTACTGTTACAGAGGTTGCTGCAGTTCTTCTTCTAACCCTATAATAGTACTCTGTAGGACTTCCTTTACCTCCACTAACAGTAGTATAAAGAGTACCTCTTTCATATTCATAACCCCCCGTAGTGTATGTGGTACCACCAGTAGTGCCTCCCACGCTGGAACTATTCCATCTTATAGAAAAAGTGCCACCACCACCTATATCTAACCAATAATAAGTAGTAGTATTACCATAGTAGGCAGACCATGAACCTGCTGCACTCCCTACAGTAGTAGGCACATAGCTACCTCCTCTGTAGTACTCTGACATACTAATAGGATTGGCTCCCCCAAACTCACTCTGAACTTGAGACAGGGAGATTGCACCTGAAGTTTGAAGAGTCATTTACCAAGGCACTCCGTGAGCTACTGCAGGTGCTTTTGAATCTGCAATTTGAGCCGCTACTTCAGCCTCTGTTTCAGTTACCATATCTGATCCAAGAATTGCTTTTACCCATGCAACTACATCCGCTTCGGTAAGACTTTCATAGGCTATGAAGTCACTTGAGGTGTGATCGGGTGTAAGGCTGCAAGACCCATAGCTGCTTCATAGTGTGTTACTACGGGGTCAGTGCCTACATCTTCTGAATCTGATGCTGTCCAATGAGCCATTGTTATACCATTATTAGTGGTCTCTCTTTCTGTTGATATTACTGTCCATACTACTGCCATTTCTATTTCTCCTTTTTTAAGCTGCAAATTAATTTGTAATAAGTTGTTTAACTAACGATTTAAGTTCGTCAATTTCTTTCTGCTGATCTTTAATTGCTTCTACGAGCAAGCCTGCAACCTGCCCATATCTCACTGCATAGTGTGTTTCGTCATCATTGAGATCCTTTGTCTCGTAAACGACTTGGGGCAGGACTCCCAAAAGCTGTTGGGCTATTAGACCCGTAGATTCTGAGCCGTCTTTCTTGTAAGTGAAGGTAACGCCGTCTAGCTGTTTAACCTTTTCAATCGGGTCGGCAATACGCTGTACGTTGTCTTTTAGTCGGATGTCAGACGCTGACCCGTATGCCGTTATATTTCCCCCGCTGATCAGGTCTCCGTTTTCGCCACTCACCGAAAGCAATAGGCTCATAGCGCCACTGCCGGAGCCGTGACGACCAATCTTGAAGTCAGCGCCAGACGCGTTATTACTATTGGAATCTAGGTTAATAAAAACCGCGGCGTATGAATTTATTCTTAGGGAATCGGCAGCATTGCCTGCACTATTGCGAGAGCAAATTGAGTGATTATCATTACCGTTTCCGTAAAGTGTAATATAGCCGCCTCTTGGTACGTGAATAGAGCTACTTCCTGTACCCACTGCATCTCGTATATCTAGCGTGCCATTACATTGAATCCCTGCCAATGGATGTGCTGTGTCACTCTCACCAAAGCCAATTCGCATCCCCCTAGCGACCGTTAGGTAACCATCTGTAGATAGCGCCATTGCTCCTTGAGCATTTGTATGAGACGCATCACCCCACCAAAAACCACGATCACTAGCATCGTTCATCTGAAACGACATAACGTACTCGTTATTGATAGCGCCAAATGTGTAGCCGCTCCCCATGCCAATACCGTAAGTTGTGCCCGACCATACTGAAAATTTAACTCTAGCCGAAGTTCCGGCTGTTATTACTTGGTTTCCGCTGACTGTTAAGTCTCCAGTTATGGTCTTACTGCCTGAAGTTAAATTCGTTGCAGTTGTAGCATTACCAGTTAAAGTTCCTTGGAACTTAAAGTTAACATCACCTAAGGTATTTGTAGAGGGATCGTACATCATACCGGGATCGTACTTTAATGATTTGTTTCCTGATACGTTAGCACTCACAAATGTAGGGTAATGTACTCCAGCGGTTCCCGCAGTTTGAGTAGTGTATATACTAGTAGCTGTTGCAGCATTGCCAGAAGTATTCTGATTACCTGCAATATTCACACCAGGTAAGTTGATAGAGGCGGAACCGTTAAAAGATACTCCCCCGATTGTTCTTGCTGTTGTAAGCGTATCTGCATTTGGATGATATGTATCATGAAAGACTCTACTCGAGCCTACATAATGTTCTCCTGTAGACGTAACAACACCGGCTGTACCATCTAGCCAAACTCGGGCATCTCCATCCGCAGCAACATACATGCCCCAGTTACTTTGTCCTGTGAAATTTATTCCTGTATGAGCAGTAGAACAGTATCCGATGCCATACATATTTCCAAAGGCAGCATCTGAAGGATTGTAGCTTGAACCAATTGTGTAAATTGGATTTGACTTTGGTCCGTTTGCCCCAACGTTATTGTATGAACCTTCTAAATGACCTGAGTGGTGATCTGATCTTTGTAAGTGATATCCAGCTTGTGGTTTAAAGTCTCGACCAGTAATAGTGCCAGTCATTGTGCCACCAGTAGTTCTTAATACAGTAGAGTCAACAGCAATATCGTTAGCGTTAGCAGTAATACCTGAGCCACCAATAACGTTGAGTGTTACAGCACCGGAAGTACCTCCACCAGTCAAACCTGTACCAGCAGTTACGCCAGTGATGTCGCCTTGAGCAGGAATTGCTATAGTTTCTGTTGTGTTATCACCCTTTCTCAAAGTAATAGTAGACCCAGAAATAGATAATGCATCTGTATCGTGTAGTGATTGATTATCATTTGCTGCGATTAACTTAGTGCCATTACTATAGAACTCGTGAGCTGCACCGCCCGTACTAGAACTTGCAAAGCCACCATTTTTACATTCATGCTCTAACGTCGCTCCACTGTAAGGATTGGTGCTAGTGAATGCTACTGTTTCGCTGTTCAAAGCGAACACTTCCATGCTTACAGGTAGGTTGTTAGCACTGTTAGTTTTTAGTTGTACCGCAAAATCTTCATTGTTGTCTGAAACTATTTTTACAGTTAGAGTTGTGTATGAACTTGTCTGAGATGTAACCAGAATGTCTAGGTAATGATTACAAACAATATCTAATATAGTTGAAATTACAGTACTTGCGCCTGTCCCTGCTATGGTCATCCTGACGCTGGAACCTAGAGAACTACCATTCACAGTGCATACCGTCTGATATGAATTAGTAAGAGTTGCAGCGCCTTTCTTAACGGGCGCATAAACAGGAGTTAGTGTGGTTCCATAAGTAGAGGTTGTTAATACAGTAGAATCAACTGCGATATCATTGGCATTCGCTGTGATGCCAGTTCCGCCTATAACATTCAGCGTTACAGCACCTGAAGTACCTCCACCGGTTAAACCTGTTCCCGCTGTGACTCCTGTAATATCACCCACATTAGAGGTATAGCCATTAGGGTTAGAGGCAGCGTAGTAGTACGAGCCTTGTTGTCCATCTAACTTATCAGCGTCTTGTGCGTATTGAGCCATAGGCAAGCTAGACGTTACTGTGTCTTGCACAGTATCAAACGCAGTTACAAACGATACGCCCCAGCCATCTACATACTGAGCAGCGTTAGCCGAAAACCCGCACATAAAGTTACTGACAGACACTTGAGGGTATGACCATGTAGATGTAGTTTCACCTATCCAAAGACAGTGGCTTGTAGCATCACTGCCGAACCTAACCGTGTAATCTTTTCCGGTCTGTGACGCTAAAGTAACTACTGATTGATTGTTCCAGTTGGCAGTAGAATACTGATAAGCATTGATTAGCAGCTTTAACGATTCATTTAAGGCGTAGTCAAAGATAGTTACCTCAAAGGAAATCATGTCACTCTGTCCTTTTGAGGCAGTAGGCAACTTTATCTTTACGGCTCCGGTATGAGCATTAGAGGCAGTGAAATAAGACGCTCCCGCTGGTAAAGACACTCGACCACCACCGGCACCAGCAACATAGAAAGAATTGCCATTAGACCAAGCTGTGTTTCCTGTAAAGGTTTTAACACCAGACATTGACTGATTGCCTGTAGTTCTGATTACAGTAGAGTCAACTGCGATGTCGTTAGCGTTAGCAGTAATACCTGAGCCACCAATGACGTTGAGTGTTACAGCACCTGAAGTACCTCCACCAGTCAAACCTGTACCAGCAGTTACGCCAGTGATATCACCTACGTTAGAAGTGTACCCGTTAGGGTTAGTGGCTAAGTAATAGTTACTCAAGTTATTGTGCGTATGGCTGTTGTTAGCTACTGTTGCTGTCATTGACGCGTTAGCAGATCCATCGAAGGAAACTGAACCCGTTACATCACCTGAGAGTGTAAGAGTACGAGCAGTAGTCCACTTATCTGCGTTGGGGTGATAGTTGTCAGCGAAAACACGTTGCGTATCGTTCGCGTATATATTGCCACGGAACTTCCAATCGTTACTATTGTGAAAGTTTCTCGCAGTCCAAGAGTCTGCGCCAGCAGTTCTTCTGTACAGAGTTATATAGTCTGCGCCTGATCCTGAGCTTGTCGGCGTTCCATCACCGTTATACTCGATACCGCCGCCGTGCGTAGTGCTTTGACCTACATAGAGCTTGCCTGTACCTTGAGAACCTCCATAGAGATTAATAATACTTTCAGAAGTATCTCCAGTTACGATGCTTAAAGTACCAGTCATCGTGCCGCCAGCTTTTGGTAAATAAATACTATGAGTATGGCTGTCATTCGCTACTGTAGCTGTCAGAGTTGCGTTACCGAGATTAGTAAATGTAGCAGAACCCGTAACATCGCCAGATAATGTTAAAGTAGGATCTGCAGTAGCTGTAGTTGCTATAGTCCAAGTTTTGTTAGCAGTACCATCTACAGATTGAGTTGCTGTACCTGTCACAGCTCCTGTTAGAGTTACAACTAGGTTTCGAGCTGTTGTCCATTTGTCGGCATTGGGATGATAATGGTCACTAAAGTATTGTGTCCATGTACTATCCCAAGTACCGCTTGTTTTTCTTCTTCCGTACAGTTTAACTTTGTTGGCAGCCCCGCCATAAGTTTGTACTAATTGTTGTGGCTGATTATTATCTTGTAAAACAAATCCTGTAGAATAATCACCGGGAGAATTTGTAGGTTGACTACTCCCCCAACTAATAATAGATTGTGTATTATAGTCATTTAAATTTTGGCTAGAAGTTAAAGCAACTCTATCAACATTTGCTAATACGTGGTTATGACTGTCGTCTGCGACTGTAACATTAATTGAAGTAGTGCCTGAACCAGATACATCTCCACTGAGTGTGATTGTTTGGTTGCCTGTAATATAACCAGCACTTGCATGGTTGCCCCAGCCGTATGCAGTATTCCATTGACTAGAGTTACCATGACTAGGAGTAGATATTTGTCCTGAAGACCCTGTTATAGTAACGCCTCCTGCAGTAGGACTTGTGTAAAGGTCGCCCCCTGTATGTATTGGGATATTATAAGTTCCATTATATCCGCTTGCAAGTATGTCTGGTTTTGCATCTAAAGCTGTTTGTAAACCATCAACGTTTGAAATGACATGATTATGTGAGTCGTCTGCAACTGTAGCTGTAAGAGTAACATTTGCACTTCCGTCTATACTTACATTACCCGTTAAATCTCCTCCTAAAGTAATTGTTCTTGCAGTTGTCCACTTATCGGCATTTGGGTGGTAGCCTGTGTGAAATACACGCTGATTTATTACATATATTTCTTTGTTTGTATAAAAAGCAGGTCTATCAGTATAGATATGTGCCCAACTGGTGTTCATCGGCCCAAGTTCAATATAACCATGTGCTGTAGTAAATTTTGTACTTGTCCCTGATGTAGATAAGCCCGTACTACCAGGAACAACTATATTCCCCGCAGTAGTAAGTGTTCCTGTAAGAGTACCACCAGCTTTTGGTAGAGCAGCATTAGCGGTTGTTGTAGTGCTTGTAAGCACTCCATTTCTTGCCGCTATATCAACACCATCAACTGTTCCTGTAACTGTTATGTTTCCATAAAATTGAGCATTTGCTCCACTAAACCCAACCGATTCTACTGAAGAAGAAGTTCCGAGTACGAGTGTACCATTAGCACCCCAAATATCTGGCGTGGTTGTACCAGAAGCACTTCTTGTAAAGCTTGCGGCATAAAAGCTATTACCCGAACTACCATTCTGTACAAACCTTGGTGCGGTTATATTTCCAGTCAGCGTTCCACCAGCTAATGGTAGTTTCGTAGCGATACTATTTGTGACAGTAGTAGAAAAGTTAGCGTCATCGCCAAGAGCTGCTGCCAATTCGTTGAGCGTGTTCAACGTTCCAGGCGCAGAGTCTATGATT
>Ga0209197_1002836_pt1 | contig 9826 bp, 9 predicted proteins | sample COGITO_mtgs_1105_4_FD_184802 | JGI IMG/M metagenome (GOLD analysis project Ga0209197, IMG submission 184802) | Pelagic marine microbial communities from North Sea - COGITO_mtgs_110512 (SPAdes) (version 2) | ecosystem: Environmental > Aquatic > Marine > Epipelagic ... | reverse complement strand
CACTGCAACAACTAATACTACAACTACAAAAATCTAGTTTCTTACGATACATTATAAAAAAAACCTCTAGAATTTTCTAGAGGTTTTTTTTATAGTTAGGTTTTTTAAAACTCTAGGCTAACATCGTAACAGGGTTTTCAATATAAGCTCTTACAGTTTGTAAGAATTGAGCCCCTGTAGCACCATCTACGGTTCTATGATCACAAGCTAAAGTTATTTTCATTGTATTACCAACAACAATAAGACCGTCTTTTACTACTGGTTTTTGCTCAATAGCTCCCACTGATAAAATGGCTGAATTAGGCTGATTAATTATGGATGTAAATTCTTGAATTCCAAACATTCCTAAGTTAGAAATAGTGAATGTGCTTCCTTCCATTTCGTTAGGAGCAATTTTTTTAGTTCTCGCTTTTCCTGCTAAATCACGAACAATGCTTCCAATTTGAGTTAAACTCATTTGATCTGTAAATTTTAAGACAGGTACTAAAAGACCATCATCTACAGCTACAGCAACCCCCACATGAATATGATGATTGTATCTTGTAGTATCTCCATTCCAAGAAGTATTTACTTGAGGATGCTTTTTTAATGCCATAGCGCAAGCTTTTACGATCATGTCGTTAAAAGATACCTTAGTTTCTGGTAAAGCATTAATTGTTTTACGAGAAGCAATTGCACTGTCCATATCTAACTCTATAGTAAGATAATAATGTGGAGCAGTAAATTTAGACTCTCCTAGACGTTTGGCAATTACTTTACGCATTTGAGAATTCTTTACTTCTTCGTAAGACTCTTCGCCAACGGGTGTGTAAGTTGCTAATGGAGTTGCGGTTTGGGTTGTTTGAGTTGGTGTTGCCTCCATTGCAGCAGCAGCAGCAGGAGTGTAGTTTTCTACATCCTTTTTTACAATTCTACCATTTTCTCCAGAACCTTTCACATCTGCTAAGTTAATACCTTTATCTTTTGCGATTTTCTTGGCTAGAGGAGAAACAAAAATTCTTCCACCAGTATTATTTGATTTAGAAACTTCAGCCGTTTGTTCTTCTATTTGAACTGTTTCAGTAGTTGAAGTTTCTGTTGTAGTTTCAATTGTGTCTGATGAAATAGTTCCTTCTTTATGAGCAGTTACTAGAGCAGATACATCTGTACCTTCAGGACCTATGATAGTTAATAAACTATCTACTTTTGCACTTTCTCCTTCTCCAACGCCAATATATAATAAAACACCTTCATAGAAAGATTCAAATTCCATGGTAGCTTTATCTGTTTCAATTTCGGCTAAAATATCTCCTTCTTCAATTTTGTCACCAATATTTTTTAACCAAGAAGCTACTGTTCCTTCTTCCATGGTATCACTTAATCTAGGCATCGAAATTACCTGAACTCCCTCAGGAATAGCGGTAGCGCTTTGCTCTTTAGAGATCTCTTTTGTGGTATCTTCTGATGTTACTTCTTGAGAAGTTGCAGCTGCTCCATTCAAAATTTCTGAAATATCTTCTCCTTCTTCACCAATAATGGCTAAAAGCACATCTACTGGAGATGTTTCTCCTTCTTGAACACCAATATGCAATAAAGTTCCTTCATTAAAAGATTCAAATTCCATTGTTGCTTTGTCAGTTTCAATTTCAGCAAGAATATCTCCTTCTTCAATTTTATCGCCAACTTGCTTTAACCATTTTGCCACAACACCTTCTTCCATGGTGTCACTTAAGCGAGGCATATTTACTAGTATTGCCATATATCTATTCCTAAATTAATTTTTTTACTCTTACCTTTTTAATTAGTAATAACTAAATTAGTAAGAGTTATTCTATACTTTAAACCCACATTGGGCTATTTGATAAAAGGATAATCTTCTTGTTCGTAAACGACATCATGTAATTGACTAATTTCTGGATATGGAGATTCTTCTGCGAATTTCTCACATTCTTTAACTTTGTCTTTTACTTGTTGATTTATTTCTTCAATTTCTTCCAGTGAAGCATACTTTTTATCTTTTATGATATCAAGTATTTGTGTTATTGGATCAATTTTTTTATACTCAGCCACTTCGTCTTTAGTTCTGTAGTGCTGAGCATCTGACATCGAGTGTCCTCTATAACGGTAGGTTTTCATTTCTAAAAAGGTTGGTCCTTCGCCGCGTCTTGCTCTTTGGATAGCTTCATCTACAGCTTCGGCTACTTTAATAGGATTCATACCGTCTACAGGACCACATGGCATTTCATACCCTAAGCCTAATTTCCATATATCTGTATGATTTGCAGTTCTTTCTACAGAAGTACCCATAGCATATCCGTTATTTTCAACAATAAAAACTACAGGTAACTTCCATAACATAGCCATGTTAAAAGTCTCATGAAGAGATCCTTGTCTTGCAGCTCCATCACCAAAGCAGGTTAGGGTAACACCATCACTTCCTTTATATTTATCACCAAAAGCAATACCAGCTCCCAGAGGAATTTGACCACCTACGATTCCGTGACCACCATAAAATCCATGTTTTTTTGAAAATATATGCATAGAACCTCCCATACCTTTGGATGTACCAGTTACTTTACCATACAACTCTGCCATCACTCTTTTTGGATCTTCTCCCATACCAATAGGCTGAACATGATTTCTATACGCAGTAATCATTTTGTCTTTAGATAGGTCCATTGCATGCAAAGAACCCGCTAAAACAGCTTCTTGTCCATTGTATAGGTGTAAGAAACCCCTTACTTTTTGTTGGATATAAACAGAAGCCAATTTATCTTCAAATTTTCTCCAAAATAACATGTCTTTATACCAATTAATATAGGTTTGCTTGGTAACTTTTTTCATTCTTTTCTGTTGTTTTTTTTCAAATTAGGAATATCACTAGAATTTATGATTCTTATTACAAAAATAAATGAATTAAGTAGAATAAAAAAAGTAGTAGTAATTAAATTAATTACAACGTTTTCGTTTTATTGAATTATTTGTCTTTTGCTATAATGACAGTAGCTTTAGCACCAGTTGCAAGGTTCCATTCGTTAGATGAAATAACGTTCCCAGCATCATCAAAAACTTTAAAACCAGCAGTATTTGGACCAGAAGTTCCTTGATTTAATGCTATAAAAGCGATTTTATTAATACCAACCTGTAACGGAAGGTCAAAACTTTGATAAGATTGTCTTAAGGTTATATTTTTAATAACTGGAATATCGTTTATGGTAATGGTTACTCTATCTCCATCTGGGTATTGAAAGTCTCTACATATAATTTTAACAGACTTAGATTGTGTTCTAAAGCTTCCTAAATCTTGGTCAATAACTGGATAGGATGCATTTATTTTTTTCCATGACTTTAAAAAACGTTCTTCAGAAATTTTTGCTGCTGAGAGAATTCCTTTAGTATTTAAATCGTTTTCTTTTTTCTTTTTTGCATCTTCTTTCTTTTGTTTATCGTAGGCTTTTTTGAATCCATTATCATTTTTAATGTCTAAAGAAATAGGTTTTTTTATCTTGTTGGATGGAATTGCTAGAATCACTGTCTTACCAGTAGTTTTTTTGTTTGAATCTATAACAGTGTCTACTTGACTTACTATAGAAAAGGAAACGAGTAAAAAAAAGTAACAAATATTTTTTTTAATTAGGTTCAAAACAGCGTATTATTTAATTTAAAACATTACAAATATAGTGCCGATATGATAGGAAGTCGTTTAGATTTTGTTAAAAGTTACTTATTCAATTAGAAAATTAAAGTAAGTAGTTGGATAAGGTTCATCTTTTAGTGTAAAGTGCCACCATTCATTATCATAGGGTATAAAACCATTTTTAATCATAATAGTTCTAAGTAACATTCTATTTTTCATTTGAGCTTCAGTAATTTTTTTATAAAATGGATGAGATTTTTCACCAAAAAAATCATATGAACTTCCCATATCTAATTCTTTATTTTTTTTTACATCAACAATACAAATATCTACTGTGCTTCCTCTTGTATGGCCAGATTTAGATGCAATAAAACCTAGTGTAAACAACTCCGATTTTTGAACATTCGGATAATATAACTGCTTCATTAAGGTGTCATTCATTACTTTGGCCCATCTAACAAAATGATCTACAGATTGTTGAGGTCTGTAGGCATCAAAAATTTTAAGACTCAGACCAGAAAGCATCAATTTAGTTTGAATTTCTTTTAAAGCCTTGGCTGCAGGTGTTGAAACAATAAGGCTATCTTTTAAATAGCCATCTATAGGTTTTCCTATAAAATTATTTGAAGTAGCATATCTTAACTCCTTCTTAATTGTTGCATCAATTTCAGATACATAAGAAAAGCCCTTTGGGAGTGTTTGACTGCTAATTTGAGAACTAATTAATACTGTAAAAATAATAATAAATGATTTCATGCCTTAAAAGTATTGAAAATATTTAATTTTGTGCTCTTATGGAAACATTAACATTAACCACACCAGCCTTATTATTTTCAGCAATTTCTTTAATTATGTTGGCATATACTAATAGATTTTTAGCCTATGCAGCAGTGATTAGAAATTTACACGATGTGTATTTAGATAAAAAAGACGAATCTTTATTAAGACAGATCAAAAATTTAAAACTCAGACTCACGTTAACTCGTTGGATGCAAATTTTTGGAATTGGAAGCTTATTGTTATGTGTGCTAACCATGTTTTTAATTTATATAGAATATAAAATTATAGCTGTTTGGTTGTTTGGTATTGCGTTGCTGTTGTTGCTTATTTCTTTAGCCTTATTAATTAGAGAAATACAAATTTCATCAGAGGCATTAGAGCATCATCTAGCTGATATAGAAGAACATTTGAAAAAAAAATAAGAGCTGATGTATTTCAAACAGCTCTTATTGAAGTAATTTAATTTACTAACAAAACCAACTACTATTTTCTCTTTTCATAGAATTCTTTATCTTGGAGAAACTCTTCCACCCGATGAGGTTTTTTTAGTTACTTTTTTAGGGCTGCCTTCAAAGGAAATACCTCCTCCGCTACTTGCTTTTCCATCTATAGATGAAGATGCATATACGCTTATACTAGCACCGCTACTTACTTTTGCAATAACATCTTTAGAGACTAATTTATAGGCAGTTATAGAACTACCACTTGATGCACTTGTTTCATGCGAAGTTGTTTCTCCAGAGAGGTTTAAGCTAGAGCCGCTGCTAGATGTTGAAATTACACTGGTGGTATTTGCTTCTATTTTCGAACTAGATCCGCTACTAGTACTAGAAATAAGATTGGTAGCTGCAATTTCTATAGTTAAATTAGCACCACTACTAGAGCTAACATCTAAATTGGTAGCTTTTACAACACTTTCAGAAACAACAATACTTCCACTAGAAGCGGTGAGTTCTTCTATGGTATTTAAGGTTAGATACACTTTTTTAGCGGCTGATTTCCAAATATTTTTCTCTCTGTAAATTTTTAATTTTCCATCAATAACCTCTGTAATAATAATGTCATGTAAATTTTCATCTGCTTCTACAGTTAGCGAAATTTCACTTCCTTGTTGTATGAATAATTCTAGACAGTACTCACTCTTACTTTGGTGAAATCTGCATTAATATCTCTTTTAACAGCTATTATATTGTTGTTTCCTTCTACTCTATTTAGCATATCTATGCCACAAGAAGTAAGCGTGGTTAAGAATAGTACAGCTGTTACTTTAATGATTGTTTTCTTATGATGTTTATTTTTTACAAATGTCTAATTTTAAGTATGTTTTTTAGAATATAAAATACTCAATTGTTATTTTTCTTGGATGAGTTGTTTTTTAGAATAGTACCCTTTTTAGATTATTGGCTTTTCTATGCAATCTGTACAGTCTAATCCTTTGTCTGTCATTTTAAAATAATGACCAACCATATCTGCATCGTACATACTGTCTATACTAGCTATATTGTATAAGAAGCTTTGAGTAGTTTTGTCTAAAAACACAGTGCTATTCTCAGGAATATATATAGTAGCATATACTACTTCATCACTAAATCTATAGGTTAAATGAGATAAGAAATACCCATTTAATTGAAGGGTGTTTTGTGCTTCTTCATATTTGTAGTCTATTCCTGTTGCATTTTCTGTTGCTTTGGTTTTATTTCTTCCTTCAGAAACTTTTCTAATTTTTATAGAAATAGTTTCAGAATTACTTTTTTCTACGGCTACTTTTATATTTGTTGAATAGATTTTTTCTAATTTATTATCAGACACAAACACTCGTTCAGAACTTCTTTTTAAGGTTTCTTGAAAGAATAGCATATCATTATTTATCATTTTTAAACGCAAGGTATCTGTTGGTTTAATAACAAGCTCTGAAGCGCTTATTTTAGTGCCATTATATGCACTAGATGTTCCTAATTCTATTCCTGTAAACAGCAATGTTAGCAGCGCAATAATCCAAATTCCTAACAATGATAAAGAGACAGTCTTACCAAGCTTTTTTACGTTGCTAGAAATAATTCTAAGCCCTAACACAAATAGAATTAAGAATGGAAATCCTATTAATACAAACAAGGCAATAGCCAATACCCAGTAGGGTATGAGTGAATCAAACATAAAGTTTGGAAGGTTTATAAAATCTTCACCATATCCTAGTAATTCAAAACTTCCCAAAGAGAATACTGCTAAGAATAGTAAAACTAGTATGATCGCAGAGAAAATAATGATAATAACCCCAATAAATTTTCCTATCATATTAAACAATACACTAACAATAGTCCCTATAACATCTGACAGCTCTTGTAAGCCAGAAGTTGCTTTCTTACCATTTTTTTGAAAACCATCTGCTACTTTTTTTTTTACATTATTGGCCCCGTCTTCAAGGGTTTCTTTGATAGCACTAAATTCTTCACGAATTTTTTTTTCAATATTATCAATAGTTACATGTTCACCTTCCATTTCTAGTTTTTCTGTTGTTGTTTTGGCTTCTGGAGTTACAATCCATAAAACGACATAAGTAAAAAGACCTAGCCCGGAAAAAACAGTTGTTATGATAAATGCAATTCGAATCCATACTACATCTAAATCAAAATAATGAGCAATCCCAGAAGCAACTCCACTAAGAAATCGTTCTTCACGATCTCTAAACAATTTTTTAGAGGTATTTCTTCTTTCAAAGGTAGCTTTAGTCTCTGCATACTCCTCTTCACTTTCTGTATAATCTTCAGGCTCTCCCATTATTTTAATGATGTTGCTAATGTCTTGTTCATTAACTACTTGGCGAGCCTCTGTAATTTTTTCGGATAATAATTCACTAATGCGAGCCTCTATATCTGCAATAATTTCGTTTTTTCCTTGAGGATCATCGCTAAGTGATTTAGAAATTGCATCTAGATATCTTCTTAATTTTTGATAAGCAGTCTCATCTATATGAAAAAAATAGCCTCCTAAATTTATATTGATAGTCTTATTCATTGGTTTTTTTATTTTTTGCTTGTTATTTGGTTTACAGCTGTCTTTAAATTACTCCATGTTGTATCTAATTCTTTTAAAAAGAGTTTGCCACTTTCTGTGAGAACATAATATTTTCTTGGCGGGCCAGAGGTAGACTCTTCCCAACGATAAGACAATAGTCCTGAATTTTTTAACCTTGTTAATAAGGGGTATATAGTACCTTCAACTACAATCATTTCTGCACTTTTTAAGGTAGAGATAATTTCAGAAGTATAGGCATCACCATGTTGTAAAATAGATAAGATGCAGTACTCTAATACTCCTTTACGCATCTGTGCTTTTGTGTTTTCTATTTTCATGTATGCTATAATTTAAATCATTTTTGGGTCAAATATAAGGTAAAAGATAGTAGTATGCAAAACATAGTACTATGTTTTTTATTAGGTTCTTAATTTAATTTATACAGATCTAGGTACAATTACTTTATAATGCTATTTAATCACTATAATTTGGGAGTATAAAAACCCCTACTTACGGGTATTGACAATAGTAGACCATTAGTCTACATTTATAAAAATATTTTTTTTGTTGAATTTCCCACGCCAATTTATTTTAGTAAAAATTGGTTTTAGATTATACTTAATAATAATAAACACTCTCTATGAACCAGAAAAATTACAACAAATTGCTTGGCTATAAAGAAAAATTATCTAGAAGAGAAATTGAAGTCTTAAAATTAATATGCAATGAAAAAACTACCCAAGAAGTAGCCGTTAAGCTTTCTATTAGTAAAAGAACTGTAGATGGTCATAGACAAAGAATGCTTCTTAAGGTTGGTGCTAAAAATATAGTTGGTTTAGTAAAATATGCTATTACCAATCAAATACATACCATTTCTAGTTTCACTACTTATTAAAAATTAAATTTTTGTAAATTTACGAGGTTCCTTATTTCATTTTAAATCACTTCATTGCTTGCTTTTAATTCTTAGCTTTGAGTTTTTATTTTCCTAACAAAAACTCATGACACAACTTCAGTATATTTCTTCAATTTTATTAGCACTTTATTTTGTTGGTATTATGGTGGTTGTACTCAGAGCAAAAAAAAGTACTTCTGCAGAAGACTATTTTTTAGCAGGCCGGCAACTGCCTTTTTGGGCCTTGTCTATTACCTTTATTGCTTCATGGTGGGGAGGTGGTTCTGCCATAGATTTGGTAGATCATGGTTTTAACCAAGGAATCAGCTCTTTTTGGATTTATGGCATGCCTGTACTTTTTTCTACCTTTTTAATGTACCTTTTTTCTAAAGCCATTAGAAAAATTGGTACTATTACCCAGCCACAACTGATGGAAGCTCGTTACAATAAAAAAGTAGCTTTTTTACTTTCGTTACTCATCTTAATTTTTATGATTTTAGGAGTAGCTACCCAAGCAGTTGTAATTGGTAATTTCTTTCAATCTTTTTTTGATATTGATTATAAAATAGCAGCTCTAATAGGCACTAGTATTGTGTTATTATATTCCTTCTTTGGAGGTTTTAAAGGAGTGGTTATTACAGATATTATTCAGTTTGTATTTTTACTTATAGCTGTTGTAGTTCTTTTTGTAGTTGCTTACCAACATTCTGGCGGTTTTGAAAAAGTACAAGAAATTGCTTTAGAACAAAACAAACCAGCATTCTTTTCCTTTTTTCATAACATTTCAAACAACCTGGTATTTATTATAACCTTTGGCTGTTCTTGGATGATACAAGCCAATATTTGGCAAAGAATTTCTGCAACTAAGAAACCCAATGATGCAAAAAAAATGATGTCTTTAGCTTTCTTTGTATTTATTCCATTGTACCTTATTGTTACTTTAACAGGGGTATTAAGTTTGGGTATTTTTGAATCTGTACCAGAAGGAGGTATTGTGCCAGCCATGATTGTTAAATTTATGCCTGTTGGCTTGGCTGCCTTTATTTTTGTTGGCCTGTGTTCTGCAATTATGTCTACCATGGATTCTATGATAAATACAGGAGCTTTGGTGCTTAGTGTAGATATTTATAAAAGCAAAATAAACCCATCTGCCACCAATAAGCAAATGGTGCGTATGGGCAAACTAGCCACCGTATTTATTGCTATTTTGGGCTTATTAATTAGTTTAGAAATACGCTCTATATTGCGCATTGCTTGGATAGGGTCAGACTTTTTAGCCACCGGAGCCTTTGTACCTTTGGTTTTGGCTTTTATTTGGAAACCAGGAAACTCTAAAGGAGCATTTGCCTCCATTATATTTGGTCTTATATTCTCTAGCTACAACATGCTTATAGCCCTGGGCGTAAAACTACCTACAGCCTGGGAAATTGCTTCAGTAGAACAGGCGCTTATTGGTATGGTAACTTCTGCTGTTATCTTTGTTGGTGTTAGTTTACTTACCAAACCAGAAACAGAAAAAGCAG
>Ga0209197_1002829_pt1 | contig 9846 bp, 27 predicted proteins | sample COGITO_mtgs_1105_4_FD_184802 | JGI IMG/M metagenome (GOLD analysis project Ga0209197, IMG submission 184802) | Pelagic marine microbial communities from North Sea - COGITO_mtgs_110512 (SPAdes) (version 2) | ecosystem: Environmental > Aquatic > Marine > Epipelagic ... | reverse complement strand
ATAGAACGTTTATTAATTTTTTCCTTATTGTCTAAATACCATTGTTGGTGATACTCTTTGTTGTAATTATTTAGTTGATATTTTTTAGCATATTCATTTTTACATAAATTACAACGACTTGCATATCCATCTTTAGTAGTGGGATGTTTAGTAAAGTTATTAAATGGTTTTTCTTGATTACATTTAGTACATTTTTTCATGATTAAAAAAAAACCTAGAGGCTTTCGAGGTCGTGCGACTCTACTCACCAATAGGTTTTATAATATATTGTATAATTTGTAGGCACGACTCTACGTTTATTATACATATGAACCTATACTTCTCTTATATTAGGACCCCAAAGGAGTTGATTGGTGATTCTATTTTTTATTGTATTCCATTCCTTCCATTCAATCAAAGTGTTAAATTGTTTAATATCAAAATCTCTAGTCTCTGAAATGCATTCATACCGTTTACCTTTAAATTGGAATGTATATTCTTTTTCGGATTCCATAATTAATCCATATTTTCGGTGTGGTTGTTGTCATAATTATCTACCTTATCCTCTTCATATTCCCTTATTATTGGTGCTTTATATATTATATAAAATATAAAAAACATCCATATTGCTACTCCTAATCCTATTTCAAATTTATTCATAATGTATATACGTATTTTGGGTTGGTGGGTGTGTTATAAAAGAATGTTTACCTCTTTTTGTTTTATATTCGTTTATTAACGATTTATCTGTTTGTTTGGTTTTCATTTCTTTAACTACTTGCCAATACAATGGGGATTCTAATTCACATCCCTTATATATCCTTTGTTTTCTCATATGATGTAATATACGAAAGTTATTTGGCTAATCCAACTATAATATAGTTGCTTCTTCTATCTGTTTACAAATTAATAACATATTATCACGTTGTAATACTCTATCACCACCATTCTCATGAACATACATCCCTAATACTTGTTGGTTTAAATTCCCATCCTTATTAGTGAATTGGTGAGTACTTATAGTATTAATTATCTCATACATTATACCTTCCTTTGTTATTAATTCCCTATTCATCATATAGTATAACGTTTATTTCTTGTTGAAGTTTTTGTATTGTTTTTTTACTATTAGGAATATTGGATTTTTTTAAATCTAATATTATACTAGTTAAGGCTTGTATTTTTAATGCTTTGTCTTGTGCATCCATTGTTAATTTGTTAAAAGGTGAGTTATCCATGCTATTAATCCATTTATATTTAACATAACTAAATTCCATTGTTTTCTAGATGATGTTTGTACTACTACAAATATAAATCCTATCACATATAAATATGGTTCAATCGTCCATTGTGCTGCAATTAAAAAACCACTACCCATATAACCTACACGTGAGGCAAATTTCTGATATGATGTTAATTTATTGACATAGGTTAATTTACGTAGTAACCATTGTTTAAATCTAAACTCACATTTGATACAGGTTTTTTTATCACTATGTCTAAATTTATTATCATTCTTTTTCTTTTCACATTTATTACACTCTCTCATCTTGTTATTATAATAGTAAATTGTTATTTTCTAAAGTCATCCAAAAACGTTCAAGCCATAATTCAACTCTAATATCTTCAATTGTATCTTTAGCTTTATAACCTTCAATACGTTTTTCGGCTACCCAAGCAATCCCCATATCTAATTGGTTTCTTGCTTCATCTTTATTCCCTTCTTTAAGGTGTTTTTTTGCTTGAGCAAAGCAATTGTGTAAAATTTGTTTTTCTATTTTCATATTATTGATTGTTAAAGTGATTTAATAAATCCATTCCTTTTAATGCGTCAACTACACCATCAAAACTTTTATGTAAATATTCTCCATCATTATCATAACCTAATCTATAAATAACATAACTACCTGATGGGAAATTAATTATTACTGTTTTAAATTCACTGTAATTATTTCTACCTCTATTATAATCAGAACCTATTTTAACTTCAGCATTAGGAAATAATTTTGTGTATTTCTCAACTGTATATTCTATTGTATTTTGTTTTTTATTAAAAGATTCTAATTGTGTTAATGAGTAACTATTATGTTCTTTAAGTTTAGTTAATAATGAACTTGGCTTGTAATATCTGTACTGTGAAGTAATACAAGTACATTGTAATTTATTACCTTCTCTGTATACATAACTTTTACCCATTTCAATTTTACCCTTTCGAAATGAATCAAATAAAATTTGACAACCACCACTACTTCTCATTACATTAACTTCAGCCATCCATTGTGTATTGTTGTAACTATAACCAAACTCATGATCATAAGTTTTTTCGAATACATCAAAATTATTTATATAATCAATACCTTCTCTAAAACCAGCTTCATCAAGTAATAACCCAATTTCTCTGTTCTCAATTTGTTTCCTAGAAACCTCTTTATCACATCTTGAGATATAATTTGAAACTTCTAATCTCTGTTCAGTTGTTAAAACTTTTCCTTCAAATAAATCTAATTGTATACTCATAACCTTTATTGTTTTAAATTAAGCGTTGGTTTTCTTACCAACACGTGAAGATACGAAAGATATCCCGCGTATCCTAATTTTTATGCGTAAGTCTTTACTTTTTCTTTACTTACTTGTACTAAAGTACCATTCATCTTTATTAAGATATTACCATTAAAATGTATTCCAAAACACTTTTTACGTTTATTATTATATGTTATCCAATCTCCCGCTTTAATCATCTTTGTTTTCATATTAAAATGGTAAGGGGTCATTACTCTTATCTCTAGGTGTGAATGTAGGGTCATCTAATTTTCTATAATCCATTGTAGCAAATGGTTGTTCACCAATTTCTTTAATATTGGGGTCTGTTACCCCACATTCTCCTAAAATGGATTTAATATCATGGGAGCGTTTTCGAACCATATAGTCATTCTCAGCATAAACATACATTTCTACTTGTACAACATATCTTTTATCTTTTTTATCCATATTATGAGTGTATTTGGATTAATTTATCTATATCTTCTCTTGATTGCCATCCTAAAACTAAATCATTATCAGCACCAATAAAATTACCATCTTGATCAAATACAGCTACTTCAAATGAAGAAACATCTTCTACATTATCAACTGCACCTCTAACCCCAGTTTTTCCAGCACTGTACATTCCTATACCTGCTACAATAGACAACTCGATACCATTATGTAACTTTAATAATCCTTGAATACTTCCCTTACCTAATCCATGTTGTTTCCAACTAACATCTTTAAATGTTTTCATAACCTTTATTGTTTTTAATCGTTCGAACCATTCGAACACGTGAATATACGAATTCTCTCCCGTGTATCCTAATGTTTATGTGGGAGTTTTTTGGTTGTGTGCGTGGTACCCATCGTTAGACACAATTAAAATTATTGCTCAAACTTTTTAATTACTTCAGTTTCTACATTTTTAATTTCAATGTATATTTTATGCCTTACGCTGTATTTATCTTTTGCATTTATTGTTAGCTTACCATCTCCTATTACAATGCTTTCAATGTCTTGTTTATTTATTACCATAATTTTAAAAGTGCCTAACAACGTACAAAACTAATTGCTAGTTAGGGCTTGTTAATGAAGTGTTTTAATGCTTCTTGGTTAATATTTATTTATTTACTTTTTGCTTTATGTCGCAACTATTCTTGTACAATTCCGTTGTATTTCATTAAAACGCAAATACAACAATGTATATAAATAATGCTTAGTTCTGTTCTTTTTTATAAAGATTATACCCTACACAAAAAGCATCAAATTCGCTCCATTCTTCATTGTCGAATAATTCACTTGAAAATCCTTTAATCTTTTCATATTTACTTAATAGTATGCTTTTTTCTTGTTCTATCATTTTAATTAAATTTAGTTATTAATAATCGCAATCTTCATATACTAAACGTTAGGCACAATTAAGAGAACCATAAGTACATTATCAATCCAATTAAGTGTAACCAACCTATCAGTACAGTTATTCCATACCCATAAACTAATACTTTCATAAACGTTCCTTTGTCTTTTACCCATTCGGTAACATTGTCTTTTGCAGGGTAAAACCCAAGTAAATTTGTAAAGGATATTAAGGTACAAAAAGCAAGTATTTTTAATATTAACATAATTAACTGTGCCTAACAATGTATAAAAACAAAAGCTATTTTAGGCTGTTTATAAGGCTTCCGCTTGTTTATTAATGTATTTATTTATCCTAAGTTTTTGCGTATCTAAACACTTCAATTTTTATACTCAACGTTGTAAAACATATTGCTTAATGTTCCCACTTTTCCTTACCACAGTTTTTACACGAAGTTGCACTACTTATTTGTGGGTTATTTTCCCAATAGTCGCAAGACGATTTAACAACAACGTGTAACCGTAATTGTTGGTTAAGCTCTTCTATTAAACTATCTGTTTTTATTAGTTCTGTAATTGGTTGGTTTTCTCTATGAATTATACTTTGTGGCTTTCCTAACTCACATATTTCAATTATTCTATTTTTCATCTCTATTATCCTTAGTTATTAATTTACACTACTAATCATACACTACCAGTTGTAAGTAATTATATTGTTCGACTCATTCGAACACATGAAGATACGAAAGATTCCCCGGGTAGTCAAATCTAATCGCCGAAAGCTTCCTCTAATGTTGCCGGATTATCTCTTAGATAAACATTAAGTTTTGATTGTTCTTGCCAATCGCTCATAAATTCTTGTTCTGCTTTGTTAGTTTTTGATTTAGGTTGCTTTAACATCCAAGGTGTATTTTCTTTACACCATCTAATATAACCGGGATCATATTGTTGTACTTCAGATATTAGTTTACCTTTATATTTACCTCTTGGAAATCTCATATACGTGAATATACGAAAAAAAAATACGGTAACCAAAGGTTACCGTAATTATCTTTAATTTATTTTAATTTATTCTATTGGTAATCTTTTAAAAAACGACCAAAGTGTTCTTGTAATGCTTTATCAGCTACATAGTTTTTAAAATCTTCAACATAATCATCTACACTATCAAACTTATCACCTGATTGTTTTAATGATTCTAAATAGGATTTAATTTCTATACTGGTTCCATTGGCATCAATTTTTAATGCTCTAATAAAGTCTACTTTTTTCTTTTCTTTTATATGGGTATTACCCGTTTCATCTAGTGATTTACTACTAATATATTCTTTAAAATCTTCAACATAATCATCTATATCATCAAATTCATCACCAGCTTTCATTAATGAAGTCATATATTGTTTAATTTCGGCATCTGTAGCTTTAGCATCATCTCTTAATGCTTGCATAATACTTTTAACAACTCCTTCATTCATTCTTTTCTTATCACCACCTTCTTTAATACCTGCTTTCTTTTGTGATGCTTCAATTGCTAAATCTATTGCTTCTCCTTCATCTATACTATATGCAACTTGTCCTGATCCCAATAAAGCTTTAGCACTACTTAAAGCAGAACCTCTACCACCTATACTAAATGGGTATTCTTTATCTTCATTGTCTATATCCGTTGGGTCTTCACCAAATTTAAAATCATAAACGGAGAATGATTCATCAGGGTTGTATTGATATTCAGGGTGAACGTGATATTCAACATATGTTTTCCCGTCAGGCGAATCATAAAATCTATTTATTGTAATTCCTTCATCCTCTAATTCTTCCATTTTTCTTTCTAGATCCATGGCTGTTATATTTAGTGTACCTATTCTTCCGCCTTTCACTTCAGATAATAACTCGGTTAGATTATATTTACTCATAATTTATTTTTTATTTTTTGGTTTTCTACCTCTTCTTTTTTTACCTTTAACGGCATCAATTACATCTTTAGACTGCTCAATTACTTCTTTTGTAGCAACGACAACATCCTTAAGTTCTTCTTTTACTTCTTCAACCCTACGTTTAGTTTCTTCAACTGCTTCTTTTACATCCTCGATTACATCTTCCACTTCATCCGGGATTAAATCTTTATCTCTATCATTGATATGTCCTTTTTTCCAAGCAACATAATAAATAACGGATAGTACTGTTGAAATTCCTATAATAACTAAAATTGTACTTAACATAATAAATTAATTGATTAATATTTTGTTATAAATATATAAAAATCAAGCTAAATTACATTCTTGTTTATAGCGTTCTACAAATGAAATACCAACTCCAATATCAATTATCTCAGCGGTTGATGGTATACCAACTAACTTATTCGCTGATAATATGTAATCTATATTTTCATTCTTAAACACCTTAATCTTAGTTTTAGCATTAGAACGATTTGATGTTTTAAATACTAATACTACAGGTTGTTTACCATATGCCTTACCTTTTTCAGGTTTAACTTTGGGTTGTCTATTACCTTTAGGTGGTGTATTTTCAAATGAATAAGGACCATTTGATGATTTTGATCTATCAAATTTAATGGTTGATCTTTCACCTGTATAGTCAGTGCTATCTATTACCCATTTATCTAATACTATTGCTTCTTGTTCTTTTGGTCTTCCGCGACTCATATTATAGGTTTTTATCTATTTTTTTAATTAAATTATTCTCTGCATGGTTAACTTTACCATAATTATCTTGTACCCTCACATTATTCCCTTTATGCATTATACCTGTATTATATATTTCTTTAAAGTCCACATAATTAGTATAGGTTTTTGTAGGAGTTCTATATATTAATTTATAAGTTTTTCCATCTAAACCTGGAAAAGTAATAGAAGTATTACCAACTTGCTCAGCTTGTTTTATTGATCTAGATTTTCTTTGCTTTTCATTAAGAAAATATTTTTTAATATACTTTACTTCTTGTTTGTTAATTGCTATAACCATTACCTTTATTTTTTAACTAATTAAATTGTATTTTTACCGTCTGGAGAATTGTATTTAGTTGAAACTAACTCACTAGCTAATTCCGTAATCTTACAATCTCCTATTTGCCAACCTTGTTTTTTAATTTCTTTAATTAAAGCACCCATTGATGCAACTCTAACATTGTTGTTTCTTTTCTTCTTAACATTTGTAATTTGATAAAACATAAACCTTTATTTTTAAATTAATTAATCGTTCGACTCATTCGAACACGTGAAGATACGAAAGATATCCCAGGTAGCCACATTTTTCGCGCATTACTTTTCAATGCTTTTAATGTGAAGGCAGCGTCTGTCTTTTGCCCTCCATGTACCTGGACACGAGCATGTAAATTTACGTGATCCATCTACAGATACGTGTTCTCTCGTGGTATAAACCTTGTCATTGCTGGATGATTTGAATTTATGTTCAAAGACTTCAGCACGTTTAACTTTAGGTTTAATCCATTTTATATCATTTAATTCTGTTTCAGGTAATACTTCTATCCAACCAGGCATTATGTATTTTTTACCCCCTAATGTCATTAAATTAGGTGGATTGAGTTCGTGTTTATATTCATATTTGAATATTTTAACATCAATATAGCCTCCTAAACCATTTGGATTAATTCCAAATGCTTTACCTTTAGGCCAAGATATTACTCTTGTTCTAATACTACCATGTTTATTGAGATTTGAAAATTCGTATAACATAACCTTTATTTTATACGTGAATATACAAAAAATTGCTGTAATATCCTAATTTAATTTAATAAATTTTTAGATGGTTGGATTTCTAAATCCAAAGATAAAGCAAGACATAAATTTTTTAATTGACCTGCACTGTGTATAACTAGAAAATCTTCATCAGTCATATTATTGAATAAAGTTAGAGTAGGTGCTTCCATTTATTAAAGATTTAAAGTATAACCACTAAATAATTCCATATAATGGGTAATTTTAACACCATTACCATCTTTAAATACTTTACCATTTCTAAAAAATTTACGAACATTACCTGAGCCTCCTAAATGTGCTGCTGCTAATAGACCTGATTCTGTTATAAGTACACCATGTATTACTTTACCATCATATTGAGTAATATATTTTTTTAATCTTTTTTTGTTATACAGTAGATTTTGTTTCATAGCATATTCTTGTAAATCGGGGCTATTTAGGAAAGCATCTTTGGTTACTTTAATTTTTAATGTTCTTAAGGTAGATTTACCAAATTGATATTTACCCATATAACCAAAACGATTAACAATAGAATATCTATTACTTGATTCTCGTTGTCCTATATCAGTTAGAAACTCATTTATACCTCGGGTCTCAATAAGGATACATACTTCAGTTTCAATTTCAATATCTAAACATGGAGGGTTTGGTGGGGGTGGTTGTTTTGTAAAAGGGATATATGATAACAAAAATAATACAAAAAAACATAATAGTAAATTTTTCATAATTAGAAGTTTTTAAGAAAGTTACCTTTCATTTTCTTATCCTGTAATTTACGAAATTTTTCCTCGGTAGCCAAACTTTTTGTGCCTAACTTTTCAAGGTGTCGTTCCTTTTGTTTATCGTAATCTCTAACTATTTTAGAGTGTTTTTTGTCTAAGGATTTTATTTTTTCCATTTATATCCTACTTATGTATTGGTTAACATCATCATCATCATCATCCCCTAAACCTAATTCCTTTAAACGTTGAAGATGATATTCATCAACTTCAAATTCAATAGTATCAGTTGTCCCAGAATATTCAGTCCCAGTTTCAATTTGTTTTACCTCTTTTGAGTTGAATATATCCCCCACTTGAAGATAGAAATGATTGTAACAAAGAAATTGAATGTTGTTTAAGCTATAGTTATTACTATTTTTATCTTTGAAATGTAATAACAGAGGAATTCTATAATCTAAGACCCTTCTTTCATTAAACTTGCACACGGCACATTCTTCTGATAGATATCCTTGTTCTATTAATGCATATTTTAGTTTATTTGGGTTAAATGAGGAGGCAGCTATTCTACCTTCAATTATTTCAACCATTGCGGGCATTTTTTTAGGACCCTTTAAAAATTTAGGTATGCCTTTACCTGATTGGTTTTTGTGTGATTCGAATAATTTGTATAACTTAGCCCATTTCTTATAATGTTGATAGGATACATGAAGATATCTACTTGCAGCTAAATTTGATTTAGTTTTAGCTTGAGCAGCGACTATTTGTGCCTTTGATAACGGCTTAGCAGCAGGCAAATTAATCCAATTTAAATGTTACCGTATCCCTACCTCTTTCTTTAGTAGTAGTATTTACAAAGGATTCATATTGGTCTTCTTCCATAATTACAGTTTCTGTCCAAGTATGATCACCTGAACCTTTAGTTATAGGTACACCCCTTTTAATACTTACATTAGAGCAATTAACACATACTTTATACCCATATTGTGTTAATCTTAGCTCGGGCATATCTTCTTTACATTTAATACAAGAAATCATTTTCATCTTCATACTTTTTTATCACTTTTAAAACTATTAAATGGTGCGGTGTCTTCTCATTCCATCCCATTGCATTTTTTTTGATTTGCCCAACATATTGAGTTTATTAACTCTTTTATTAAGTTGGTTTCTTTCTGAATTCAATTGAGTGTTACCATTTGTTTGATCTGATATGTTCATTATTATTTTGTTATTGTATTATTATGTTTTATAAATATATAACTAATAAACTAAATACGTATCTTTTGGTTTTAGATTTGGATTAGTTATATTTATTTTTTGTTTTATAATGTTATTTTTTTTATTTATAATAATTGTAAACCCATCATATTCATATTCACCAGGTTCGTATTCATGGATAATGTGCTGTAAATTGTAAATAAAATTATTAAAATTATTTTGGTTAATATTAGAAAGATTAAACTTAATTAAAATGTCTCCTTTAGTATCCCCTAAATCAACATAATCCTCTATAATATTTGTATTGTACA
>Ga0209197_1002823_pt1 | contig 9863 bp, 10 predicted proteins | sample COGITO_mtgs_1105_4_FD_184802 | JGI IMG/M metagenome (GOLD analysis project Ga0209197, IMG submission 184802) | Pelagic marine microbial communities from North Sea - COGITO_mtgs_110512 (SPAdes) (version 2) | ecosystem: Environmental > Aquatic > Marine > Epipelagic ... | reverse complement strand
TCTAATATAAATACTTCAACATTAACAATCCCTAATAATACATTAACTAAATCTAAAATCACTGATTTAGTAGCAAACTTATCATCTATTAATTCTTCTATTACGAATTTAAACACTAATAAAGAAGATAACATTAGTATCGTAGCAGGAAATAATATTTCTATTCTTTTTGATAGTAATAATAATAAATGGACTATAAATACTTCGTCTAATTTATCTGTCGCAAGTTCAAGCGATAATTTAAGTATATTAAATGGGTCTATTAATTTAAGTGATAGTATTTTTACTTATAATGGAACTTTTGATAATTTATATGTAAATACCAGTATTCAATTACCTAATGAAAGTGTCCCAATAAATAAAATTAAACATTTATCAGCAAACATATCAGCTGTTAATAGTGCTTTAACTAATTTATCAAATAATAAACAAAATAACATAACGCTTATAGGTGGGAATAATATTACAATAAACGAAAATCAAAGTGATACATGGACTATCAGCACTTCATCTGTTTTACTTGGAACGAATAATATATCAGTCAGAAATGGTTCTATTAATTTATCAACTAATATATCAACTAATAATTGTTCTCTCTTAAATCTATCTGTAAATAGTCTAATGAATGTAAATACATTAAAAATGGGGACCATCGTCACGGGCATAATAGGACAACCAAATATTGCCTGTATAGCAAATAAAGATTATTTTAGTAATAATGGATATGCTTTCGGACAAACGACAGGAGGTCAAACTTTAATAAATTCTAATACAAGTGTTATAAAAGCAATTAAAAATATAGAAATAGATGGTAATTTAATTGCTTCTAATATTAGCACAACATTTGATGGATTTATTAACACTTCAAATTTGATTGCTTTTAATGGAAACATTAGTAATTTTGACACGAATGAAATGTTTGCTGGGACTATTAACACTCGTTATTTTAATGCCTCAAATACAAATGTATTAAATACAAACACGAGTAATTTGAATGCTTCAAATATTAGCGTAAGACAAGCATATTGTGAAACCACATTAACATCTGCTGATATAAATGTATCAAATATTAACTCAAGTATTATCACAACAGGGGATATTAATGTGGATGATATATCAGTAATAGAAAATGGTAGATTTCGTATGAAGGCAGGGTCAAACTACGGAGAATTAAAAACATATTCAACGAAATTCAATATATCTTGTAGTAATGGTTTATATTTATCATTAGCACATTATAATAAAGAAAGAATAAATATTTATAGCAACAATATTGATTTAAATGTGAATACAAACATAAGCGGTATATTAAATGTTTCTGAAATCTCAACAAGTTCAGTATCAAGTAATTCAGTATCAAGTAATTCAGTATCAACTTCAAATATGAGTGCTACTAATATGAGTGTTTCAAATGATTTAACGGTTGATGGTGTTTTAACTGCTCCAAATTTTAGTTTATCGGGTTTAAACTCTCTAACAATAGCACAATCAACCATAGGTGAAAGTTCTTCATTACCAACAACAACAGCGACATTTTTTCATAAAAATTATCCATCTACACCAGCATTATATCAAGATATAAACGGAGATACAGCAATTAATGGTGTCTCAAATATAAATATGGATGGTAAAGTTAATATAAGTAGTACTGCTTTTTATTCTTTATATATTTCAAGGGAATTAAATAGTGATACTGCTGGTTGTATGATAAGAATGAGAAAAGCATATACTTCAACACCTCCTACTGCTTGGAGATTAGGACCATCTGGTTCTTCTGCTGTAAATAATAATTTTGTTATAGAACCAGCTAATGTAACACAAGGAAGTATATTTAATTTAAAACCTAATGGTAATTTAGGTATTGGGACGACATCTCCTTATGCGAGATTACATATAGACAGTGGAGGAAGTGCTACAGAAATGTTTTTTGGTGGTCCTATTGGTGCTGATAAAATTGCTATTATAAAATACATACAAGGCAACGGGTCAGGAAACGGACAATTACAACTGGGTCATTTCGGACAACCCAACCCATTAGGATTTTATCTTAATTATAATGGTGATACTGTTACAACAAGAAACGATTATAGTAATTACACGGCAACGGGATATAACCCTCAATATGGGACTAATTTTGGTATGTGGTCTCATCGCAATTGGAATAACGATAGTCAAAGATATATGGCTTTACAAGAGCAGGGCGGAGACACTTATTTAAATGGATATAATCGTTTAAGTTTGCGAATAAGAAATCAAGATAGACTTTATGTAGATAATAATGGAGCACAATTACCAAACGGAACTGCTATAAGTAGTGATGATAGACTAAAGTTTGAAGAACAAGATATATCAGGTTTAAGTATTATTAGACAATTAAATCCAAAAAAATATATCAAAATAGATTTACCTTATGTTAAAAAGAGAAGAAGATATTATGATGAATATGAAGTATCAATTATAGATGATTATATATATGATATTTGTCAAAATGAAGTAGATAAAATTAATAAAGAAAGACGGGATATATCCTTAAATGATTTATCGTCTAACGACTATTATAAAGATGAAGATTATATACACACAGATAAAATAACTGAAGAAGATGTGAATGCTTTTATAACACAAGAAGATATATCAAACGGACAAGTGGAATGTGGTTTAATAGCGCAAGAAGTTTTAGAAACAGATATATCTTGGGTAGTTCATCAACAAAATATACCAGATGATATACAGAAACCATTATTCCAACCTCTTTCAGTAAGATATAATGATATATACCCTTATTGTATTCAGGCGATAAAAGAAATAGATGTTTTATTACAAAAACAAACTAACCAGTATAACGAATTAGATGTTATCGTTCAAGGATTACGAGACAAGATTAATAATTTAGAAGCAGACAACGATATATTATTAGGTAGGGTTCAAGAATTAGAAAATGTATAGTATATATATATGTATATTTTGATTATATATTTAGATATAAATAAAAAGTTCATTCGTTCCATAATATTGTTTGATAAGATAAAAGATATTATTGAATATACGGATGGGTTGATAAAGTATAATGACATAGGAAAGAAACAACAAAAGTATAGAACATATAAAAGTTTTTTTGAAGTTATACATGTGAATGGATTTAATAGTGGGAAATATTTTCGTTGATTTTCAGTCAATATATTTAGAAAAATGATGTAATTTATGTGATGCTAATGTCCCTTGATTTTCTTTTTTAACTTTATATTTTATTACCTTACCAAAATGTTTATTAGATATAGCCCATTTAGAAACTAAATCACCTCCTGCTCTATGGTGTCTCACTTTTTTATTTAATTGTGCTTTATGTTTTTTATCTTCTATTTCTAAATTACTATTATATGGATGAATTGCTGGATTAAATGTATTTGCTTGTTTTATATTATTTACTATTGATGGAGATTTTGCTAATGTATAATTTAAAGTTGCCCCTCCTAATGAATGACCTGATAAGTAGATATTTGTATTTTTATATTGCTTTAGTATTTCTTTAGTATTTTTCCGACGTTCTTCAAATTGTGAATTATAACCTTCTAATCCAACTCCAAACGCTAAATCACTTACAATGTCCTCACTTTTAGAAGTTCCCCTATGATTTAGATGTAAGATATTTTCAGGTGAGTTAAATGTGGTTAATATATTTTCATTACTATTCTTTCTATCAATTATAAAATTATGTTCTTTTAATTTATTATCTATTTCATCGTAAGCATTATTTTTTCCTTCATCTCCAACTGGAACATCGTAGTGTAATGAACTAATATACGCTTGTAATTCATTATCCATATACATTCTATTTAGAAAAATATAATATTGAGTTAATATAATGTTCTCATTAGAATTTTGTATTAATTTAAGACCTTCTGTTTCTATTGTTATACCGACTTATAATAGAAATAAATTTAAGAAGTTAATAGAGCATAATATTAAATGTCAAGATTATACAAATATTAAAGAAGTAATAATATGTCAAGATGATAAGGAAGAAGATTTAGTATTAGATATTCCTTATGACATTATTTATATTAGAAAGAAAACTAAAATGAATTTAGGAGACAAGCGTAATTTATTATGTAGTTATTCTAATAGTGATATAATCTCGCATATGGATACAGACGATTTATATCTACCAACTTATATTAGTCATTCAGTAGAAAGTTTAGTTAAATCTAAAAAAGATGTCGCTGGAACAGCAAATATGAGAATGTTTTTTTTAAAAGAAAAAAAGAAATGTGAATTAATTAATTATTCTTATAGCAAGGCAAACGAAGCAACATTAGTATATAAAAAGTCATATTGGGAAAAAAATAAATTTGGTTTTAATTTACAAGAAGGTATAGAATTTTTAGAAAAAAATAGTCATAGGATAGTAGATACTGATATTTCTAAATTAATGATATGTCTGTGTCATGAAACGAATACTATAAATAAACAAGGTTGGATTCAAAATAAATTTTCTGGAGATGATTTTGCTGATTTAGATAAATTAAACGACTTGATTAATTTTAAAATATAATATAATTATATAATGGAATTAAACCAAACTAACACAGTATTACCTGCTTGGAGTAGTAAAGTAATACAGCCCTACACTCAAGACCAACTTAAACCACAAAGACCTCAAGGGTTCGGGACGCAAAGGAATTTCAAACAAAATGCTCCATTTACTCCACTTCCCATAGTTAATAATTACTATCGATGTAATTTTCAATTGGAGCGTTTATTCAATCAACCTCTCGCAAAGTAAGTAAGAACCAAGGTTCTTACGAACTCCTTTTATCTAATATATAAGTAAGTTCAAAAATAATATATTTATATACTATAAATGAGTTATTTAAGTAATACGCCATATAGTTCTAGAAATATATTTATTAACTCTATTAATGCTGTTAAAGTAAATAATACCGATGACGATAATAAATCACAAAATTTAGAATTTTATTTAGACGCTCCAATTGTAGCACCTCCATTTACACGAATGATAATCTCACTAATAGACTTTCAAATACCAAATATTATTCCTAATATAGGAACAAATATAAATGATAAATTATCTTTTCAAGGGTCTAATGATAAAATTACTTTAACATTTCCATCAAGATATTATAATGTTTTAGAGTTTGTAAAAGAGTTTAATACATTAATTTTAAATAGTAATATACCATCTATTGTAGCAAGTTTTTCTTTTGAAACATTAAAATTAACATTTACTTCTGATGTTGATTTTATAAAAATAATTAATGAAACAAATAACCCAACGACTTTAACAAATGTTGGTGTCATCAGAAATAATAATAACTCTTTTATATTTCCTATAAATGGAACTCTTACCCAGCCATCTATAATAGAAATGCCTTCTGTTGTTAATTTTGGTAGTCCTTCTGTAATCTTTTTAAAGTGTGATAATATTACTGTAAATAATTTAACATCATCAGGACAAAGCGACCAAACATTCGCACGAATTGATGTAAATGCTCCTTTTGGATATACAATATTTCATAGACCCGTTGAACCAACTAAATTTTTATTACGACAAAGAGTAATAGATAAATTACATTTTAGTTTAACAACTATAGATAATATACCAATAAGTATTCAAGGACTTTCGTTTCAAGCTACATTAAATATTAACTTCATTTATCCACCAAATTTACAATTTCAAAATGAGGAACTATTAGAACAAGCTTTAATGATAGAAAGAAAAAAACTTAAAATGAATGAAGAGGAAAATAAAAAAAATATAACATAAATATATAATGGGTCATAAAAAAGGAATGAGACGCAGGTTTAACAATTTAGCAGAAACTGTTTATCAAGGGGAACAAAAATATGGTCGTCCAGCATTCAAAGGATACCAATATGTAGGTGCTGGTGTTGCTATGGTTCCGGGATTACAAGCAGAGGGTTTAGCTTTGGAAGGCATAGGTATAGTTGGCGAACAAACTTTAAAACTACAAAAATCGGTTCATGATGGTAAATCACCAAATATAAATATGGGTAAAATAACTAAAGGAGTTGGTAAGATATTTAAAGGTTTTAAGTAGAACCAAAAAAATAAAATATAAATATATGTTATAATGAGTGATTTGTATAGTTGTTGTTCTTTAGTAGATGAAGATGAATTTTTCTATACACGGGGAAATTCTACATTTTTTACATTTCCGCAACCTGATAGTAGAAGAGCGCCATATTGTAATATATATTTAGTTCAAGCAATCGTCCATTTAACTACTGGGACAAATAAATCTTTACATATTAGGTCAGGAGTTCCAGCAACAAATGTTTATTCTAATGATAGAAAAAGATTAGCAATTCAAGGACTTTTAACCACATCGGGTTCAAATAATCATTTTACTTTAGGTGTTGAGCCTAATTATCCTGTAAGAACTGCTTCTAATTTTACTACTATTGAAATATTAATTGAAGATGAACTTGGAGATGAAATACCTATAGGAGATATAACCAGTATTAATTGTTTATTTAGGGTAGATTATTTAGAAACAAATGAATTAAGAGATGAAATTTTAGAAAGTTATTTACCAGTAAATCGTTTATTAAATTAATGAATTAGGGTAAATTTATTTTATATCTATAAGTTATAATGGAAGAAGTAGGACACTCAAGTTTGGATTATAACGATGTAAAACAACCAAGTTTAAGTTCTCGTTCTTATAGAGTAAAAATTATGCCTGAAAATGGTTCGTCTTTCAAAGCGGGACAAGTTGTTTATTTATCGCTTCCGTCGGGACTACCTGCGACCTATGTAGATTTTAGAAGTAATGTTTATCTTAAATTTGATATGACTGTAGATGGGACAGTAGTTCTTGATAAAGCATTCGCTCTTTCTTGGATACGAAGATTAGCAATTGAATCTACTGGAACTCTACTAAATGATATTCAAGGTTTTAATGTTCTTTTAGCGATGTCTAATGACTTACAAGTAAATCCTTTAACCAAAATGAATCAAATGTCCGTGACTTCGGGAGCGGGTCAAGTTATAGGTAATACCTTAACGGCTGGGACATATACTTTCTGTGTTCCAATTCCTCTTAATGTTTTCAGTATGGCTCAAAGAGCAATCCCTCTCTTTTCTAATGATAAATTAACTCTACGATTAACCGTAGATGATGCTGTTAAATGGGGAAAATGGACGGTTGCTCCAAATGAAAATAATAATGTTATAACTAATTTAGAATTGACCTGTGATTTTAATGAACTTGATAGTCAAGCCCAAATGATGATAGACCAAGCAGTAGGTGGTGTTTATAATATTATGACTACTGGTATTCAAAATTTTCAATCCACTCTATCTACCGTAACTGGTCCAACAAACATCAATAGACAAATTGGAATATCAGTTGCTTCTTTAGACAGAATGTTCTTTGTTTTTAGGGAAGCAGTCAATCTAAACTCTAATACAAAATTCGGTATTGGTGGAAGATGTAATCCAAAACTAACCTCGGCTCAATTGTTTATTAATAATTTAGCAATTCCTCAAAGACCATTACGTGGCACTTCTAACAATAACGCAGAATTCTATACTGAAACTCTTATTGCTGAAAACGCACTTCATTCTATAGATTTTACCAACTCTATTAATCAAATTGGAACAGTGACTTGTTCTGTTGGAGCCACTCAAGCAACTCAACCTTATAATTTTGAACTTAATAAAGACCAAAACGACGCAGATTCGGTTGGTTCATTCTGTTTTGGTATTAATTTATCTACTCTAACTCACGGAGAACCTGATTTATTCGGTGGTATGAATACTATATCGTCCAACGTTCAAGTCCGTTTAGAAGTAGCAAATACCGAAGATGTTATTATGGATATTTTCAGTTATTACACTCAATTAATAACATTAAATTCGGGAGCAGGAGGAATGAATGTATTTCAAACCAGTTTTTAATTAGTTTAGTATAAATTAAAGTAATTTAATAAAAATAAAATAATACTATAATTTATATATGGAATTACCAAATGCTTTAGATTTTACACAAATAAGAGAGAGAAGTTTAAAAGCACAAAGAACACGGGTAAAATTAGACCCTACCAACAATCAAACGGCTTTTAATTCTAACTCTTTAATTCAGTTTAGATTACCTGCTAACGTTCAAAATACTTATATGGACTGGTCTAATGAATGGTCTTTACAATTTAAATTTGAATTGAAAAATATATATACTTTTGCTGGTGTTGTTACCGAAACCTCTTTAAATTTAGACAAAGCAGGTATATCGTCTATTATTAAAAAAGTAACCTTTAGACAAGCAGGACAAGTATTAAGTGAAATAAATGATTACGGTGTTTTAGCGTGTATTATGAAGGATTTACAAGTATCTCAAACCCACGCAGGAAATACTGGAGCTTTGCTTGAAGGAACAACTGTAACAGCAATAGGACAACAATTAGATTCAACTAAAACCGCACAGAATGTTTATACTAATTGGGAGGGAACTTTTTCTATTCCTTTATCGTATAATTGTTTCGCTAATTCCAATAAAATGATACCGCTTTTTGGTCTTGCTCCTATTGAAATTGATATTGAATTATACCCTGCCTATAAAGTAGGTGCGTGGAATGGTAAAAGAGATAATGCGAGACCATCACTTCCAATTCCAGATAGTGCTATTGAATTAAGAGATGTTATGCTTACTGGTTATTATGTAGAACTATCGCCTAACGCTCAAGCTTTAATAGCACAAAGTGTTAATAATCAATATCAAATATCGTCTAATAATTGGAGAGTGTCAAATGTTGTCATTGAGGCAGATGCTACTTCGGTTAATGAAATCATACCGATAAATGTTTCTTCGTTAGAACGAGTGCTTATATCTCATAGAAAAATTGTAAATGAAACTTCTACGACTGATACCACAGCCTTTACCCCTTGTTCTTTAGGAAACAGATATTATCCTCTATTAGAACAATACCAAGTTTTTATAAACGGACAACCTTTCCCAGAAAGACCAGTAAAAATGAATGGTAAATTAGCAGAAGCGATGACTGAACTATTAATGACAGAACATAGATTAAACGATATGAATTATTCGTCTAATTCCTTTTTAGCAAGTGATATCGCTTCTAACTCTGTATTGGTTCTTGATGATATTTATAATTTACAGCATGATGACGCTACTGGTTTAAGTGCTGGTATTGGAAGTTTCCTAATAGGCGTGAATTTTTCTACTCTAAATGTCGGTATTAGTGATAGTGTTTTTGGTGGCGTTTCTACTATAGGTTCTATTGTAAATTATAGAGGCTCTTATGGTGCGGGAGGTATAGGTAGCCAGACCGAGCTGACCTTCGCTTCAGAGTATGAGGTGGTTCTCCATTTAGATATGAACTCCACAGGGGTATTCGTTCTTAATCAGTAAAGGGATTAAATGAACCGTGTTTAACACTAATATAATTTATTTTTTTCTTTTTTTTTTCATAGTAATAATTACTATATTTATCTTTATTTTTAGCATAGTAATCTTTATTATAATTCTTATGATATTCATTAATTTTTTCTTTATTATCTTCCTTATACTTCTTTTGGTAATCATCTATCCTTTTTTTATTACTAAAATAATAATTCTCGTAATAGTCTTTACCATATTCTCGACGTGCTTGTTTATTATCTTGATAATATTTTTTATATCTATCTTTGTTCTTCTCGTAATAATCTTTATGATATTCCTGAATGGTTTTATTTTTATACATATACTATAGCAATAAAAATAATTAATTATATTAACTAATATATATGCCTACATTTATTTCATTAAAGAAGAGCAAAAGAGATAAGAAAAAATATGTTCTAAAGTTAGATAATCAAACAA
>Ga0209197_1002809_pt1 | contig 9892 bp, 8 predicted proteins | sample COGITO_mtgs_1105_4_FD_184802 | JGI IMG/M metagenome (GOLD analysis project Ga0209197, IMG submission 184802) | Pelagic marine microbial communities from North Sea - COGITO_mtgs_110512 (SPAdes) (version 2) | ecosystem: Environmental > Aquatic > Marine > Epipelagic ... | reverse complement strand
GGTTTTCCACAAAGATGTGGGCCCGCTGATCTCTATGGAAGAGATGAGTCGCTGCATCCACTGCACACGTTGCGTGCGCTTTGGTGAAGAAATTTCGGGTGACATGGAGTTGGGTATGTCCCACCGTGGTGAGCACGCTGAGATTGAGACCTTCCTGGGTGAGTCTGTGGATTCAGAGTTATCCGGCAACATGATTGACATTTGCCCCGTGGGCGCCTTGACCAGCAAGCCCTTCAGATACAACGCGCGGACTTGGGAGTTGTCGCGTCGCAAATCGATTAGCCCCCATGACAGCACGGGCGCTAACCTGATCGTTCAGGTTAAAAACCACCGCGTCATGCGCGTCGTACCCCTAGAGAATGATGCGGTAAACGAGTGCTGGATTGCGGACCGTGACCGTTTCTCCTACGAGGCATTAAACAGTGGCGAACGTTTGACTGAGCCCATGCTCAAGCAAGACGGCGAATGGATTACGGTGGACTGGACGACGGCGCTTGAGTACGTGGCCAACGGTTTGCGGCAAATCAGTAGCAATCACGGCGCCAACCAACTGGGTCTGCTCGCAAGCCCACACAGCACCTTAGAGGAGTTGTACTTGGCGGGCACGCTGATGCGCGGTCAGGGCAGTGACAACATTGACCATCGCTTGCGTCACGCAGATTTCTCGACGACGCCCGCATCGGGCGCACGTTACTTGGGTATGCCCATTGCCGCCTTAAGCCAACTCAAGCATGCGTTGGTGGTCGGTAGCCGTTTGCGTAAAGACCATCCCTTATTTGCCCAGCGCATTCGCCAAGCGACCCGCTCGGGTGCGCAGGTTGACGTGATCAGTTCACCCCGCGAGTTCCGCGGCGGCCATGACTGGGCGATGCCCGTACGCCACCATATGAGTGGTTCTGCTGATCAGTGGGGCGACGCGCTATCCAACATTGCCGCAGCGGTGGCTTTGGCGAAGGGCGTTGATGCGCCTGTTCGCGGTCAGGCCGATGAGGTAGCAACTGCCGTAGCGGCTAGCTTGATGACGGGCGCCGGCGCTGCCATCTTGTTGGGGAACGCGGCGGCACACCATGTGAATGCCAGTGCCTTGTTGGCACTCGCGCACTGGATCGCTGGTCAAACGGGTTGCGCGGTGGGCTATCTCACAGAGGCGGCGAATACGGTTGGCGCCCAGTTGGTCAAAGCCCAACCACAAACAGGCGGACAAACGGCTGCCGATATGTTGGCGGGTCAGTGCAAGGCGGTTGTGTTGTTGGGTTGCGAGCCTATGCACGACAGCGCGCATGGCCAAGCCGCGGTCGCGGCATTGCAGCAAGCCGACATGGTTGTTTCAATGAACGCGTTTAAGACAAACATGGATGTGGCCGATGTGCTGTTGCCCATTGCCCCCTTCACCGAAACCTCCGGTACCTTTGTCAACGCAGAGGGCTTGGCGCAAAGCTTCCATGCGGTGGTCAAGCCTTTGGGCGAGACGCGTCCCGCTTGGAAGGTGTTGCGTGTGTTGTGCAACTTGTTGGAAATTCCAGGGGTGACGTTTGAGACCTCGCAAGAGGTACTCGCAGCCACGGGTGTGCAAGCGGGCTTGGTGGCGCCTGAGTGGCTGAGCAACGCAAGTGCATCGCCGATGGCGTTCAATGCCTTGGCCTTGGACGCCCCCCCTAGCGTCGCCGGCATTTATCAATTAGACGGTATCGTGCGCCGCGCACCCGCTTTACAGCACACGGCGGATGCTACGCAGGAGGTCTTCCTATGATTGAAGCCATGTATCAAGCAGGCTTGACCCTGTTGCCACAGGCTTGGTGGGCCGCGATGGTCTGGCCAGTCATTTGGACGATGGTCAAAATTGTTGCCATTTTGGCTCCGCTGATGGGTGCCGTTGCGTACCTGACGCTGTGGGAGCGCAAGTTGCTTGGTTGGATGCAGGTGCGCTTAGGTCCTAACCGTGTTGGCCCCTTGGGGTTGTTGCAGCCGATTGCCGATGCCATCAAGTTGCTGACCAAAGAGTTGATCAACCCCTCTGCAGCGAGCCAAGGCCTGTTCCGCTTAGGCCCCGTGATGGCCATCATGCCCGCCTTGGCCGCTTGGGCCGCTGTACCGTTTGGTCCTGATTTGGTGCTGGCAGATGTCAATGCAGCGCTGTTGCTCATCATGGCCATCATGTCTATCGAGGTCTATGGCGTGATCATTGCGGGCTGGGCCTCCAACTCGAAGTATGCGTTTTTGGGCGCCTTGCGTGCGTCTGCGCAAATGGTGAGCTATGAAATTGCCATGGGGTTCTGCCTGGTCGTTGTGATCATGGTCTCCGGCAGTATGAACCTGGGCGTGATTGTGGCCGAGCAGGGCAAGGGCGTGATGACGGATATGGGGCTGAGTTTCCTGTCGTGGAACTGGTTGCCGCTGCTGCCGATCTTTGTTGTCTACGTGATCTCTGGTGTTGCCGAGACCAACCGCCACCCCTTTGACGTGGTTGAGGGTGAGGCCGAGATTGTGGCTGGCCACATGGTCGAGTACTCCGGTATGGGATTCGCCGTGTTCTTCTTGGCTGAGTACGCCAGCATGTGGCTGGTGTCGATCTTGGCCGTCCTGATGTTCTTGGGCGGTTGGTTGCCACCGCTGGATATTGCGATTTTCAACTGGGTACCTGGTTGGATTTGGTTGGGTGTCAAAACCTTCTTGGTGGTGTCCCTGTTCATTTGGTTCCGTGCCAGTTTCCCGCGCTTCCGTTACGACCAGATTATGCGGTTGGGTTGGAAGATTTTTATTCCAGTGACCTTGGTGTGGTTGTTGGTCGTTGGTGGCTGGCTGATCTCGCCATGGAATATTTGGAAGTAAGAGCGTAAGACATGTCTGTTTCTGTTTCTCCTAATCCTTCCGCAGTGGACCGTTCCGGTTTCTCGTTGCGTGACTTTCTTTCCAGCTTCATGCTGCTGGAGCTTTTCAAGGGTATGGCCTTGACGGGTAAATACTTGTTTCGTCGGAAAGTGACGGTGCAATTTCCTGAAGAGAAGACGCCGCAGAGTCCGCGTTTCAGAGGCCTGCACGCCTTACGTCGCTACGAGAACGGCGAGGAGCGTTGCATCGCATGCAAGTTATGTGAGGCGGTGTGTCCGGCCATGGCCATCACCATTGAGGCCGGTGTTCGCGATGACGGTAGCCGACGCACCACGCGCTACGACATTGATTTAACCAAGTGTATTTTTTGCGGATTTTGCGAAGAGAGTTGCCCTGTCGACTCCATCGTTGAAACGCACATCTTTGAATATCACGGTGAAAAGCGCGGCGACCTGTACTACACCAAAGAGATGTTGTTGGCAGTGGGTGACCACTACGAACCCGAAATTGCGGCGGCCAGAGCCGCTGACGCAAAGTACCGCTAATTGATAGCGGCGATTGCTGGCTAAGTTGACTGATCCGGTTTTAAACGGACGACCTGAAAGATACCCATCATGGATGTGACCTCGGTTTTGTTTTATGTGTTCAGCGCGGTGCTGCTGTTCTCTGCCTTTATGGTGGTGACAGCGCGTAACACCGTGCATGCGACGCTGTACCTGATGCTCGCATTTTTTCAGGCCTCAATGGTCTGGATGCTGTTACGCGCAGAGTTCTTAGCGATCACCTTGGTGCTGGTCTATCTGGGTGCGGTGATGGTGCTGTTCCTGTTCGTCGTGATGATGCTGGACATTGACACCGAGAGCATGCGCACGGGATTTTGGCGCCATCTGCCACTTGCCGCCTTGGTGGCCGCATTGATGGCCGGTCAAATTTCCGTGGTGGTGATGGACGGATTTGGCAAGTTGCCTGCGCCGCCTATTGAGCCCGGTTTGTCCAACACCATGGCATTGGGTATGTTGCTGTACACCGAGTACCTCTATCCCTTAGAAGTTGCTGCGGTGCTGCTGCTGGTGGCGATCATCGCGGCCATCGCGCTGACCTTGCGTGAGCGCAAGGACACCAAGCACACCGTTGCGTCTGAGCAGGTGAAGGTACGTAAGTCCGACCGCTTGCGCGTGGTGAAGATGGATGCCGTTGTGGCGCCCTTGGCGGTGGATTCCGAGGGCGGTGCGGACGGCGCTGAAGGTTCGGAAGGGCAGGCAAAGAAATGAACACGGTAACAACCATGAGTGAGATCGGTCTTGGACACTTCTTAACGTTGGGCGCAGCCTTGTTTGCGCTGTCCATCATTGGCATCTTTTTAAATCGTAAAAACCTCATCGTTTTGTTGATGGCGATCGAGTTGATGTTGTTGGCCGTGAACACCAACTTCGTGGCCTTCTCGTATTACTTAAACGACATGAACGGCCAAGTCTTCGTGTTCTTTATTTTGACCGTGGCTGCCGCCGAGTCGGCTATTGGATTGGCCATCTTGGTGCTGTTGTTCCGCAACAAATCAACCATTGATGTGCAAGAGCTTGATGCCCTCAAAGGCTGAGCCAGAAAAGAAATTGACGTATGAGTAACACTTTGTCTGCAGCCACCTTATTGGCTGTCCCTCTGGCCCCTTTGGCGGGTTCGATGCTGGTCGGTATTTTTGGCACCAAATTAGGTGGCAACTTGCTGGGGCGTTCGGCAGGCCATACGCTCACCATCTTGGGTGTGCTGGTTGCCTTGGCGCTTTCAGTGATGACCCTGTTCAGCGTGATGGACGGTGCCTACTTCAATCAGACCATTTACGAGTGGATGGTGGTGGGTGGTTTGCGAATGGAAATCGGCTTTATGGTCGACGGCCTGACGGCCATGATGATGGTGGTCGTGACCTTTGTCTCACTCATGGTTCACATCTACACCGTGGGCTACATGGCAGAGGACCCTGGGTACAACCGTTTCTTTTCCTACATCTCTTTGTTCACGTTTGCCATGTTGATGCTCGTCATGAGTAACAACTTGTTGCAACTGTTCTTTGGGTGGGAAGCGGTGGGTTTGGTCTCCTACTTGCTGATTGGGTTCTGGTTTAAAAAGTCGACTGCCGTCTTCGCAAACATGAAGGCCTTCTTGGTGAACCGCGTGGGTGACTTTGGATTTATCTTGGGCATTGGCCTCATCGCAGCCTACACCGGCACCTTGAACTACACCGAGATCTTTGGCAAAGCGAGCGGGCTGCTAGGGCAAACCTTGCCCAGCACCGAGTGGCTGTTATTGAGCGTTATCGGCATTTGTTTGTTCATCGGCGCGATGGGCAAATCGGCGCAATTCCCGTTGCATGTTTGGTTGCCCGATTCGATGGAAGGCCCAACCCCTATTTCCGCCCTGATTCACGCGGCGACGATGGTCACGGCGGGTATCTTCATGGTCGCGCGTATGTCGCCCATTTATGAATTAAGTGACACGGCTTTGAACTTCATCTTGGTGATCGGTGCGATCACGGCGCTGTTCATGGGCTTCTTGGGTATTATTCAAAACGACATCAAGCGCGTGGTGGCCTACTCCACGTTGTCGCAACTGGGTTACATGACGGTGGCGCTGGGTGCATCGGCCTACTCGGTCGCGGTATTTCACCTCATGACGCATGCCTTTTTCAAGGCCTTGTTGTTCTTGGCGGCGGGTTCCGTGATTATGGGCTTGCACCATAACCAAGACATTCGCTGGATGGGTGGGGTTCGCAAGTACATGCCCATTACGTGGATTACCTTCTTGGTGGGCTCGCTCGCCCTGATTGGTACCCCCCTGTTTTCCGGCTTCTACTCCAAAGACAGCATCATTGAAGCGGTCGCGGCCAGCGGATTACCCGCGGCCGGTTTCGCAAGCTTCGCTGTCTTAATGGGTGTCTTCGTTACCGCGTTCTATTCGTTTCGGGTGTACTTCTTGGTGTTTCACGGCAAGGAGCGCTATGACCAAAATCCTGATGCGCACCATGACGATCACGCAGACGCGCACGCCCACGACCACGGCCATGGACACAGCGCGACACCGCACGAGTCCCCATGGGTCGTCACCGTGCCGTTGATTTTGTTGGCTATCCCCTCCGTGGTTGTCGGCTTCATCACCATGGACGACCTCTTGTTTGGTGATTTTTTCGGCAGCGCTATTTACGTAGATAACGCCGCGCACGGTGCGATGACCGAATTGCGGGCGTTGTGGCACGGTCCGCTGGCAATGGCGCTACACGGCTTGCAAACTGCACCATTCTGGTTAGCCCTTGCAGGCGTGGTGTCGGCGTATTACATGTACATGGTCAACCCCGCGTTGCCCGCCATGTTTGCGAGGACACTGAAGCCCGTGATGACCCTGCTTGAGAACAAGTACTACCTGGACTGGTTTAACGAGAATATTTTGGCTCGTGGTGCTCGTATGCTGGGAACGGGTCTGTGGAAGGGGGGCGATCAAGGTGTGATCGAGTCTGGTGTGGTTAACGCCAGCTGGAAGCTGGTGGCGCTGATCTCTCGCGTGGTCCGCAAATTACAGAGTGGTTACATCTATCACTATGCGTTGGTCATGATTCTGGGCATCTTTGGCCTGGTGACCGTGTTCGTTTGGCTAGCCGAATAAGGAGAACAAGAAATGGGTTTGCTTAGCCTTGCGATTTGGACACCGATTGTCTTTGGTGTCTTGCTGTTACTGGTTGGTAGTGATGAAAAAGTGGCGCGTACGCGCTGGCTCTCTTTGGTGGGTGCGGTGGCGAGTTTGGGGGCCACTATCCCCATGATTGCAAATTTTGTGTCGGGTGTTGGCACCTTGCAGTTGGTCGAGCGCGCGCCGTGGATCGAGCGCTTTAGCATGAGCTATCACCTCGGTGTGGACGGCATTTCTTTTTGGCTGATCGTCTTGACGGCCTTCATCACCGTCATCGTCGTGATCGCGGGGTGGGAGGTGATTACCGAGCGTGTGGGCCAGTACATGGCTGCCTTCCTGATCTTGAGCGGTCTGATGATTGGCGTTTTCAGCGCGCAAGATGCGATGCTGTTTTACGTCTTCTTTGAAGCCACGCTGATTCCGATGTACATCATCATCGGCGGTTGGGGCGGTCCAAATAAAATTTACGCGGCCTTCAAATTCTTCCTGTACACCTTGTTGGGCTCACTGCTGATGTTGGTGGCGCTGATTTATTTGTACAACGAAGCGGGCGGTAGCTTCGCCTTGGCGGACTGGTATGACCTGCCGTTGACAGCCTCTGCACAAACCTTCTTGTTCTTTGCCTTCTTTGCGGCATTCGCGGTGAAGGTGCCTATGTGGCCGGTTCATACGTGGCTGCCTGATGTGCACGTTGAGGCGCCCACCGGCGGGTCCGCCGTGTTGGCCGCGATCATGTTGAAGTTGGGTGCCTATGGCTTCCTGCGTTTCTCCATGCCTATCGCCCCAGACGCTGCCCGTGAGTGGGCTTGGCTAATGATTGCGCTGTCACTGATTGCGGTGGTGTATGTCGGGTTGGTGGCGATGGTGCAAAAGGACATGAAGAAACTGGTGGCCTATTCATCCGTTGCACACATGGGTTTCGTCACGCTGGGTTTCTTCTTCTTTGACGAGCTGGGCATGTCGGGCGCTGTCATGCAAATGATCGCGCACGGCTTTGTTTCCGCCGCTATGTTCTTGGCAATCGGTGTGTTGTACGACCGCGTTCATTCTCGCGAAATATCAGCCTACGGTGGCGTGGCCAACACCATGCCCAAGTTTGCCGCCTTCGCCGTTCTTTTTGCAATGGCCAATGCGGGCTTGCCAGGCACGGCTGGTTTTGTCGGCGAGTGGATGGTCATTCTCTCTGGTGTGGCGTTCAACTTCTGGATTGGTCTCGCCGCGGCGAGTGCGCTGATCTTTGGCGCTGCCTACACCCTATGGATGGTTAAACGCGTGTATCTGGGCGATGTGGCAAACGACCATGTTCGTGACCTTGAGGACATTAACGCACGCGAGTTCCTGATGCTGGGGCTGCTGGCCGTCGCGGTCTTAGCGATGGGCGTGTACCCGAAACCCATGACGGATGTCATCAACCCTTCTGTTGAATTGTTGCTACAACACGTAGCGCAATCAAAGTTACTGTGATCAAGCGCGCCGTGCGGCTTGTACCCTCCAATCTACCGAAGACATTGGCTTAGACATGATCGACACATTTAGCTGGGTTGCTGCCTACCCTGAAATTTTCTTGCTGGTGATGACGTGTGTGATCGCCATCGCCGACTTGGGTGTGAAGAGCGTTAAACGCTCATCGACCTACATTGCCACTCTGTTGACCTTGGCTGCGTTGACCATCGTCAATGCGAGCTATGCACTGCACGGGCAGACCATCGTGGCGTTTGGCGGCATGGTCGTCTCTGACCCAATGGGTCATTGGCTTAAGAGTTTTGCTTCTTTGGCGGTGTTTGTGACGCTGGTTTATGGACGCGACTACGCGGCCGACCGAGGCATGCTGCGCGGCGGCGAGGTGTTTAGTCTCTCGTTGTTTGCCTTGTTGGGCATGTACATCATGATGAGCGGCCACCATTTTGTGGTGCTATACCTTGGCTTAGAGCTGCTGACGCTGTCCAGCTACGCCTTGGTGGCCTTGCGCCGTGACCATGTAAATGCCTCTGAGGCGGCCATGAAGTACTTTGTACTGGGCGCGATGGCCAGCGGGTTCATGCTCTACGGGCTCTCTATGTTGTACGGCGCTACGGGCTCACTTGATGTCGCCGTCGTTGCCAGCCAACTCACCACTGAGACCATGGACCATCGGGTGCTGGCTTTGGGCGTGGTGTTTGTCGTCGCGGGTCTGGCCTTTAAATTGGGAGCAGCGCCTTTCCACATGTGGGTGCCTGACGTGTACGACGGTGCGCCCACAGCCGTGACCCTGATGATCGCAGGGGCGCCCAAGTTGGCGGCGTTCGCTATCCTGATGCGTCTTTTGGTTGAGGGCATGTTGCCCCTTGCTTTTGACTGGCAGCAAATGCTCGCCTTGTTGGCGATTGCCTCTTTGGTCGTTGGTAACTTTGCAGCGATTGCGCAGACCAACGTCAAACGTATGTTGGCCTTTTCAACCATTGCCCAAATGGGGTTCGTACTCCTCGGCTTGGTCGCTGGCGTCAACGATGGCACGGCAAGCAATGCCGTCAATGCGTATAGCGCCACCATGTTCTACATCGTGACCTATGTCCTCACGACGTTAGCGACGTTTGGCGTGATCTTGCTGCTCAGCAACGCCAAGCTAGATGTTGAGAATCTCAGCGACTTGTCTGGCTTAAACCAGCGTAGCCCCATGATGGCCGGCGTGTTAGGTGCGGCCATGTTCTCACTGGCCGGCGTGCCGCCCATGGTGGGCTTCTACGCAAAGCTGTCGGTGTTGCAGGCCTTACTTGAGTCCAATGAGGCGATCTATGTCTACTTGGCGATATTTGCTGTTCTCATGTCGTTGGTGGGCGCGTTCTACTACCTGCGTATCGTGAAATTGATGTACTTTGACACCCCAACCGACGGGCAGCGTGCGACAGCCATTCAACCGCCTGCGGACGCCAAGTTGGTCTTGGGTCTCAACGGCTTCAGTCTGCTCGCGTTCGGCTTGTTACCAGGTGGTTTGATGATGGTGTGTACCAAAGCCATCACGGAACTTTTGGTGTAAGTAGCGGTCAAACTACCTATGAATACAACAAACGCGGTCTGGTCATTGGTGTTGCTGGCTGCCATTTCCGCGAACCTGCCGTTTTTGAATAACCGTTGGATGGGCCTCCTGCCACGGCGCACCTTGGCCGCTAAGGGGCTGCACATCAGACTGCTTGAGTTGATTGCGGCTTACTTCATTGTTGGTGGTGTGGGTCTGTATGTTGAGCAGTCCATTAGCCAGATCTACCCGCAGGGGTGGGAGTTTTACGCGGTGACCGGCTTTTTGTTCGTAACGCTCGCGTTTCCAGGTTTCGTTTACCGCTACCTGATGCGTCACTAAAGCGGCCCAACCCTTGCGCGCAGGGCGTTAGCCCTAGCTGTCGCTGCTAAATGG
>Ga0209197_1002800_pt1 | contig 9908 bp, 7 predicted proteins | sample COGITO_mtgs_1105_4_FD_184802 | JGI IMG/M metagenome (GOLD analysis project Ga0209197, IMG submission 184802) | Pelagic marine microbial communities from North Sea - COGITO_mtgs_110512 (SPAdes) (version 2) | ecosystem: Environmental > Aquatic > Marine > Epipelagic ... | reverse complement strand
CTCAAACTCCCGGCTGTATCCCAACAGTAAAGCCCCACCAAACATATCCCCCAACTCATAAAGCCCCGGTTGCCCAGTCCCTACAGCTAACACCGTGTTCAAAACATTAATCGACTTTCCCCGCGTTTGACGCCGCAACGCGTGTTTTTCTGTGACATGTGCGATTTCATGTCCCAGCACTGCGGCCAGTTCTGATTCCGAATTCATATGCAAAAGCATGCCACGCGTGACGTAAATGAACCCCCCTGGCAAAGCGAACGCATTGATCAGGTCATCATTGAGAATGGTAAAACGGTACTCGATCTCAGGTCTCGAGCTCTCCGCGGCAACGCGTTGACCGACCTTGTTAATATAGTTCTGCAATTCCTGGTCGCGATAAATGCCGAACTTGCCAATTATTTTCTGATGTTCTGCCTGGCCCAGTTTCACCTCGTCCTCAACAGACATCCCCCAGGCCGGCGCGCAGGTCGCGATTAACAATGCCAAGAAAATATATTTCATACTTAACTACTTATGTTTTTATTAATGAAACACCTATTAAAGAATCCCCCCTAAGGCAAGTATCCTTAAGTCAGAAACGGTGTAGAGACTGTAAAGCTATCTTATCTGGAAAAGATGAAGTGAAGCTGAACATCGCTATTTTGTCCCCTTTTTGCCTGGTTCTGTTCAATTTGGCGACGAAATAGACCAATCGAGGAACTTTTTCTGTCCACTTCGTTTAAGTCAGGTCAATATATAAGCAACCTATCTCACTTTGATTCCGGCGGCTATTCACATTGGGTCACATGCTTCACCTGTTCTTTAAAACCTTGATTTGGTACGGCCTGGTTTGGCTTGCCGTTTTATCTTGCTGGCAGATCAATGCAATGGACAACCCTCGCCAACCCATCATCGACCTTGAAAAACAGATCGAAGCACTCGTGCTGAATCATGGCCCCTTTTCTGCAGAGCTTATTGAGCCAGTCATGACGCTCGCTAAACGCTATCTTAAATCGTCTGAACTCGAATCAGCGACTGATCAATTGCGCCGCGCCCAAAACATTGCGCATCGCAACGAAGGTGTCTTCACCCCCAGGCAATTCGAGGCTGTCGAACTGCTCACCCAGATAGCCCTGCGCGAGGCAGATTATCAGGCGGCAGATACACAGAAGAAATTCGCGTTTTTTGCTCAGGTTCACTACCTCGACCCGCAAGACCCCGAAATACTGTTCGCCTATTCAGAAATGGCAAAATGGTACATGCTTACCGGCCAGACACGCCGGGCAGACCGGTTGCTCAAAGAGGGTATCGAAAAAGCCGCCGCACTCGGGTTGGACCCACTACCTCTGGCCATCGAACTGAGCAGGGCGAGGCGCCTGGAGGGCACCTGTTGCGCATCAAAGCAGTTGCTGGCGCTAGTGGAGCGCGCTTCAAACGCCGACCCCGACACCTTGGCCAACGCCTACCTCGAGCTTGCCGACACCTACATACTCGCCCGCAAAGAAAAAATTGCCGCTGAATATTTTCTTAAAGCCAACGAAGTAAGTCCGCTAAGCGTGAGCGCCGATCCCCGCGCAATTTCGGCTCGTGGCGTCCTCAGGGACGCACGATCTCAACAGACAAGAATCTATCAAGTCGAAAAAGACAGATTTAATAGACGCCGCCTGGCCTTAAGCACGCATGAAGAGATACTCGAGGACCTATCCGTCAAGCCCCAGTGGTTTATCGTCGATTTGAAAGGGGCCCATCAAGGTTTCATAGTGCCAGACAGGAATCCAAACTTATCCGGGAGCAGTGAAATTCAGGAACTGGTAGGCAATCCAATCCTATTTAGCAAAGACCAGCTTAACAATGTAATTCCACTTCGGCGGGGAAAGGGAATAGAAGAACTTAAGATCGAGCTTTCGTTTACCGTCACCAGCAGTGGCGACCTCGAAGAGATTGAAGTTAAAAACTCAACTGCACCACTCAAACTCGATAGATTGATCGTTGATGCGCTCAAGAAAGCCCGTTATCGCCCTGGAATTGTCGATGGACTGCCAGTCACGACAAAAAACGTACAACTTGTACAAACCTTTTCTTCACCCTTGTGGGGCATGAAATGAAGACGATTTTTTTCCTAACGTTATTGCTGATATTTTCGTGCCGCACGGAGGCCGACCAGGACGCACTGGCATACCTGTATGAACCGGCTCTGGCTGAAACACAGCAATTGATGGCCCAGCGTATGCAACTTCATGCTCGGAACGCCGAATTTGATGCTGCGATCGCGCGCTCACAGGACCTACTCGATTCCGTCGATCCGCTGAGGGATGCAGACCCAACCACCTATGGGCAGGTCATGATTAATCATGGCACGCTTCGTTGTGCCGCAGGCGAGTACCAACTTGGCCTGTCTATCATCAATCGGGGGATGGAATTTCTTGAATCCAGAACCAACCCTTTTGATGAGATGCTGATCAATGGGGTCATGGCGAAAGGTATCTGCCAATTGCAAGTTGAATCGTTCACAGACGCAGAGGATACATTCCGCAGGGCACAACACATCACCCATCGTCAAAAAGGCGTTTACAACAAAGACCAATTACCCATGATTAGCTACCTGACGGCCGCTAATCTTCGCCAACGGGACCCCCTAGCGGCAGATCAGCAGCAACGATTTAGCCTTAAGATTGCCGTGCAGTCCTATGGGCCGGATTCAATCGAAATACTGCCGACGCTAGCCAGACTTGGCGGTTATTTTGCCAGTCGTGGCAACACTATCCCGCTGGCGTCCGACACGGAACTCAGGCTGCAGCGCAGCATCCTGTTTAAAGATTCCATCAACATGTACCGCCGCGCTATCGAAATCATTGAAATCAACTACGGTGCCAATGATCTTCGACTTTTAACGCCGCTGCGCGGTCTGGCCAGCGCTCGAATGTTCGAAATCACCCAGCGGAGGTATGCCGAGGCTGCGCTGCTGCGTTCACTGGAAATAGTGGATTCAAACCCTAATTCAGATCTTACTGATCGCGCTCAGGCAATGGTCGACCTTGGGGATTTATACATCATCACCTCTGATGAAAGGGCCCAGCAGACCTACCTTAACGCTTGGGGAATCTTACAGGAGACGCCAAAAACGCAGCAGTTAGCTGCAACTTTTTTTGGCTCACCGATCAGACTGTATCCCACCATCGCGCCTTTTCTTTATCTTAATCGTACTCCTAACGCTGTAGACCCCAGCGATGAGCTATTCATAGATCTACAATATGACGTTTCACCGGATGGCCGTGCTACCAATATAGAGGTGATTGAAAAAAACGTACCCAATGAGCAGGTAAGGCTTCTGCGAGCGACTCTGCGAGCTTCCCGATACCGGCCTCGGATACTCAACGGCGAACTGGTTTCCACAGACGCCTTAAAGATTCATCAATTATTTATGGTGATAAACGAAAAGCCCGAGCCTGACGAAAAACAAGCGGAAGAAGCCAGCGCACCTTCGAAGGACGTGTTGCCAGAAAAAGTAACACCCGAAGAGGCAGTAGAACCCAAAGAAGCAGAAGCTCCCGAAGAGGCAGTAGCACCCAAAGAAGCAGAAGCTCCCGAAGAAGCGGTAGCACCGGTGGCTAGCGCACTAGCGCCAACCCCCACCCCGCTACCACCACTGGCGGTTGAAGAAATACTCGCTACCGACGCGTTGCCATCGGTTGGACAGTAAACACCCAGACAGCAAACGACGCTTAGGTTTCACCGACAATAAATTCGCGTAACTGTTTTGCTAGCCCCTTACACGCAGCATTGCCAGGTCGCGCCAGAATAGGAATAGGAATAATCAGCCCTGCGATATACGAAGTACCGTTGGCATCTGCGCTTATCTGACCGGTCGAAGTCATCTCCTTCAGGTCCCAAATGGCCGCCTCATAAGACGCATCTTCTTCCCAATAGCTCATCCCAAAACACCCGCCACCGAAGGTACTGATGGTGCAGCTCATGGAGCCGCCACTGTCTATAGTTATCGTATCCCCGTCAATCCACGCCAAGTAACGAACATTGACAGAACTTATCCGGTCTTGCACTCCAGGTTGGTTAAACAGCTTGCCTAGCTCATCCGCCGACGTGGGCGCCGTTCTGGGCTCGAACCATGGATAAAGGTCATCCCTGAATTGCTTCTGATCGATCAGGCGAATTGGATTGTCACCCTGACTTAATATATCCGCGATACATTCGGTAAACCCCTCTTCTGCCTGCTTTTCGTTGTAGCTAGCCCTGCCAAGCAGCACAATTGCCTCATTCGACATAATGCCAGTGGCTGCATCCCTTGATTGCTCAATACGAGAGGAAACGCACCCTGACAGGAGCGCCAACCAAAAAAATACAATAAGCAGATTACGCATCAGGGACCCCATCCACGCTTTCCGGAATTTCAATACTTTCTACACCCTTGGCACTTTTGAGGCTTTCAGCGCTTTTGAGGCTTTCAGCGCTTTCAATAGTTTCAGGACTTTTATTACGCTCGGCGGAGGCTAGGGGCGCCGCCGACGGCTGTGAAGGTTCACCTATCGATTGCAACCAGGCCTGGACAGCAGGCTGGTCAATCAACTCAATCGCAATTCGGGCACCACCATCGCGAATGGCCAGAACCGTTGCCTCGTTAATGGCATCATCTGATGAAAACATGCCTCCTTCACTCTTACCGTAGCCAACGATATTCCAGTCACCAATCTTGGTCCCTGCTTTGTCATACATCGCCACCCGATATTCGATCGACGCGGAATAAAACTTTAATCCGGATATCGAAGGGGTCAAAAAACCATACTTCTCAATCTTCGGAATAAACACACCATCCAGGCCCTGCATCTCTTCAGACGTTAGTGGGGGCTGACCAACTTCCTGTACTCCGACAAACAAAGATTTAGTCAGGTTCTGGAAAAAATTCAGGTTCTGTTTACCAAGATCAATACTCCAACCACCCGAATCCCGGATAACTTCCTCGTGCTTGAAATACCGAAATTTGTCCGAGTAGTAAACGCCCATCCGAGCGGGAATTATACTCACTAGCGGCGTTGGTAACGTCCCTTCAACTACCACACTGGTGGTACAGGACTGAAGAGACAATAGCATCCCCGTGACCAGAAGACTTTGTCCTAACAAGGCTCGAAATTGCAACACTAACCCCTGTGAATTTGTGTACCTCCCAATCCTACTCGCACCGACCAAGGATGCCCAGAAGTCTTCACGTGTACATTTTTAGCGCAACGATGGACAATTTGTCCGACTCAATTGAACATTTCATGACCACACCGGCTCCTATAGGTTGTAATTACAGCTTTACACTCAGCTATTCAGTTAAGCTTCAGCTTCAGCAGGCGACAATATTTATGACATCAAGAGAATTTTTATGAGACTAATCGGCCCGTTATTGACTTATTGCACCCTGACGCTGGTGATCGCTTTCGTGCTTGTTGCCTGCGAGTCGCCACAACAGTCTTCACCGCCGCCCACCACTCCCCCTCCGTCATCGTCGCCCTCGAGTTCAACTCCGCCTTCGCAACCTTCAGCGCCATCAGCGCCCTCAGAACCCTCAGCGCCATCAGAGCCCTCAGCTCCATCAGAGCCCTCAGCGCCATCAGAGCCCTCAGCGCCATCAGCGCCCTCCAACTCACCACCCCAGAGCCAACAAACAGGCGAGTCGTCGCCATCAGGGAGTGAACAGCAGCAAGCGTCGCCGGAACAGGCGAGGCAACAGGCAGCACAAACCCTGAAAAAAGCTGGCGAACAGGTATCAGAGACTGCGCAACAGCTACCAGCACCAACTGGAGGGGAATGGGACCCGTTAATTCCAGACAGTGAAAACCCAAACCAGACCGATTCAGAGACCTATGAGGATAGCGCCGCCTTGCCGCCTTCTAGTCAACAAGCGAGTCGCCCAGAATCAACCGAAGCAGATGACATGGCGATCGAAAACGGCGCGCAGGCTCAAGACGATAGGTTGATGGAAGATGGATCTCCCGCTCAAGGTGATGGCGATACATCAACAGAGAACGGACCAAACGCTCAAGCTGGCGGTGAACAGTCTGAAACCGGCATTGAAAGTTCCAACGGCGATAGTGCCGGCAGTGAATACCCGGGGGACATTGCTAAGGACATTCAGGCTGCACACGAGGCACTGGAAAAAGCAGGGATAGCCATCCAGGCGGCGGGCGTAGCGCTTGAAACGGCAGAAACTGAAGCAGAACTTGCCGAAGCTGAAAAAGCCCTGGCCAGAGCAAGGGTTTCTGTCATCTTCGCCGGTCAGGATTTAATGGACATCAGCGACATATTTGAAGGCACAGCTCAGGAAGGTGCAATCCTAGAGGCCGAAAAAGCCTTGAACGAGGCCAACGTTGCCATTGTCATTGCCACAGATGCAATTTTTGATTCCCGTATCCAGCTGCCAGAGTTTGATCAAATGAAACGGCAGGGCGAAGCAGTTTCAGGAGCTGAGTCTGGTCAACAGGATGGCCAGGCAGCCGGTGGTGAGCAGGCCGCTTACCCGCGCGGCGCAGGCGGTATCGGTGGCAGTGAACTTGACAAAGCACTTGACGATTCTATTGCCATATTTGAAGGTACCATCCTTGATGCACGAAACGAAGTATTGGGCAGCACACCACCGCCGACATCTGCGGAAAATGTACCCGGCGTTGCGGTGCTGGGTGGCAAAGGACTAGAGCAGCGGTCGGGAACCTTTGAAGAAAACGAGAATGAACGGCTTGAGCCAGGCATCCCTGACGTTATAGAAAATGGCAGGATGCCAGAGGGCAGCGAGGTAGCAAAAACCGAAGGCGCGACGCCGCCAGTACCCGAAGACATACCAAGCCCCCAGGGCGATGACATTGTTGCCCAACAGCTACGTGAAGCCGCGGCGGCCGAGACAGACCCAGACCTACGCGCAAAGTTGTGGGATGAATATAAAAAATACAAGGCCGGTTTATAAATGATTCGGTTAGCCAGGAACCCAGTATGAAAAAACGAACCTTTATGAACGCTAGTCTGCTGATGCTATTCATGATTATCATTTCCGGCTGCGAGACGACCCAAGTTGTCACCTCGAATTCCACGCCAGCAACACAGGCGGCAGAACCCATCCCCTTTGATGAGCTTTTGGACATTGGCATCCTGCCGCTCGACCCGAACATCCCTGCTGATCTTGAAACCATTAAAAAAGAACTCATTGTCCCCGATGTTCGTCGTGCCGAGTCAAGCTACATCTCATACCAACTGAAAGACACATTAGAGCTCACAGGTAACTGGGGTGCGGTTCGCGTAACACCTGAGTCAAGTAAATCCGTAGACCTGGAACTGCAGGGGAAAATCCTCAATTCCGATGGCGAAATGCTAAAGGTACTAATGCGTGCAACCGACGCACGAGGCAAGGTCTGGTTTGAACGGACTTACGAGGACAGGTCCAGCAGATTCTCTTACGAGAAAGCAAAGGAAGACCCATTTCAGGATCTTTACAATGAGATGGCCAACGATTTACTTGAAACGCGGGGAAGCCTCTCCCGGGAACAACTTCTGCAAATCAAAACCGTCGCCAACCTGAACTTCGCGAGTGACCTTGCGCCTGATGCATTTGCCGGCTACCTGGAGCAACCGAAACGCGGCCTCGTGGAAATCGTCCAGCTTCCTGCAAAAACAGACAGCATGATGCGGCGAGTCGAGCGCATTAAAGAGCAGGAATATCTGTTTGTTGACACCCTGGATGACTATTACTCAAAGTTCTATCGTGAGATGAAACCATCCTACGATGAATGGAGGCATGCCACCTATGATGAGGCCATCCGCCTTCGGGAAGTCCAGCGCCAGGCGAAGACCAGACTCTTAACGGGTGTGGGATTAATAGCCCTGGGGATAGCGGCGGGCAGTGAAGGCGACAGCTGGGCAACGGATGCTGCTGCAGCGGGTGCCGTAGTCGGGGGAATTGCAGCGATCAAAAGTGGGCTGGCGCGCCGCCAAGAGGCAGAAATTCATGCGGCATCCCTCCAAGAGCTGAGCCAGTCTCTGGGCACCGAAATCACGCCTTATGTGCTTGATATCGAAGGCAGGACTATAGAACTTACCGGTACCGCCCAGGAGCAGTATGTCGAATGGCGAAAACTTCTTCGGGAAATTTACGCACAGGAAACCAGCATCCCGTCACAATAGCTGCGCAATAAAAGTACAATAGTCAGGCATCGTATTAATCATCGGTCATGTCAATGAATTTGCAACTACGGGAAGGTCAAGTCTTCCCGAAACAATATGTTCTGAGTAAGAGGTCGGCCCCAGATCTTGACTCATCTTCTGTTGAATCCTGGATTGCGACGCACAACCAAACTGGCGATCGGGTATTGATCAGGTTTATGACAACGCCCTTGGATGACGATACTTGGTCCTCCGTCAATAAACGCGTAAGCCTGCTGAGGGGCCTCGTACACCAAAATATTTCCCTTATCGTCGAAGCAGACATCGACGACGGGATTCAATATCTGGTCGAACCCTATCTGACGGATAGCCAAATTCTTAACGTTGACGACTCAGGCATCTGGCCCCTGCTCCAGCAAATATTGGGGGCTCTGACCTATGCTCATCATCTTGGCATCACGCACGGTACATTGTGCCCTGGGAACATTCTGGTCAACACATCGGGGGGCGTCCACATCACTGGATTCGCGATGCCTTTCGCTACCGAGCCTGCTGATGAGCAAGCCTATTTAAGTCCGCAAGTTTTGGCTGGCAGGGATCCGGGGACTGATGACGATATCTATTCGCTGGGTTGTCTGTTATTTCGAGTACTCACCGGCAAACGCTGGGAAAAAGGCGTAGAACTCGACTTGCCTCTCGATACACATCTTGAACGACAGCTTCGCGCTATGCTGAGCGAATCCCCGTTTGAACGCCCCACCACGCTTCTTGAGTTGCGCGAATCACTGGGGAATCATTTCGAAGGTAGCTCAACGACAATAGACTCCGTCGCTTTTTCACGAAGATCAGCCGCCGTCCAGGAAGCGACGACTGCCACCACCCCTGACCTTATCGGTAAACGCCAGGATCAGGCCATACCCCTGCAACGGGTGCTAATCGCGGGCGCCTCTTTGCTCTTTTTTGCCGGTTTACTGTTTGCTTTTTTGCCCACGAATACGCCAACCGGGGACACACCCTCACAAAACAGCGCCACGGCGGTGACCGCCAACGAAGCGACCGCAATACCAGAGACACAACCTGTTGTTACCCCACTCGAGACAGCAAGGCTTGAAATGTTTCAGGAACAGGGAGAAAAACTCACACGAGGTATCCTGCGGCAACAACTCGAACTGGAGGATACCGGCGTGATTTTCTGGGGCCCCATTGAATACGGGGACATTGGCGCAGATCTGGATGCTGCAGATAATCTATACCGCGAAAAACAGTTTCAATCCGCGTTAGACCATTATAAAGCCGTGTCCGCTAGTCTGAGCCAGCTTCAATCCCGCGCCACCAGTGAACTGCAAAAACACACGGCCTGGGGAGACGCCGCCCTGCTTAAAGGCGATGTTGAAGCCGCGCTCACTTCTTTCACGATAGCCGTGGCAATAGATCGTGACAATGAGGATTTACGATACAAGCTGGGCCGCGCTGAAACGCTGGGAGAGGTTCAGGAACTGGTTCGTCAAGGTCAAGTGTTCGAGCGTAACGGTGAGTTAAATGACGCAAAAAAAGCGTTTAAAATAGCCAGCAACATCGATAGCGAATGGCAACCGGCCAAAAAAGGCATGTCCCGGGTTCAAGGCGCCATTCAAAAACGAAACTTTCAAATTGCCATGTCAGAGGGCTTTCTGGCAATTTCTAATAATAACTTTGGAGCAGCTCGCGAAGGTTTCACGCGGGCGAAAAATATCCTACCTAATTCCAGTGAGCCGGACGATGGATTTCTGCAGATAGAGCAATCC
>Ga0209197_1002770_pt1 | contig 9975 bp, 9 predicted proteins | sample COGITO_mtgs_1105_4_FD_184802 | JGI IMG/M metagenome (GOLD analysis project Ga0209197, IMG submission 184802) | Pelagic marine microbial communities from North Sea - COGITO_mtgs_110512 (SPAdes) (version 2) | ecosystem: Environmental > Aquatic > Marine > Epipelagic ... | reverse complement strand
TAATATTCCTTTCCATTGTTACTTCTCGCATTTGATCAGGTTCACGAGATACCAGTCGTTTTGTGCTCATTATTGCTCCGTTGTATAAAAACTCCATTATACTTACCGAACGCAATAGATAACGAGAAATCCAATGACAAGAAGTATGACGGCGTTCTCCCGTCAGAAACATGGGGCCGCAGTATGGGAGATTCGCAGCGTGAATCATCGCTACCTTGACGTCAGTTTCCGCATGCCAGAGAACCTTCGACATCTGGAGACCGAACTGAAATCCCAGTTTAAAGACAAGGTCCAGCGAGGGAAAATTGAATGCACCCTTAAAATCAGCGCAGGAGAACTGAAGACTCGAATTAGTATCAACCAGAATCTGGTGCAGGATCTGCACGCCGCAATGGGCCAAATCGCAGAAATAACAGGCATGGAAGACCGTGGTGATATTCTATCTCTGCTGCGCTGGCCCGACGTTCTAACAACAGAAGAATCAGGCGATGATCAGATGATAGACGCCCGCCAAGGCTTCAAACTGGCGGTGGCCCAGTTGGTGGAAATGCGGGAACGTGAGGGAACTGAGTTGGCCGGGCTTCTCGAAGGCAGGCTCAGCGATATTGAGACGACCGTCGTAAAACTAAGAGAGGAGACACCGACAATTATCGCTCATCAACACGAGCGACTGTTGAAACGGTTGAGCGATATCGATGTTGAGGTCGACCCTGGGCGCGTTGAACAGGAACTGGTCATTCTTTCCCAAAAACTGGACGTCGCCGAGGAATTGGATAGGCTGGTCACACATGTTTTAGAAGTCAGAAGAAACCTCAAGGTGAATGAACCTGTCGGTCGACGTCTAGATTTTCTGATGCAGGAACTCAACAGGGAAGCAAACACCTTGTCTTCGAAGGCCGCTGCAACGTCGACCACGATGCAGGCCGTTGACCTGAAAGTCTCGATTGAACAAATGCGGGAACAGATACAGAACATTGAATGAATAAACAACACAGGGCAGAAAACAGGGCAGAAAAAAAAACAGAAAACAGAGGGCAACTCTTTGTCATCTCTGCACCATCCGGCGCCGGTAAAACAAGCCTGGTACGGGCATTGATGGAACGCTCAAACACCACCGGTGTCGCCATCTCGCACACCACCAGGGCCATGCGGCCGGAAGAAGCGGATGGGATCAACTATCATTTCGTCTCCGTAGACGACTTCACCGCCATGGCAGACCGGGGTGAATTTTTAGAATCGGCAACCGTGTTCGAGCATCTTTACGGCACGAGTTCCAGTGCCGTGAATCTCATTCTACGGCAGGGTAAGCATCTTATTCTTGAAATAGACTGGCAAGGTGCAGCGCAAGTACGGCAAAAGTTACCGAGCACCCAGTCGATTTTCATTTTCCCGCCTTCCCTCGACGCCCTTCGTGATCGACTCGAAAACCGCGCCCAGGATGACGTAGAAACTGTTGATAAAAGGATGTCTGCCGTCTTTGAAGAGCTATCACACTGGCAGGAATTCGATTACCTGATCGTGAACGACCAATTCGATACCGCACTTGCGCAATTACAGTCGGTCGTCGCGGGCCAAGGGAGTGATCACCATATCAGTAAGCAGATGAAGGCCCTCGGGCCTCTGATTGATGGTTTATTACCACAATAACAGTCATTTATTGTTTAATAGTATCGATGTGGCTACAATGCGCGGTCCTTGAACGCCTACCCTCTGCCTTTTGGGGGAAGCAACACTGAATTGAATGGAGCACCCATGGCGCGAGTAACCGTAGAAGATTGTTTGGAAAACGTAGCGAACCGATTTGAACTGGTGATGGTTTCCAGCAAACGAGCTCGACAAATTGCAACTGGCGGCAAAGACGCGCTTGTGCCAATCGAAAATGATAAGCCAACCGTACTGGCCCTGCGTGAAATTGCGGCAGGTCTGGTGACTGCAGCGATCCTTGTAGAGCCAACCCAAGAAGAAACCGAAGCATTAGCACTTAGTGCAGTACAGGACGGATTTGAACAACACGAACAAGAGCTCAACAACCTCTAGCGGAAACCAAAAAAATCCGGGCGGGGAATTTACCTGTCCAATTCTTAAGTCGGGGTTTTGCTACTTTGTAGCCCCCTTACCTGGGGTTAGTACACTGTGTTAACCCCGGATGAACTGACCATCGACTCATTCGCCAGCGATCTCGGCGTATATCTTGAGCCAGAACAAATAGACCAGGTCGTTAAGGCCTATCACTTCGCCGATAATGCCCACAAGGGGCAGAAACGAAAATCCGGCGAACCCTACATAACCCATCCGCTAGCCGTTGCTAATATCCTCGCTGAAATGCACATGGACCACCAGTGTCTGATGGCTGCGTTGCTCCACGATGTCATAGAAGACACGAGCATTCCCAAACACACCCTGGGTCAGGAATTCGACCACGAGGTTGCTGAACTGGTCGATGGTGTGAGCAAACTTAAGAGCATGTTCCATTCCAGGGCAGAAGCACAGGCCGAAAACTTCCAGAAGATGACGCTGGCGATGGCGAAGGACATCAGAGTAATCTTGGTAAAGCTCGCAGACCGCCTCCACAACATGCGGACGCTTGGGCACCTTGACGGAGACAGGCGGCGACGTATCGCCAAAGAGACGTTGGAAATCTACGCCCCTATTGCGCTGCGCCTTGGTATGAACAGCATTCGAATCGAATTCGAAGAACTGGGTTTCAAGGCGATGTATCCTCTGCGATCTAGCATGATCGAGAAAGCGGTCAGGAAAGCGAGGGGTAACCGTAAAGAAATCGTTACTAACATCCAGGAGTCAATAAGCAGCACCTTGGAAAGAGAGGGTGTCTCAGCGAAAGTGTTCGGCAGGGAAAAGCACCTCTACAGTATTTACGACAAGATGCGCAGCAAGCGGAAGTCATTCAACGAAATCATGGACGTTTTCGCGTTCCGCATCCTGGTCGATTCGGCAGACAACTGCTACCGCGCACTGGGTACAGTCCATAATTTGTACAAACCAGTCGCCGGACGCTTCAAGGACTATGTCGCTATTCCGAAAGCCAATGGATACCAGTCTCTGCATACAACGCTATTTGGTATGCACGGAATCCCGATCGAGATTCAAATCAGAACAAACGAGATGGAGACGCTTGCCAACAATGGTATTGCCGGTCACTACCTCTACAAGACAAAGGATGGATCCACCAGTGGCTCGCACGAGCGAGCCCGTGAATGGATGAAGGATCTTCTGGAGTTACAGCAGAGTGCAGGAAACTCCCTGGAATTCATCGAGAACGTTAAAATTGACCTGTTTCCAGATGAGGTCTACGTGTTTTCACCGGTAGGTGAGATCTTCGATCTGCCACAGGGTGCAACACCCGTAGACTTTGCCTACGCACTGCACACCGATATTGGGAACAGCTGCGTCGCCTGCCGTATTGACCGAAGGCTGGCGCCCTTGTCGGCAACGCTAGAATCCGGCCAAACTGTAGAGATTATCCGCGCACCAGGGGCGCAGCCTAACCCTGCGTGGCTTGGATTCGTGGTGACCGGCAAGGCCAGGAGTAGTATCAGGCATACGCTTAAACAGCAGCAAAAAAATGAGTCAACGATACTGGGCCGGCGACTGATGGAACGTACCCTTGATCATCACGGGTTGACCGTTGACGATATTGACCAGGCAAAGCTTGAGACAGTGCTTAAGGAGCGAAAAATTGCCTCTCTTGACGACCTTTTGTCGGAGATAGGACTAGGAAACCAGATGGCTAGTATTGTCGTTAAGCGCTTACTTGGCAATGTTAAGGAACTAGAGAACGCGGAGGAAGGCGGTCCACTGGCAATCAAGGGTACCGAGGGACTGGTCGTCAGCTACGCCCGCTGCTGTCACCCGATCCCCGGGGATCCAATTATTGGACACGTTTCCGCAGGCAGAGGAATCGTCATTCATACGGATACCTGCAGGAATATGGTCGAACTCAGGCATAAGCCGGAGGAAATTATGGGCGTCCGATGGGAACCCAATGTCGCGCAGGAGTTCTCGGTAGAACTCAGAGTCCAGCTTGAGCACCAACGAGGCATCATCGCGGTAGTGGCATCAACTGTCACCGAGGCAAATGCCAATATCGAGCGAATCAACATGGTGGAAAAGGACGCGCATCTTGGCATAGTGAATATGGTGATCAACGTACAGGACCGCATCCACCTTGCCAACGTGATTAAAAGGCTCAGAACAATTAAGGCTATCAATAGAATTGTAAGGGTAAGAAACTAATGAAAAAAGCGATTAGCACCAAAAATGCGCCCGCCGCTATTGGTACTTATTCCCAAGCGATACAACATGATGGGCTACTTTACGTTAGCGGCCAGATCCCACTCGTTCCAACCACGATGGAACTCGTTAGCCCCGATATTGAACAACAGATCAATCAGGTATTTGACAACCTTTCTGCGATCGCTGGCGCAGCGGGAACGACGCTTAACAACACGGTCAAATTTACGGTTTACCTCACTGATCTTGGTCATTTTCCCTGGGTTAACCAGGTGATGGCCCAGCGGTTAGTGCAGCCGTACCCTGCCCGCGTTGCCCTTGAAGTATCAGGTCTACCCAGATCAGCGCTCGTAGAGATCGATGCAATCATCTCGATTAGTTAGGAGACCCGGTCATGCCTGGCGACCTGGCAAACATTGATGTCACCAGCCTTAAAGGGGTTGGTCCAGCGCTGAGCGAAAAGTTGGCCAAGCTCGGCATCAAGACGGTTCAGGATATCCTGTTTCACTTACCCTCTAGATACGAAGATCGAACCCAGATAACGTCGATTGGCGCGAGTGTCCCAGGAGAATCCTATGTCTTGGAAGGTGAGATAGTTGCCTGTGAAGTTGCTTATGGCAGGCGAAGGAGCCTGCTCGCCTACCTTCAGGACAGCACAGGAAAGATTGGCCTGCGGTTCTATCACTTTTCAAGCGCCCAACACCAAAACTTAAAAACAGCCGGTGCCATTCGGTGTTTTGGAGAAGTGCGGGCAGGTGCGTCCGGCCTTGAGATTTATCACCCGGAGTATTCACAGCTGAGCAACGCACCGGATATGGAGGAATCCCTAACCCCAGTCTATCCCACCACCGAAGGCATCAGTCAGACTCGATATCGGATGCTGGTCGCGCAGGTCCTTGATCGACTAGCACAAACCGCTATTGAAGAACTATTGCCGGACCGCTGGGATACGTCCCTTGGTGAGGCGATAACCTATCTGCACCATCCACCACCGGATACTGACGTTGATCAGCTAATGGACGGCAAGCATCCATCGCAAATACGGCTGGCCTTCGAAGAACTGACCGCCCATCAGGTGAGTCTCCGAATCGTCAGGGAAAGGATCCAAGAACTGCACGCGCCCGCGCTTGATTCACCTTCAAGCAGTTACGCTGAGGTCAAACAATCATTCGGATTTACGCTGACTGGCGCGCAGCAACGGGTCGCAGATGAGGTAGCGACGGACTTGATGAAGAATCGGCCGTCACTACGCCTGATTCAGGGAGATGTAGGCTCCGGTAAAACCGTCATCGCCGCACTGGCGTCGGTACATGCTTTTGAGAACAATTTGCAAACCGCCCTAATGGCGCCAACGGAGCTTCTTGCAGAACAGCATTTCATCAACATGACTAGCTGGCTGGCGCCACTGGGCATCAAAACCGCTTGGCTAACCGGCCGAGTGACAGGGAAGAAAAGAGTCGCGGAGCTCTCTAAAATCCTGAAGGGGGACGCGGCCGTGATCATCGGCACACATGCCTTGTTCCAGAAAAATGTCATATTTAGAAATCTGGGGCTGGTCATTGTCGATGAACAGCACCGGTTTGGCGTACACCAGAGACTGGCATTGCGAGAAAAGGGCAGTGCTGGCGGTACATCACCCCATCAACTTGTCATGACAGCAACGCCAATACCAAGAACGCTTTCAATGAGTATTTATGCGGATATGGACGTGTCAGTGATCAACGAGTTGCCACCTGGGAGAACGCCTGTCACAACCACTGTGATGTCCGATGAGAAACGAGATTCGGTCATCTCCCGGGTCGCGGATGCCTGTGCGGAAGGGCGTCAGATTTACTGGGTTTGCACTCTGATAGAAGAAAGTGAGGTATTACAGTGTCAGGCGGCCGAGGTGACAGAGAAAGAACTCGAAACGATGCTACCGGGCGTCCGGGTCGGACTGGTTCACGGCCGAATGGCATCAGCGGCTAAAATTGATGTCATGAACCAATTTAAATCGAGGCAACTGGACCTGTTGGTTGCGACAACGGTTATCGAAGTCGGCGTCGATGTACCCAATGCCAGCCTGATGGTGATCGAAAACTCGGAACGGCTTGGGTTAGCCCAGTTACACCAACTGAGAGGGCGCATTGGGCGAGGGACGATAGACTCTCACTGCGTACTTTTGTATCGAAAACCGCTTGGCAAGCTGAGTAAAGAACGCCTGGAGGTCATGAGACAAAGCAATGACGGCTTTTTTATTGCGGAACGGGACCTAGAAATCCGAGGGCCAGGCGAGTTGCTGGGTACACGGCAGTCCGGCGCCCTGCAATTTCGGATTGCCGACCTAATGAGAGACCAGGAGATGTTACCCATGGTCCGCGAGGCTGCCCTCAAAATGATGAGTGAACATCGAGCCAAGGCCAGTGTTCTGGTAGACAGGTGGATCAACGACTCCGATAGAGTAGGGCAAGTGTAACCTTGTCTATAGGGTCAACTTGTTTATAGGATCAACTCGTGCCGGGCAGGGATTCCCTCTTGTAAAAAACCGACTCATCAAACTTGTCTTCGCTTTTAGCGACGATGGTGGCTACGGCAGCGTCGCCGCAAACATTGACGGCAGTTCTCATCATATCCAGGAGTCTATCCACGCCGATAATGAGTGCGATACCTTCTACCGGTAAACCAACCTGCTGTAAGACCAACGCGAGCGTAATCAAGCCAACACCAGGAACACCAGCCGTTCCAATAGATGCCAGGGTTGCCGTCAAAACAACCAGCAGGTATCCCGTCATTGATATATCAACATCATAGGCCTGCGCAATAAACACGGTCGCTACGCCCTGCATGATCGCAGTGCCATCCATATTGATGGTCGCGCCAAGGGGCACGGTAAAAGAAGCCACCTCGTTCTTGACGCCAAGACGATGCTCAACGGTTTCGAGTGTTACCGGCAAGGTCGCGTTAGACGAACTGGTTGAGAAGGCATAAGCCATTACAGGATAAAAGTTACGGTAGAACACAATGGGATTAAGGTTTGCAACAAAACGCACCATTACTGTGTAGGTCAGCAAAAAGTGAAGTACCAGAACACCAGCAACGGTTAAAAAATACCTGATAAGGTCCGTAATAGCTGAAAATCCCATATTTGAAAACAGCGCTAGCATCAGACAAAAAACACCAATGGGTGCGATGGACATCAACATCATGATTAGCTTCATAATGATGTCGTTCCAGTCATTCAGGGATTCGCGAACACGCTGACCACTCGGCCCACTTTTTGCGATAGCGACGCCGACAAGAATCGCGAACACGATCACCTGCAACATGTTCCCTTCGGCCATCGCTTTCACCGGGTTCGTAGGAACAATGGCAACAATGACATCTTTAAGCGGAGGACTCTCTTTCGGGACAAAAACCGCATCGGTGGCCAAGGCCATGCCGACGCCAGGGTCAACGATGTTAGCGACAGTCAACGCGAGTGTTATGGCAACGGCAGTCGTGAAGAGATATAGGCCAATGGTTTTAATGCCTATACGCCCAAGGCTGGAACCGTCAGACAAATTACTGGCCCCGCAGGCAAGAGACACGAATACCAACGGCACAACCAGGAGTTTAAGGCTGGCAACAAACGCTTTGCCACCAACATCGAATAGCCCGTTGACGCCGTAAACCATCATCGGGTTACTGTCAGGCAAATCGATGGCGTGTATTAATGAACCGAGCAGCAATCCACCCGCCATACCAACCAGGATATGTCGAGTGAGTGTCGCTCGCTCAATCATTAATCCGCTTCCAACATTTCAAAATCTGCTTTCCCTACACCACACTCCGGACATACCCAATCTTCTGGAATATCATCCCAAAGAGTCCCAGGAGCAACCCCTTCTTCTTCTAGTCCTTCTGCTTCATCATAAATAAAACCGCACACAATACACTGCCATTTCTTCATCGGGTCGTGATTCTCCTAACTTTTCTTTTTTGATATTGCTTGTTGAACAATAATTCGAGCGACGGTCCTCCGCTGTTGTTGAAGGACCGGGTGAGCAACGTATACTACATTAAATATCCTTTCCCTGAAATAAAGTGACGCTGGCACCCAAGCAACTCAAGACTGCGATAAACCAACGCTACCCACGGTTGAAATCGTTCGTCTCCCTGACCAGAACTGATCGACCGATCGGTACCTACCTGCTGCTATGGCCGACGCTAACGGCGCTATGGATTGCCTCTGAGGGTTGGCCCGGCTGGCACCTGCTTCTGGTATTCGCACTCGGTACAGTGTTGACTCGGTCCGCGGGATGTATCGTTAACGATCTTGCAGACATGAGGTTCGATGGAAAGGTCAAGCGCACACAAGATAGACCATTGATATCAGGGAAAGTAGCGCCGCGAGAATCATTGCTTCTGGCTGGTTGCCTTGCTTTCGTCAGCTTACTGTTGGTGCTGACAACTAATCTCTATACTGTGTATATGTCGGTGTTCGCAGTGCTTATTGCCGTCATCTATCCTTTCATGAAACGCTACACCTACATGCCGCAGGCAGTACTTGGAATCGCATTTTCCTGGGGCATCCTGATGACTTTTACCGCGGTCAGCAATGAGATTGCGAACGTTGCGTGGTTATTGCTGATCGCTAATCTCCTTTGGGTCGTCGCTTACGATACACAATATGCCATGGTGGACCGGGACGACGACATTAAGCTAGGTATAAAATCGACAGCCATTCTATTCGCGGAACTGGATAGGCCCATCATTGCGATCCTCCAAATTTCGTTTCTCGGTACGCTATTGCTGGTGACCCGTTCCGTTGAGTTTTCCGTCTACTATTACTTGGGACTTAGCAGCGCTACTGGGCTTTTTATCTATCAACACTACCTCACATGGAACCGATCCCGCGAAGGCTGCTTTAAGGCTTTTCTGAATAATCACTGGGTAGGGCTTAGTGTCTTCCTGGGAACGGTTACTCACTACTCTTTAAATTAGATTTAAATATCAATAGGTTAAGACAAAAAATTTGGATCTGACAATATCTTGCGCCAAACGTCCATATTCGATATTGTATGCCTAACATACTCACTACGTTTGTAGTTAGTACAAACCCAGCCAACAGTAGTGACCTTACGTGCCGTTAGATATGGACGCCTGCGAACAACTCAAATCATTAGGCTTTACCACTAATGAAGCCAAGTCTTACCTCGCACTGCTTCAGTGCCAACCAGCAACCGCCTATGAGATTGCGAAGACAGCCGGACTTCCAACATCCAAAATTTACGAGACTGTCGCCCGGTTAGTGAGTAGAGCCGTCCTGCTGGCAAGCGAAGATGAAACCGGCACCCAGCAATACTATGCCCTTAACCCATCAGACTTGATGCAGTCCATACGCAACAATATCATCAAAGATACTGAGCAATTGTTACCCGAGTTACAAAAGGTTCCAACGAACATTCAGAGCAACCTAATCTGGCCACTGCTAAACAGCAACCAGGTTGAACGTCGCACCCTGGAGATTATTAATCAGGCAACGACCAGCATTCTTGTTTCTTTGTGGCCTGAAGAACTCGATTGGTGTGAAGAGTCACTCGTGGATGCGGAGGCTCGTGGCGTCAATATTGCCCTTGTGCATTTTGGCGAGCCATCTACAAAGATCGGTGCGACTTATCATCACCCTGTTCAAGAAACGCTTTATGCAGAAAAAGGTGGGCGGGGCCTCACGGTGGTTGTCGATGGAGCACAGGTGGTGATCGC
>Ga0209197_1002751_pt1 | contig 10018 bp, 10 predicted proteins | sample COGITO_mtgs_1105_4_FD_184802 | JGI IMG/M metagenome (GOLD analysis project Ga0209197, IMG submission 184802) | Pelagic marine microbial communities from North Sea - COGITO_mtgs_110512 (SPAdes) (version 2) | ecosystem: Environmental > Aquatic > Marine > Epipelagic ... | reverse complement strand
AAAACTAATATTTATATTTTGTTCTGTCCAAAGATCATTAGTGATGGTATTTGAAGAAACATTGTCAAGAGTTAGGATTGTAGTTTGCCCTGTTTCATCATCAGATGAATCATCACATGAGTAGGTGAAAATTAATAAAGCGGATAAAAAAAGAAGTTTTTTCATTTAAGTTTTCTTTCACCGCAAATTATAGCATTTAAGCAGATGCTACAATACGCTTTATAGCGTATTTTTAGGGAAGTAACTTGGGAACGAAAAAAATAATTTAATTGAAAAAGGAACCATATTTTAAGCAATCAGTGAATTGCTTTATGTCTAACTTTTTCCAAATCCGATTTCTATGAGTTCGAATGGTGTGGAAAGAAACATTCAATTCTTTTGACATCTGTTCATTAGTATATCCTTTGATAATGAATTTAAGCGTTTCTTTTTCTCTAGGGGTTAAGCAAGAATATTTGTCAATATTATTCTTCATAAAATGATTTTGTTCAAGAACAGTTTTAAATAAACTAATAGTACTTCCAAATTTAGATACCTGTTCTTTAAATTCAAAAACTGCTTTTCCTTTATGATCTGTTCCTTTAAAAGTGATTTCTAACTTTTGATCTTGGCACTTAGAATCTTTATTGTTATATTCTTTACTTAACCAATTTATAGCTTCTATTTCGGTCGCAAAATAGGTTGGTTTAAAGCCAGTAGATGAATGCTCTTTAAATATGCCCATTATTTCAATATATGCCAATACATCGTGCCCAACAACAAATGCTACTTGATCAAACCCCTCCTCATTTTTAGCTACATATCCAGCTTTAAATATTGGTTCTGAAATATTCTCGTCTGCCCATTTTTTTGTAGAGTCACCTACTCTAAAAGTCAGGTTTTCTATTAGCCACATTATTTGAGAAGGTTTTGTTTTTTCAACCATGTGTAGATGTTCTAACAACTCTTCTCTGTAAACAACATCATTAGGTGGGCTAGATTTCCAGCTACTAATTAGCCTTGAATTCTCTTTTTCATATTTTATAGTTAAGTGAGATCCAATATATACTTGCATAAATCTTATGAATTAATATTTGTTAAGTTATAAAATATTTTTTAAAAAGATTCAATACGCTATCTGGAGTGTTTTATAATTTTAATATTGATTAATTTTTATTAACATTTTATTCATATATTGTAAATGCCTTTTTGTAAATATTTTAAAAATTTATACAAGCATTTTTTTGTAGGTAATTATAAGAACAAGACCAGATTTAGGAGATAATTTAAAGCACAACCATACAGAAATATAGGTTTTTTTATGTATGAAATAGAAATGAAAATACAATAGATTCTTACTCTACTTAAAGATGATAAAAGAAAATAATAAGTATAACCAAGGCAGAAGTAAACAACAAGTAAAGTCTAGTTATATAGGATGTTTTGTTGGAATCACAGGACTTATAATAACAATACTCATTGGGATTATAATATCTTTAAATAATGAATAAAATAGAAAAAAGATTACGGAGATGTTATTAATGCTTTCACAGGATGCTAAGAATAAAGCAAAATTTATTCTAGATGACCACCCACCAATCACAAAAGACTGAATCACATAAGATTGTGATGAATTAAACATATAATTTTACTACACAACCCTTTTAGAAATATAGGAGTTTTTTTAAGCTAATTTTTAACGTAACATATATTAAACCCTTAGGTTATAACTCATCACACGAAGACCACTCCTAAAAGGAAATTCATATTATTTAGACAAAGGAATACCAATTAATAAATGTTAGGTCTAATTTTTTGGATTTTTTCTGATGTTGATTCAAAAGGTGTATGAGGTGCACGAGATGTAACTTATAAAAAACTTTTAAAAATTACAAGAATAATATTCCTTAGCTAGCCCGATCGGTAATCATACATACATTATAATAATAAACCTCAACTAATTAATTACAAATTAGTTGGGGTTTATTTTCGTGGAGCCCAAGGCAGTGAAGTCACACTATTTCAATGAAGATTTAGATATTTTCACAACTAATTATCTTCGAGAATAATACGTTATTTTTAAGAATAATTTTGGAGGATAGGGAGTTGATTAAAGCTATTTTGGGGAGCATTTAGTTTTGTTGTTAACTCTATTTTTTTAAATAGTAAAGAGGTTTATCAAAAAGTTTAAAGACCTATATAGTAACTAAATAGTTATTATAAAAATCGTTAAAACTTAAATCTATGTTTAAGTTGGGGACATAAATTTGAATATTATATTCATTTTCTTTCATTGCAAGAAACCCCAATAAAGTAAGAGAGTCCCAATCATCTAATTCCTTCATGGGTTAATCATATTCAATTCACTTACTTCATCATACTCCAGTAAATCAGCAACTAATTCCTTAAACTTTTCCATATTTATTTGGTTTTTTTTTCTCAAACTTCATCGTTCTAGGATTAATATTTTGGAGCGCTTGCATCAACAAGGAAACATTTACATGATCTCTGCCATGAAACTGAGGGATAAAAAAACCATTATCTTGTCCTTCATGCTAAATTTTTAAACTTGCTTCTTGTCTATACCGGACGAAAGTTTCTTACAAAGGCTCAAAAAATAGTCTCTTAAATCGGAACCTTTTATTTTTTTAAAATTGAGATTTGCTACCAAGCAATTCATCGTTAAAACTATCGAACACCCATTTTTATCTAACCTTTCGCAGCGTATCAAACGAGGCTTCTATATCTTCTGCAAGGGGTCAAAGTAAGCAAAGGCAATTAGCAGCAACGATCATTGGGTCATCCGCTAAGTGCGCCTGCAATCTGTCACTAGTTACACGAACGCTACCTCAATTATCGGAATGTATTACTAACAATTTTCGTTGGGTATGCTAGCCGGGCAAATTCATAGCAACATATTTTATATTGTTGAGATACCGAATTTAAGATAGGTTTTTAAAAAATGTACTGATCTTCTCGGCATGAACTCGATAATCAAATGATGTCAAGACTAGTTCTCTGCCTTTGGCCCCTATTTTTTGAGCTAGTTCTGGATTTAGAACTAGACGGACTATGCTATCCGCTAAACTTTTACTATCATTTTGCGCAACAATAAGCCCCTGTTTTCCGTCGTTAATAAAACGATTGATTTCTTGATCAGCTGAAGCTAAAATTAAGGGTTGGCCCGAAAGTAAATAATCGCCCGCCTTGGTGGGGAAGTTATACTTATTCTGAAAGGAATCAGGCTTATTTATAATTAAAACTTCCGAGTGACTCATCCACTTATTAAGCTCATTTTCATTTAAATACCCCGTTATTATTAAGTGCTCAAAAAGGCCTGCTTCCTTTAAGATTTTTTCAATTTTATCCCAAACCTGCGAGGCTGTATTAGTAATTACCCACTTTAATTTTATACCCTGAGATTCCAGCTGTTTATGAGCAAGAATAAATGCTTCCACAATGTTAAAAATCCCATCTTTTTGCACTGACAAAGAGCCTGCATGAAAAATATAATTTTCTGGCATTCCGTTGGGAAAATCAGTAGAAGGACCACCGCTTTTTTCAACATTAACCAGAATAGGAACTTTTAGCACTTTTTTTTCCCCAACAGCTTTGCGAGCAACTTGAAAAAGAGATTCGGAAATTGCAACGATGCCATTAAAATTGGGTAGAATATGATTTATAGTAAGCTTTTGTAAAAGTTTATTGAACCAATTAATTTTAGTTAAACGTGTTCGCTCGGTTGCATAGGGAAATTCGTTTAACTCCAGCACAACCTTTTTCTTAAGCAAGCGCATGAAAAGAAGTAAAAACACTCGCGGAAAAAAGCCCATGCCATAAAGCCAAATAGTGTCGAATTTCTTAAACCTAAATAACAAATAAGCCAACAAAAAGTAAGCCTCCAACTCTTGCCAAAGGTGGGTTAGTATTTGCCCTTTGAAAGAAGATGCATTAAGAATCGCTTCGAAATCTACTTTATCATAGGAATCTTGATGTATAAAGGGTTTACCAGCCATTTTTTTACCGGTACGAGTACTTACTATGGTACAACGATTTCCTGCATGATGCAATGCTTTGGCATAGCATTGAATGCGATAGGCACTCGCCATTCCAAAAGGAAAATTACCTACAACAGCTATATATACCTTCATTTATTTATCGGTTTTACTGCACGACTAGGATTCCCTGCCGCAATTATGTTAGCGGGAATATTCTTACTTACCAAACTACCCGTACCAATTACTGAATTGTCGCCTACCTTTATGATGACGGCAGCTAAATAACGGATTTTTGTACCATTGTGCGATCGAACTTTATTTCCCAAATGAATGGAGCCCTCTTTAATCATAGACAACTAGGTACGCGATAAAAATAGCTGTAAATCTTTAAACTGAAAGCATTGATGGTATATAATTTTGAGCAAAATATAATGCAATGCTGAATAGAATACGGACACTAAATTCCGTAAAAACCTACTCATATGTTATGGGAAATATTATAGTGATCGAGAAATTTCTTATAAAATATGCGACGCCGGTCTGTTAGAGTATCATGAGTGTATTGTTCAGCATTTTTAAAGTTAATGGTAGACTGTTTATTGAGCCAATTATTATCCACTTTTGAAATAAGGTCTGCGATTTTTTGATAATCACCTCCCTTAAAAATACATTCTGCTTGTAAAAGCTCAGGAATACCTGCTGTTCTTGCGCCTAAAGCTGGGCAACCTGAGGCCATGGCTTCAATTACAGCCCTCGGCAAACCCTCTTGCTTACTCGGTTGAATATATAGATCGACGCTTTCTAGAAACTCAAAAACTTGATGATGTTTGATTGGACCAATTATTTCAACCCAATCTTCAACACCATATTTTTGTATTGCTTCTTTTAATCGACTTGGATCGCCCTGTCCCACTAGTTTGTATTTAATTTGACGCTCTGGAAAACGTCTCTTTAAAATATCCAAGGCACGAATTACATCCGCCTGCCCTTTGTAAGGCACATTCAAGGTGGCGATTGTGGCAATTACTAAGGGCTGGTTTTGGGTGCGTTGTAAAAAAGCTTCTGCCTTTTGAGCAACCTTGTCAGGATATAACTGAGTAAGCTTTACGTTAGAAATGTTTACGTTTTCACCCTTGGTAGGATATTTTTGTTGGAGATAGTCGCTGGTAACGTAAATCACAAAAGGAGACTGCTTTATAATACGCTGTTGCTTAAACAGTTTGTAATGCGCAATAAATTTGCCTTTCCAATTATAATTCCAATAGCCATCAAAGGTACAACCAACCATTTCTACCAAGAAAGGCTTATTCGCTTTTTTAGCCAATTTAAAAGCGTAATTACCTGATGCACTTGGTAAACGAGTAACAATCACATCGTGCTTTGCAACTTGTTCTTGAATAATTTTATATGCTTTTCTTCTTAAAGTGAAATGCCCTTTAATGGACTTAAAATCGGGTAATTTTACATGTTGAAAACGGTCCGCTTGAATGCGCCCATATTTTTTCGCTTGGTCTGAAGAAACGCTAATTAGTCGCGTAAGCAGCGTGAGATTATCACCCAGCATTAGATAACGCTGTTTAATAGACTCATCTATATGTGTTCCATAGTATTGGTCAAACTTATCCTTATAAATTTCTCCGTCTTGAATGAATAAAACTTTAATCATAAATTAAATCTTTATAATTTTATTGAATAGTTTTTTTGTAAATAATTGGCTGTTGCCTGAAACTCAGCTCTAAGCTTGTTTTTAATTAATGGATTCACTTCTGTTTTCCCTGCTTTCTTTAAGATTAGGCGATCGACGAAGCGAAAAATTATACTTCCTAAGCGTTGAATCCAGCGTGGCGATTGGCGTGCGAAGCGACTTCTTTCGAAAGATATTAAGGCCTTTTTGAGCGCAGGAAAACGAGGTTCCATTCGCTTGTTACTCCTTACACTTTCGGATAATGATAGGTTTATTCCTAAAAATTCGGACAGTATTACCGATAAATCATCAGGTTGAGTCAGTTGCTTTTGGTGTAAAACCAAAATTTGATCGTTAAAAAAGTGTTTATAATTTTGAAGCACTCGTTCGTATCTACTTTGATCTTTATAAAAAGCTAATCTTGGATGGTCACTTTCTACAAAAAGATGAAAATTTGGAAGCTCGCGCCCGGTTTTCTTCTCTTGATAATAATGAGATTCAATACGATCATATGGGTCACGTACTATAAATATTATCCGAGCTTCCTTATTATAGTCATGAATTAAGCCCGGTGACTCTGTATCAAATCCATAAATAGTACTCGCCTCCAACAAATAAGGAGCATCCCGTTTAGGAAAAAGTGCGTCGTACCATTCTTGTCCTTTATAATAGGTGCCCCCCATAGACCAATCTTTATCGCTGCCGGTATCAATTCGCCCTTTAACCGCAGAAAAATAGCCTGGCTCTTTAGATTGACCGCCGCGCACGGATTTCGAGGCCACTAATAAATCGTAAAGTGAGGTAGTTCCACATTTACTAAAACCAGCAATAAATAGATTCACTTTTTTCATGAAAATGGACTTAGTACTTGTACGAATTCTTCAAACCTGTCGGAAAAGTTAAACCTTGCTTCTGCAAAGGCTTGAAATTTGAAATTTTCGGCAAAATTAGTATCCTGAAGTATTTTTTCGAGTGTTTCAGCAAATGATGAAGCTTGCAAAGGAGGATGAAAAGGCAAGCTTGTATTTTGAGGGAACATGACTTTTAAAGGCTCTATGTCGGAAACTACAACTGGCAGATTCGCCATCATCGCTTCAATTAAAGCATTCGGCTGACCTTCCGTTATGGAGGGAAAAATAAAAGCATCGGAAGCCTTTAAAATTTTTCCAATATCGCCATGCAAACCAAGCCCTAAAGAAAAACCTCCTATTCCGTCCTCCCTTAAAAGCGCTTTAAATTGCTTTGAATCTGTTTGCATACCGCAGAATAAAAAAAACACATTTTCGATTTTATTCTGAAGAATAGCTGCAGTTTTAAAAATGGTTTGATGATTTTTTGCGGCATCCCATCGGCCCACATGACAAATTACTTTGGCCGACTGAGGGATTTTTAGTTGACATCTTAAAGAGTCAACATTCGCGCTCACTTCAAAGAGCGATTTTTCTACTCCGTTAAATATCACATGAAAGCGATTATCCATAGTATTTCGGTGCGGAAAAAATGCCTTGAAAGCAAATTCGGAATTTGATAAGATTTTGGTAGCGTAGTTATTAACCCACTTATTAGCGAAACGGAAATATAGCTTATTTTTAAAATTTTGAGTAAAAGCAGGACTAGAGCGGCGATAAAAAGCCACCCGGTTAGGGATATCTACTTGTTGAGCCAAGCATAAACTTAAACCCGCAAAATTCCCCTGCAGATTGCAAATCGTATCGAATCTATTCTCTTCAAGAAAGGATCTAAACCGATAGGCCTTGGCTAGGTTAAAATAGCCTAAGGATTGATATTTAACCTTCAATTCCAACGCATGGAAGTCAGCTTCCAAACTATTTTCTACCTTTCTATGTGCAAGCACTGTAATATCGAAACGATTTTGTGTGTATTTACAAAATCGCAGGAGATAATTTTGGGTACCTCCCGCGGCAAAAGAAGGTATAATAAAAATTACTTTTGGCAAAGAAGTCATTGGATTTGTTTATATATGTTTACCCCACTACAAAAGCTATCTGCTTGACTAAGGAACATTAATTTTCATTTATCTTTTTATCGCTAGACATTAGCTACTTTTCTTCACGTTCATTTTAAACCACAAAGGGTTATGCTTATAAGCTTGATAGATTAACACAAGGCTTTGGGCAAAATTAAGGCGCTTAGCCTCTAATTTTGCTAAAGCACGTTCATATTCTGCCAAGCGAATTTGTATCATAGTTTGATGCTCCTTGGGAGCGATTTTTAATACACGCTTCCAAATTTCATAACTACCTTGAAGCTTGTTTTTATTGTGTTCGGGATTTGAGGTTATACTACCCTTGTTCCTGCGTTTTATCGCCATTTTTGCTGAAAAGTAATGGCCTTTTCCATTTGCTAATAAATAAAGAAGAAGTGGAATATCCCCCACATGCAAGCCGTCCAAAAAGTTACCTAAAGCTGAACTTTCGGTGTTATTTCGAAATAATACACTGGCCGTTGCCACAAAATGATTTTTGAATTCGTCTTCAAAGTCGAAATCAAAATCGCCTTCCGCAGGCACATTGTAAAATACATCTCGTACCTTTTCAATCCCCTCATGCACCACTTCTACATCATGCCCACAGAGTTGAAAGTCTTCGTTTCTCTCTAAAAAATCCACCTGACGCTGAAGCTTAGAAGGGTCGCACCAATAATCATCACCGTCCAACAAAGCGATATACTTACCGCTGCAATTCTCGAGTATATTGATGAAATTATAGATTCGTCCGCGTTTCTGTCGAGCAATTTGATAGCTACCTCCCCTTGGGCGGTCTAATATTTTAAAATGAAAGTTTCCCTGATTTTGATACGCCGTTGCGATCGCTAGAGATTCATCACTAGAAAAATCATCCCCAATTACAATCTCAACAGGAAAGTTTACCTTTTGCAATAAAATACCATCGATAGCTTGTTTTAAGTAGGATTCGTGGTTGTAAACCATAAGTCGGGCACTAACTACTGAAGAGCTATTCATAGTTAAATTGTTTCAATGCCAAGGAGGCATTTTTTTCAAAAACCACTCGTTGTTCTGCTGTTAAACCTTCTATATATCGCCCTATTCTAGTTTTGTCTAGAGGCTCTTGTGTTTTCATTTTCCAATCTAAAGTTTCCTTTGGCTCACTAAATTCTTTACGCTCTTGTTTGAAAAAACTAAACATATCTGCGTCAAAGGAAACCCCTATAAATGCGACGAGGTCACCCGGCGTTCTCCTTGGCTTCAAAACTAGATCTTCAAATGAAACTTGCACATGCATGCGATTTCTAACAAAGCTTTGTATAGCTAAATTATTTTCTTGCCACTCTGATGCTATGTTTGGTAGCGAATTACTTAAATTCGGTTTGTAAGGAGAATTGGACTTTAATTTTTTTAATTCTAGATAAGAACAGGCTACGTCACGGCCATCCCTAATAAGATGAATAAAGCCTGCATCTGGCCATAATTGAGCTAAGGTATCGAGGTGATGTATGTAATAATTGTTTTTATCCACAATAAAGGCATCCTTCTTTGTAGGAGAATAAGCTTGATAAACACAAGCAATTAAATCGACGTAATTCGCGGGTTGCTCTTTTTCAATTTGCAGCTTTAGCCTGTCTAAAGATAAATCCCAAGTCTTAAATTTTCGTGTCTCACCTAGTTTTTTCAAGAATATTTTGAGTCTATCTTTAAAGCAATCTTCTTGTTGCCAAGATCCAAATTCGCTGTATAGCCATAGAGCGAAGCCCGATTCTGGAGGCACTATTACTTGCGCATGCCGGTTGAGCATAAGTCGCAGTAAAGATGAACCGCTGCGTGGGTTACTTAGTATAAAAAGTCGCTTTAACTCCACCGAGGGATGTGATAGGAGATTCTTCATATCTCAAACTTCATTGTTCTAGGATTAATATTTTTTGATTTGTCAACTTTTGCCCAAATATTATATTTAACAGGAAATAATGGGCGTGAGGGAGTTTCCATAGTATTCATTTCAATAATTTCAAAATCTTTTAGTAGTACTTTCCATCCGTATTCAGTAAAACGCCAACAATCCGGTAATGGCCCATGTAGTCTGAAATTTAGTGGAGCAGAAACCAATAAATATCCGCCATCTTTGCAGATGCGTCTTAATTCTTTGATTGCTGCAAATGGATCTACTGTGTGTTCTAAAACTTCTAAGCAAGCTACCGCATCAAAATAATTATCCGGAATATCTTTGTTGTACAAAGTAAGATCTCCTGTGAAGTCTGGTTGATGATCTTCAATTAAATCAAATGATTTTATATCCCAATTTTTAAAAGAGTTTTGTACTTGAGTTCTACCCTGAGCACCTACCTCTAACATTAACCCTTTTTTGGGGAATTTTTTGGAGAC
>Ga0209197_1002749_pt1 | contig 10030 bp, 10 predicted proteins | sample COGITO_mtgs_1105_4_FD_184802 | JGI IMG/M metagenome (GOLD analysis project Ga0209197, IMG submission 184802) | Pelagic marine microbial communities from North Sea - COGITO_mtgs_110512 (SPAdes) (version 2) | ecosystem: Environmental > Aquatic > Marine > Epipelagic ... | reverse complement strand
ATCCGACCACTGTCACCGCAGCCGACATCAAAACACTGATTGCAGCCTCTGGCAAATACAACCAGCGCAACCTGATCACGGACGCCGTGTTCTGGGCGCAGTTTGCCGCGACTAGCGACAAAAACAGCCTCGGCGTAATGGACGGAGCCTACGGCCTCGACTCCATGAGCTATGCGACTGACTGGTCCAACGCTGGCACAAACGTCAACGGCATCATCGCCGACACCACAGCCCTGGCTTGTGCGACACGTTTGCCGCTCAACGACGACGCAGTGCGCGAAGTGATCGACATCGCGTTGATCGAACTGCCAAACGGCATGACAGCACAGATCGCTCAGTGGGTATCCACAGCGAGCCGTGCGACTTGGAACTCCATCGACATCGTCGCGGGCTTCCAAGTAGGCGATGCGACCGCAGGTGGCATCATCGAAGACGGCACAGCGTAAGCTGTCCGCTAAGTTTCAGCACCGGCGGGTCGATCCCGCCGGTGCTTTTCCTTAACCTTAACTTTTATAATCTATGGCAAATCCTTATCATCTAGTCGTTGCCCGTAAAGGCAGCAACGTGGCAGTCGTTTACTGCGGCCCCTCCGAAGTAGAGGCGATGGCCGCTGCCATCAAAGTCACCACCGACAAGGCCAGCGAGGTCGATGTGTTCCTGCATCCCGCGCCGAGCAAAATCGTGCAGCCCAAGCCTGCGCCGCAGGCCAAGCCTGCCGCCAAGAAGGCCAGCCCTAAAAAGGCCAGCAAAGCCGCCGCCGAAGAGCCCACCGTAGCCCCCCCCGTGGATATCTTAGACGGTAAATAATTTAGCCCACTGCTAATATCCAAACCCTAAACGAGCCCCGCACCGCACCTCCCGCGTGCGGGGTTCACTTTTTTATAATATGACGATAAAAGCCACCATTCTCAACCAGATGATCGTCGCCTCTAAACAGCGCGAAGCGATGGACGGCGAGACGATCACCTTCCCCGGTGCAGTCGGTGCAAAGGTCGGTATTTTCTCGGCGCTCGAGGAGCCGTTCTACACCGAAGAGGCGGGCACCCGTCCGCGCGAGCAGCTCCAGGCGACGCTGCGCATCGATCAATTCCTCGCCAACCCTGCGCTGTTTGATCCCGCGGTCGACTACCGCAGCACCTTACCCGCGCGCACCGTCAAGGTGCTGCTGCGCGGCCGCACCTGGCGCATCGAAGGCATACCCACTACCAGCCACATCAGCTGGCAATTTACCCTTACCGAAGCGCACCCGCGACCGTAGCACATGTCCGCCACCAGCACGCTCGATGATCGCCAGTTCCGCGCCAGCATCGCCGAACTTTCTAAGATCAGCGGGAAGACTTATGTCGATACGTTTAAACTAGCCGGCGCCGGGCCGATCATCAAGATCCTCGCCAAAGATAAGGCCGCAAAGCCAGCGGCGGTGGCTGCGATTAAGCGCTCAGTCACCCGCCAAGCGATGAACTCTTTTACCGGCTCGGTCGGTCAGATCTTGAGCAGTAAGGATGGCAAGATGTGGTTCCGCTCAGCGTATAGCGTAAAGAAGCGGCTGGTGTTTGATAGTGGTCCCTCGCGCGGCTGGCACCTGGGCGATCGCGAATGGTCCGACTTTCAAGTCACAAAAAAGGAGCGCACTAAATATATCAGCGCCGAGGTGGCGCGCCGCAAGGTACGCGCTGGTATGTTGCGCATGAGCTTTATGCAGATCGCTGATTCGATGGGCATCAACCTCGCCAAAGTCAGCGGTGGAGTGATTGGTGGCGCCACTAAAGCGCGCACCGTGCCGATGCCGGGCAGACTGGGGCAGGGCAGCACCACAGTGAGCGGCGCGCAGTTTAGCATGGTGATGATGAATAATGCCAAGGCTGTACGCAAAGGCCCGCACATTGGTGCCGGTAAGTTTCAGCCTGGCTACTGGCAGGGCGCACTGCAAATCGCCATCAACCGCCGCGGCACTGCGATCAGCAACGATATGCGGCGCGGCGTGTTTAAAGACATAAAGACCCGCGCCCAGCGTTACCCTGGACTATTCGTGCAGCCGTAGCGCTGTTTGACATCGCCGCGAGTGCATGCCTGCGCCTGCCAACAAATACGAGCTATTCAACTTTGAGGACCCGATCTGCGACGCGGTCCGCACCCTGATCGGGGCCGATGCGATCTTGCAACGCGAGAGCACTGGCCTAAACGATATCAGCATCGTGATCCGCTTTACCGGTGGCAGCGCTAACGGCCACGTCACCACCGCGCACGATGGCGTTAAACTGTACGACGCATTCGTCGGCGGCAACTTACAGATCGAAGTGGCCCGCGAGCGCGAAGACTTAGAGACGGTCGCCGAACTCGAGCCGACCGATACCATCTCGCAAGACCCGCTGACGATGATCGTCGGCCAGATCCGCTACGCGCTGCGCCATGCCAAGACCACCCCGAGCGATCATCTACCGATCAACGACGAGCTGGTCTGCCCGAAGATCACCTACATGCTGCCCGCGCCGACGGTCAGTGCGCACGAGGCCGAGTATCACCGCGACTATATGGTGCTCAGCTGGTCGGTCGATTACCACATACCCGCCGACATCTGGCCGCGCGTCATTACCAGCAATGGCAGCTACGTCATCACCACCGACGGCAGCTGGGTGACTACCGAGTAAGCCACACTTTAAGTCGGCGCGCGGGCCATCAATCAATCATGTTGACGAGCTTTAGACACTCTCGCGCGCGCGCCGACTCTCTTTAACTCTAGCCACCGCGGCGTGAGTTGACACCTCCCAAGAATCAAACCTCACATCGTAACTCCTAAATCTAATGACTACATTTAAAACAGACGGCACATTCCCCACCGGCAGCGTCGACATCACCATCCTCGAATCGAGCGAGGTCTATACAGCGAACAACTTCTCATGGTCGCAGGACACGGTCTCTGACCTAACGCGCAACCACGCCGACGGCCTGCCGAAAGGCTTCGAGGTAAAGCCTGGCTTTACCAATGGCACCCTCGACTTGCAGCTGGCCGACTCCGACCAAGCGCTACCGCTGATCAATAACACATTTACCATCGGTGCCCTCGGCTACGCGCTCACATCGCGCGGCTTAGCCAAGGAGCAAAACGGCGAGTGGAAGCTATCAGCCGGACTGCGCTTACTGTCTAACCCATTGATCACCGAGCCGATCGCCGCTGTCGCGCTGACTCAATCCGTCGCCATGACTGCCATTAACAGTGCCGCTGTCGGCCCTGAGTCTGGTCTTACTTATGCGTGGTCGGCGAGCAGCCTGCCGAGTGGCACTTCGATCGATTCTAGCACTGGCGTAATCAGTGGCACACCCGACACCGTCGAAACCACCACCGCTAAGATCTTTGCCAGCTCGACCAATTCCGACGGCAACACCATCAAAGGCGTGCGCTACATCCCGTTTACCGTTACCGCATAAGCGTCTCGCCAGGCTCCACGGCCTGTACTTTTTCTGACCTAGCTGGTCTGTTCTAATACATAAGGGGGAGCCCGCCCAAACCTGGGCGGGCTTCTTTTTTTATCGCACTTTTACGCATGACCGAATCCGAGATCGCCAACATCGAGCGCCACCGCGACGAAGCATTTATCGAGTGCCCGCGCCCGTTATGGATAAAGCCTGGCTGGTTCGGCCCGTCGGTCGGTCCGCCAGTGGTGCCGCTATCGTGGATTCGCTATCACCAGCTATGCGGCGAGCAGCACCGCGTGCTACTGCCAAACCCAGGCTCGATCCCGCGCATCGAGTTACTGCGCACACTGTGGGTGCTGAGCCCAGGCTTTAGTCATTCGCGGCTTGCTTGGCGGCTGTATCGGCTCAGGCACTACTGCTGCGCGTTGTTTAAGCGCCGGCAGTTGCAGCATGCTCTGCGGCTGTATATCATCGACGCTTTCCTCGAGTCAGGCGCCAGCAACCGCAGCAGCGCCGCGGCGGCCGATACCAGCTTTCCAGCCGCGCATCTACTGGGCGGCATCATTGGCTGCTTTGCCAAACTGTACGGCTGGAGCCGCCGCGATATTTTAGAGATGCCGATCGCGCAGAGCTACCAGCTGCTCAACGCATTCAGTGGCCAAGGCAATGCCGCCGCCGGTCAGCCCGCTTTTAACGCAGTCGAAGACCGCAAAAATGGCGACCGCCTGCGCGCTAAGCGTGCCGCCGCCCAACAATCAACCGCCGCCACCGCCAACCCATGAGCCTCGGACCTGCACTAATCTGGAAGATGGGGGGCGATACCTCCAAATTTAACACCGCAATCAAAGGCGCCAGCTCGCGCACGACTGAGTTTAAATCGCTACTTAAAAGCCTCGGCCCAGCCTTTTCGATTGGGCTCCTTATTGGTGGCTTGCAACGGCTCACTGCCGAAATCAGTAACACTGGCAAGACCGCGCGCAAGCTCGGGGTCGGCGTCGAACTATTGCAGGAGATGCGCTTTGCCGCCGAGCTTACTGGCGTGGCACAGAGTGCGCTCGATATGGGCCTGCAACGTTTTACCCGACGCCTCGCCGAAGCCGCGAAGGGTGGGGGAGAGCTCAAAGGCGTACTCGAGCAGTACAACATCCAGCTGAGCAATGCCGACGGCACCACCCGCTCCAACGTCGAAGTGCTGGGCGATTTGGCCGAGGTAATTAAGAACACCCAAAACCCCGCCGAGCAGCTGCGCATCGCCTTTAAAGCGTTCGACTCTGAAGGCGCGGCACTGGTCAACACTTTGCGCGGCGGTAAAGAAGGGCTCGACGCATTTCGCGAGGCAGCGCGTAAAGCTGGCGCGGTGATTGCTGAGGAGACAGTCAATCAATTTGAAATTTTCGACGATCAAATTACTACCGTGAAGTCCAGTATCAAAGGCTTTATGGCGTGGTATGTCGGCAACATTTTAATGACCGGCACACTGATCGGAGAGCTGACTGCCGACATGGTCAATAAGCTCCAAGGGATCGAGACGGTCTGGAATGATGTGGGCGCCGCTACGTTCGATGCGGGTGCCTCGGCGGAAGCGGCTGCGAAAAAAATGAAACAGCTGGCCGACCAGACTGAGCGACTCACCGGTATCGCTGCGACCTATGCCAAGATCACTGAGTCGCAGCGCCAGAGCTCTTTGGCGGCGATGAGCACGCAGGAGCAGATCAACACTCTACTTGAGCGCGAGGTCGAAATCTACAACACGCAAGTCGCACCGGCCAAACAAGGCTCGAAACAGTGGAGCGAGGGCATGCTCGAACTCGAAAAGAGCCGCGTCGAGATCGATAAGCTGCTGATCAAACTGGCCGAAGAAGAGGCCAAGGTCAAAGAAGACGCCGCCAAAGCCGATGCCAACGCGGCCAAAGCCGATGCCAAAGCGACCGACGAAGCGACCAAAGCCGCCGCCAAAGCCGCCGAAGAAGCGGCCGAAGCGGGCTCGAGCGCCAACAGATTAAAAGAATTAAACTTGCAATTACTCGAGGCGCAACTTGGCGAGGAAGAGAAGCTGATCAAAGAAATCGAAGATCAGATCACGCTCGAAAGCATGATCGGTCAGATCATGGCCGATACCAATCTCGGCCGCAGAGAGGCGCTGAGTTTAGCTCAGGGCCTGTTGAATGTGAAAAAAGAGGAGCTCCAGGTATCCACCGCCTTACTGCAAAGCGGCGCCTCTGGGATTAATTATAACGACATGTCAGAGAAGGAATTAAAATACCTACTTAAAGACACTAAGGACGATATCTTTGAAAATAATCAGTCAAACTCTCTAGGTATCCGCGGCATCGCAACGAGCGGAATGATGCAGGCGATCGTCTATAATGTCGAGCAAGAGCTGGACTTGCGCCGCCAATACGAAAACACCTCTGGAGCGGCTCGCGATCTACTCTTTAACCCGGCGCAACAGCAGCAGCTCGACCGTGTTACCACGCCGCAGACCGATAGCCAGCGGCAGACGCGCCTGCTGGAATCGATCGACGACTCACTCTCAATCCAGACCGCCCGTTACCCTCTTTATTAAATCATGGCTACTCACCACTCAGACGGCGACTTTACCGAAGCCACCCCAACCGGCGCCGATGTGCGCCACATGCCTTTTTTAAACATTGGCAATCAATCCAACTACATGATTGAGCGCTTCATCATGCAAAACATCGCGTCCAAAACGGTGGTGCCGCTCGGCACGGCCGCGACCGCCGAGGACGGTGGCAACTCCGACACCGGCGACAGCCTGTATCTGATAAACGAATCGCCACTCGACCAAGGTCTCGCCGCGGTCGGTCAAGCCCGCTACTCGCGGCTATGGGCGCCACAGTGGGCCGACATTACCGTGTATGATGGGCTGAGCTTTCCGCTGCCTGACTTTCGCGGTCTAGTCTATCCAGGTATTACGTTTACATACGACGATACTAAGCTCCGCCTTGCGATATTGCTCGACCCTCTTACCCCGGAGTCAGTAAGTTATTGGACTGCCGGCTCTTGGACTTATACGGGTCCAGTTAGCTCGACCGAGAGTGCCGCTGTAAACTTCGATGATAATTCATTGACGGCATCAGCTGCGCTGCAAGCAGTTGATCCCATCGTCTATAATGTCAGTAAAATTGATAATCCAGGATTGGATCCTTCGCTCCCTTTTTGGATGGATAGATTGTATCGCGATACATCGCTCGCAAACGAGACTCCGACATTTGATCTCTCTGGACTCACGCCTGCTGGAGCGTTTGAGAGAGAAACCTCATCGAGTAATTTATTTATAAAAGTAACGATCACAGTAACCGCTGGCGATTTAACTGCCGGCACTTGGACATTTACTAGTCAAGATGGTCTAGTGGTAGCGACTATCAATTACGACGACGCTGCCGAGACAATACTATCCAAGCTGCAAGTCGTCGATACATGCTTTGATTCAGTGACTATTGATAATTCAACAAATTTTGAGATTTCACTTTACTATGCAAAACGCCAATTTAGCGGAGCGGGTAATGGGTATTATGTATTCAATAATCAAGTGGTAGCGGCTATCGATATAACCGGTCTATCGCATAACGGGAGCGCAATAGCCAAGGCAGAAGCAGCTGATACTGGCATTCTTGAGCGCTTTACCGTTTATCCGAGCAGCGCCCGTATTACCAAAGCCGCTCACAAATTACAAACTGGAGATCTCGTCTATGTGAGCCCGGCAAATTTTGTGGTTACGCGCGTCGATGCAAATAACTTTGATGTAGCCCTCGAAGACTCGACTCATCAAATTGATCTGCCTCAATATCAGCCGATCTATTACTGGTATACCCGCGCCAAGCAAGTGCGCTCGCGGTTCGTTTTTAAATTTTATATACCTGGCGTCACGCCGGGCATCACCACCCCGGCCGATATACCCGTGCCCACAGTGGTTGATCACGACTATGCATTACTAGAAGCGCTCGCCAATCAAACTGACGAGATCACCATCGGCGCCACAAAACCCGTCATAATCTTTCCGGGGGTCTATCAAGTGCGCCTGACTAATGTCAGCATCTTTGACCTGTACGACGAAAGTTAAAAAATTATGCCATCCTATAACCACAAATACGTCGACGGCCGTCCAGATCCGATCCTCCCACCGGCACCCCTCGATGCTTATAATGATATAAACATCCGTGGCGAGGACCAGGATTATTATTACAACAGCAAGAACGCCGATAGTCACGAGAAGTATAATAGAGATAATTGGGCATACTTTGGCGACAGATATCGACCCAGGATGCAGCGATATGTTGAGCCAGGGAAGTTATTATCAGATTATGATCAGTACCGCGACAAGACCACGCTCTACTTTAATCGCGGCACCAAAGGGCTAAACAAGTACGCCCGCCTGGACGAATCGATGCTGGAGACCGCGTATGGCACCCAGACAGTCGACTCTGAGCAAGGCGGGCTAGCCAAGGCCATGCAATTCGCTTACAGCACTCCGGGCGTGATCTTTAGTTATAACAGCGAAGATGGGGGCATCCTCTACGACCTGCGCGAAAAGCATCGCGGCTACTACGAAGACGTCGAGGACGGCTTTACCCCCGATCGAACAAACTATAATCAAGCCACCGTGACCCTGGCCGAGCTGGCCGCTCAGGTCAAAACCCTTAAGCGCGACCTTAAACGCGCAGGCATCCTTTGACACCCGCGCAAAAGTAAAGCGCTGACCTCTTTCGGCGTATCCATTTTAAGCTTTTTAAATTATGCCAACCACTACCCCTATCGAGGACGTCTGGGCCGACAAAGGCAACCTCCCATATAATGCAATCGTCGCCACTGCGGATGGTAAATACCCCGCCCTCGATGGCAGCTTGATTACTGGCATTGCTGGTGCTGGCGACATGAATGCCTCGGTATATGACCCGACCACCGTGGCCGCCGACGCCTTCGCGATGGATAACATGGCCGAAGGCGCCACCACTAAGATCCTCACCGCAACTGAGCGCAGCGAGATCGCCGCCAACACTTTAAAGACTGGCATCACCACAGCGCAGGCAGCTGAGATCGCCGCCAACACTTTAAAGACTGGCATCACCACAGCGCAGGCAGCTGAGATCGCCGCCAACACTTTAAAGACTGGCATCACCACAGCGCAGGCAGCTGAGATCGCCGCCAACACTTTAAAGACTGGCATCACCACAGCGCAGGCAGCTGAGATCACAGCTAACACTTTAAAGACTGGCATCACCACAGCGCAGGCAGCTGAGATCGCCGCCAACACTTTAAAGACTGGCATCACCACAGCGCAGGCCGATGAGATCGCCGCCAACACTTTAAAGGTCACTTACCCCAGCGCAGACTCCTCCAAGTTGGCAGGCATCGCAACAGGCGCAGAGGTCAACACGATTGACAGTGCGGTAGCGGGCGAGCCATCCGGCAGCGATCTAGTCCTGAATGTCGTCAGTCTTACTCAAGCAGAGTACGACGCTGGCACAAAAATCGGCACAACATTATACATCATTAGCTAAAGTATGGCTCTAGCACTCGGCAGTTCAGCGGCAAGCAAGATATACCTCGGAGCAACTGAGATCGCGCTTGCATATCTAGGCACAACGCAGGTTTATTCTGCTGGTGGAGCATTCTCGGCAGAAGCACAGAACTACTTCGACCGCTTGGACACTGCGGGTGATACTACATACGTTGACTACAAGCAGCCACTCGCTAACTACATTGATAGTTTGGTGGCACTGGGTGGTGCATACTGGGATACAATGGAATCTTCTGCATCCTTTGTGGGTGTAGGTATACAGGGTGTTACTGTTCCGCTTAGGAATGGAATGCCATCCATTACGAACAACAACTTTGTTGCGGGTGATTTGGATCAGTTGACTGGGCTATTGGGTGATGCCTCTACTAAGTATATTGCAACAGGATTGACTGGATCAGATTTATCGCAAAATGATCATTCTTTTTCTGTTTACGCAACTTCAGTAAGCAAAGCTGGATTTGTTGGTGGAACTTATAGCACAAATTTCAATAGTCCAATTGCTCTTGCTCCAGGAACAACCACCACTAACTTCTATTCAACTGGCCCTTTAGATGCATCAACAAAAATAACATCTGCACCTGCCCTTGTTGGACTTTCACGATCTGCGTCAACCGAATATATTGCAAGAACCAATCAAGGCGATGAAACTTTCACCAGATCATCAGGGACTATAAACACTGGTGGGTTGTCTTTATTTGCAGTAGGAGCTGGAGTTGCACCAACAGCATCTCGCTTAGCAACCTACCACGCAGGTCCTGCACTTGACCTTTCAACCTTGCAAGGCTTACAGGAAACTTTACTGGCTGAGATTGCAGGGGTAGGCTTCTCAACAGAAGCAGCCAACTACTTTGGACGACTGGTAAATGCTGGTGACACAACATTCTTAGCGTACCGTCAGCCTCTAGCTAACTACATAGATAGCTTAGTAACGCTTGGAGGAGCTTACTGGGATACGATGCTATCCTCCACATCCTTCGTAGGTGTAGGTATACAGGGTATTACAGTTCCTCTGCGGGACGGTATGACTGTCCCTACGAACAATAACTTTGTTGCTGCTGACTTGGATCAGTTGAC
>Ga0209197_1002728_pt1 | contig 10076 bp, 10 predicted proteins | sample COGITO_mtgs_1105_4_FD_184802 | JGI IMG/M metagenome (GOLD analysis project Ga0209197, IMG submission 184802) | Pelagic marine microbial communities from North Sea - COGITO_mtgs_110512 (SPAdes) (version 2) | ecosystem: Environmental > Aquatic > Marine > Epipelagic ... | reverse complement strand
AAATTCCCTTTACAAAAACATTTATTGAAAATATAAATACGATAAACAAAGTGCTTTTAGATAACGCCATGTTTACGCTTTCATAACTTTACTGTAGAAAACAAGGGTTTCCCTCACAGACCGAAGGCATTCACCAAACTCAGGTTGCTATTGTAGATAGAGACTCTGATTTGGAGTAATTTAGCATTGAATCTTTTAACAAACCCTAAAAAAAATTCCTATGAAAACATTAAAACTTGTATTCTCTTTATTGACACTAAGCGTGATTTTATTTTCTTGTAGCCCACAAGATGACTTGCAAGAAGACAACCCAAACGCGATTGAAAACCCACAAGCTACTGGAGATGACACTACAGATGTTGACAATGGGTCTAAACCCTTTTAAATATAAAAACTTAAAAAAAAGCCTTTAACACCCATGTTAAAGGCTTTTTATATTAGCTTTACAGAACAATCCTCCAAATTTTGAAACTAAACCACCTGCTTACATTACTTGCTATTGGTCTTCTAATTGGATCCCTCACACAATCTTGTGTTAATAAAACCAAACGATCAAACTCACCCCTCACAATTTCAAATAACGACAGTCTAGCCCATTGGATAAAGACATCGCACAATGAAGCGTTTTCTCTTAGTGATAGAAAACAGATTTTATTAAAAGCCTACCACAGCATTAAAGCGACTAAGATTGACTCCTTACATGCCAGAACCTTAAACGTAATTGCCTATCGGAACCTAGATTTAGGCGATACACTGTTGTTTAAAAAAAGAACCAATGAAGTTTTAAAACTGGCCAAAACACTAAACGATTCTTTTGCCATTGGCGACGCGCATTGGAATTTTGCGAGTTATTATAACAACAGACAGGTATATGACAGTGCCTACTATCATTTTGACATGGCCTATACGTATTTTAATAAAAGTGGTTATGATTATGAAGCCGCTAAAGTACAGTACGGAATGGCCTTTATTAAGGGCCGTTTTAAAGATTACTCGGGCAGTGAGGTCTTGACTTATAAAGCCATTGATGAATTTGAGAAACTAGACGATTATTTCTCGCTTTATTCCTCCTACAACCATTTAGGAAATTTACAAAATGATATTTATGAATATGACAAAGCCTTAGTTAATTATACTAAAGCACTTGGCTACAGTAATCAAGTAAATGATAATCAACATTTACAGCAAGCTACTCTAAGTAATATTGGATACACCTATTTAAGAAAAAAGGATTATTCCAAAGCATTGCAGTATTTTAACGAATTGTTGAAAAATGACAGTATACAATTTAAAGACAAAGGACTTTATGCACGAATCATAGACAACAAAGCATATTGCAAATTGTTAATGAAAGACACGATCAATGTTTTTGTGAACTTAAAGAAATCTTTACTTATAAGAGAACGTATAAAAAATAAAGGAGCTGTAGTCATCAGTAACATTCACTTAGCTAACTACTATGCTTACAAGCAGGACACCAATAGCGCCATCCGTTATGCCAAAGAAGCCAACCGGTTGTCGTTAGACATTGAGAACAGCCGCGATTATTTGGAGTCATTACTGTTGCTATCAAAAATAGATGTTGCGCAGGCGTCAACGTATTTAAAACGGCACATTGATTTCAGTGATAGCTTACAAATAGTAGAACGAAAAATTCAAAATAAATTTACCCGAATCGCGTATGAAACAGATGGGTATATTCAAGAAACCGAACGTTTATCGGAGCAAAAAAAATGGATTTTACTTATTGGCCTTGGATTAATTATCATACTAAGTTTTTTGTATTTTTTATTGAACGAAAAATCAAAAAATGCACTATTGTTATTTGAAAACGAACAACAAAAATCAAATGAAAAAGTATATTTAATTAGCTTAAAACAGCAAGAAAAACTAGAAAATGAACGCATAAAAGAGCGCAATAGAATTGCTAAAGAATTACATGACGGTGTGTTGAGTAAATTATTTGGAACTCGAATGGGGCTTGGTTTTTTAGAAATTGGAGGAACTCATAAATTACAAAAACAGCACCAATCATTTTTAGATGAATTACAAACCATAGAAAAAGAGATCCGAGACGTCTCTCACAAATTAAGTGACAATATTGATAGCTCTCAACTAAATTTTACAACTATTATTCATAATCTTATTAAGAGTAAATCTAAAATCGGTAACTTCAACTTTGAGATTAATTTTGATAAATCTATTCACTGGCGAGACGTCAATGGGTATATTAAAGTTAATATTTATCGAATTATACAAGAGAGTGTACATAACATATTAAAATACGCTTTTTCTGAAAATGTAAAGCTAATTTTTCAGCTTGACAAAAATAGCTTAATCATGGAAATTACAGATGATGGAGTTGGTTTTAATATAAAAAGAAAAACAAAAGGGATTGGATTAAAAAACATAAAATCTAGAGCAGAAAAACTGAATGGTAAGTTTCTTCTTGTTTCAAAACACAATAAAGGGACGCTACTAAAAATTAAAATCCCTCTGAAAACTACTAAAAATGGAAACTAAACGATATTCGGTTCTTATCATAGATGACCACCCACTAATTATAGATTCCTATAAAACTGCATTAAAGATTTATAGTCATCAAAAGGAATCCATTGCGTTTTCAATCCAAACTGCTGAAGATTGTGATAGTGGAATTAAGTTAATAAATGAATTTGCTAAAAATGAAGAAAAACTTTCCATTGTTTTTTTAGATGTTAAATTACCCCCATCTAGGAAAGGAAAAATACTTTCTGGAGAGGATTTAGGGATAAGAATAAACAATTTACTACCAGGAACAAAAATTATAGTTTGTACTACATTCAATGATAACTATCGAGTACATAGTATTCTTAAAAGCTTAAATCCCGATGGATTTTTAATAAAAAATGACATTACGCCTAAAGAACTCGTCCAATCCATTGATACCGTCCTCAACGACCCGCCCTATTATAGCAAATCAGTTATAAAACTACTTCGTCTACAGGTTGTGAATAACTATTCATTTGATAATATTGATCGAAAAATACTCTATGAATTATCAATAGGAACACGAATGAAAGATCTTCCAGATGTAATACCTCTTTCCATTGCTGGTATTGAAAAAAGGAAACGACATCTCAAACAAATTTTTAATATAAACAGTCCTAACGATAAAGAATTACTCAAAATCGCAAAAGAAAAAGGATTTGTGTGAGTTTAAAAACACACCCTACAGTATCTCTCAATCAATTTGATTAACCACCTCTCAAATAAAAAACGTAAATGTCTTTCAATCTCCTGTTATTAAGCCATCTAAGAGCTGGCAAAACTAAATAGGGGAAAATATCCAGCTGCAACAAACCCAACTGTTGGTTCAAATATCATCCCGGTTATGACTTGAAATTTCTCCTGATAAAATATTCCTAGAAATAAGGGAACTAATCGTGTAACTCCAAAAAAAGACTCAAAAGCGACCACAACTTGTTTAATAATGCAATTAAATTTGTGTTGTAATACAATTTTAAGTAGATTGTTTATATATTGATAAAAATATTTAAACAATAAACAATTTGAAATTAAAAAACTTTTTTAATAAGAAACCATCGTACAAAGAATTAGAAGACCAACTTAAAATTCTTAAAGATAAAAAGGTGGAAGCTGATAAACTGTATCAGAGGATTTTCATTTCAATGCCAGAAATGTTTAAGGTTGTTGAGTTAATATATGACAAAAATGGGAACGCCATTGATTATTATTATCGAGATGTAAATAAAGCCTTTGAACTTTACGTTAAAAAAACACGAAAAGAACTTATTGGTAACCGTTTAAAAAAAGTATTTAACAAGATTGATGAATACTGGCTAGAAACATACGCTAGGGTCGTGAAATCTGGTACAACTGTAAGTTTTGAAAATTTTGAAACAGATGATGGCAGATGTTTTGAGATTTTAGCTTGGAAAGTCGATACAAATTCGGTGGCGGTCATTTTTGCTGATATTACGGATCGTAAAGTACAGGAATTGACAGTAATTCGAGACAAAGAAGAAGCAGAAGAAAATGACAGAATCAAAAATGATTTTATAAGCAATCTATCACACGAAATTCGTACCCCAATGAATGGGATTTTAGGGTTTACAAAATTCCTAAGTGACCCTGATCTTACAGATACTAAAAGAAAACACTACCTAAGCATCATTGAAAACAGTGGAAACCAATTAATGCGAACGATGGATGATCTTTTAGAAATTTCAAAACTAGCAACAAAACAAGTTAAAGCCTTTGAAAAAGAATTGTCATTAAATGATCTACTTTTAGAACTGTTTACAATTTTCGATATCAAAGCAAAAGAAAATAAAACACCATTATATCTTAGAAAAGGACTTTCTGACGTGGATAGTAGGATCCTAACCGATGAAACAAAATTATATACCATTTTAAGCAATTTACTAGAAAATGCTTTAAAATTTACAACCCAGGGATTTGTAGAATTTGGTTATAAAAAAATAAACTCAACTTTGGAGATCTATGTAAAAGACACGGGTATTGGGGTTCACGAAAACAGACAAGCATCCATTTTTAAACGGTTTTCAAAAGAAGAAAACATATTATCGAGAAATGTTGATGGATTAGGCTTAGGGCTGTCCATCGCCAAAGAAAATACAGAGTTAATAGGCGGAGAAATCACACTTAAATCTAAGAAAGGGGAAGGCTCTACTTTTTTTATCACCATTCCATACAAACCAACTTCTTTGGGCTTAGAAAATAGTAATTCTGCTGCTAAAATCGAAGAAGAAGAAGAAGAAGAAGAAGAAGAACATAAATGCACTATCTTAGTTGCTGAAGATGAGGAAATAAATTATTTATTTCTTGAAATACTATTGAAAAAAGAATTCGACTTAGATTGTATTATTATACACGCTAAAAACGGAGAAGAAGCGGTCGAGATATGTGATAAGAACCCTGATATTGATTTAATTTTAATGGATCTAAAAATGCCTGTTATGGATGGCTTTGAGGCTACAAGACAGATCAAGGAATTGCGTCCAAATGTGCCAATCGTGGCCCAAACCGCTTTTTCATCAGCCGAAGATAAAAGGAAAGTTTTTTCACTAGGTTTTGATGATTTTCTTTCAAAACCCATAAGTAAAGAAGCCTTAAGTGCGGTTATTAACAAGCAACAAGAACGAAGAGGATTATTTAATAAGATTTCAAAATGACCATAACCAATAGCAGTTTAGACGATATTTCAGAAATATTTAGACTGTATACATTGGCGACCGATTTTCAAAAAATAAAATTCCCCCAAAATCAATGGCCCGAATTTCATAACGATCTCATCCGAACTGAAATTATTGAAAATCGACAATTTAAATTACTAATAGACAACAAAGTAGCGTGTGTATGGGCCATCACTTATAGTGACCCACAGATATGGGAAGACCAAGAAAATGAATTTTCGATTTACATCCATCGCATTGCCACCAACCCAGATTTTAGAGGGAACAACTTTGTACAAACCATTGTTGATTGGTCTAAAAAGTTAGCAATCAAACAAAATAGACAATTCATAAGAATGGATACTTGTGGAGAAAACAAGCGGCTCATCAGTCATTATGAAAGCTGTGGGTTTGAGTATTTAGGTCTGAAAAAATTAAAAAACACCACTGAATTACCTTTACATTATCAAAACGCAGACGTGTGTTTTTTTGAAATCCAATTAGAAAATTAATCCTAAATCGGGATGTAATCGACAGGGTATTTTTTTAATAATTCTTAGAAATTTACAAATGTAATCAAGTTGAACTGATCGCGACTCGAGGTTTCAAAAAGCTGATTCATATAGCCTGCTTCCATCCGAATGTTTTTGGTTAACTGATACCCTACGCCTGCATAGACACGGTTGCGATCAAACACCGCACTTTTGGTATTTAAAAACACCTCGTTATACGCAGAAAGGTATAATTTCGAAACACCCGATTCTGTTTTCTGTAATGGAATTTTGGCGGCCAAAAAATAGCGTAAACGCATTTTATAATCCGCTTCTACAAAACGCTGCTCAAACCGATAGCGGTGGGTCAAAGAAACAACTCCAACAGATTGTTTTGAGGTAAATTGTTGGAAAATACGATGCTCATTTACTGAAGTTTTATCTTGAGTATCGGCCACATAATTTTCAGATGAAATATAGCCATATCCTAAAAGCAAATTATGATTGTTTTCAGATAAATTATAACCGACTCCAGTTCGAAGTAATAACTGCTCCAAATCGCCAACGGCATCATAATTCCGATACTGAACCTCGTTGTGAATATTCCATTGACTGTTTACTTTTTTACTCCCAATATAAATAAGCCAATTTCCAAAATCACTGTCTTGCGCAGCAACAACAGAAGGCAGCATTAACATACACGCTAAGGCTGCCATAATGACGTTTGATTTGTTATGCATAAAAGGTCACTTTTCCATTGGCAATGTCATACATTCCACCGATGATTATCAATTCGCCATTGGCTTCCATTTCCTTAAGGATCGCACTCTTAGTACGAATATCGTTCAAAGTCATTTCCACATTTTTGGTGGCAACAGAATTTACAAAATCAATATTCCCAGAAGTTCTCAAACTTTCATCCGCAGGAAGTTCTACCGCGTCAACCGCTGGTTCAATTTTATTGATAAGGGCTGTTAAGTTCCCCATTCGTGCATGGTCACAGGCCCCTTTGACAGCACCACATGCGGTATGTCCCAAAACGACCAATACTTTGGTTCCAGCAAGTTTACAAGCAAATTCCATGCTTCCTAAAATATCTTCATTGACAAAATTTCCCGCAATTCGAATGCTGAACAAATCGCCAATTCCTTGGTCAAAAACATGCTCGGCAGAAACGCGTGAGTCTATACAATGTAATACGGTTGCAAACGGATATTGTCCTGTGCTTGTAGCTGCTACTTGTGCGTTTAAATCGCGTACAACTTGGGTGGCATTAATAAAACGCTCATTCCCCTCTTTTAAGGCTTTTAAAGAGGTTTCTGGTGTCATTGCTGTTTGGCTTTCTTTAGTATGTGCTTTCATAATTTTAAGTATTAGTTTTTAATATTTTTATTGTTATTAAACGGTTTGAGGTCGTAATTGAAAAAACTGTATGAAACTGACAGGGTTTTCTACAACGCCTCTGATAGATATTAATTTAATATCGATATGTCGTTGTCGTGCTTTTTCAGAAAAATCTTCTAAAATCTCGATAATATCGTTGTCAAGATAACGTGTTTTGGTGACATCTAACTCCAAGTTACTTTCGCGTGGCAAATTATCAAGTTCCTTTAAGATAGCCCCTTTATTAAAAAAGGTCACCTCTTCTGCTAAAGTCATTTTAATTTTATGCACGCCATTACTCTTATCTTCGATGTGTAAGAAATGTGAATTTTGAAAACTCTTGATCAAAATAACTACAATTCCAACTGCAAGCCCCAGAGCGATCCCGATTAAAAGGTCGGTGAAAATAATTCCAAATACCGTCACAACAAAGGGCGTGAATAGCTTCCAACCAGAACGATACATTTGTATAAACAATGCAGGCTTCGCTAATTTATAACCCACAATAAAAAGAATGGCAGCTAAGACCGAAAGTGGTATTTTATTTAATAAATTAGGAATCAAAATCACTGAGGTTAGTAATAGTAAGCCATGAATAATTGCAGACATTTTTGTTTTTCCACCCGATTGAATATTTGCAGAACTACGCACAATTACTTGCGTGACAGGCAACCCGCCTATCAAGCCCGAAACTATATTTCCAATCCCTTGCCCTAATAATTCTCTATTGGTGGGTGTGACCCGTTTTAAAGGATCAATTTTATCGGTTGCTTCCACACATAACAAAGTTTCTAAACTGGCCACCAAGGCAATGGTAAATGCAACAATCCATACTTGCGGATTGCCAATCGCTCCAAAGTTTGGAAAACTAAACTGTGCAAAAAATGACGAAGCATCTTCTGGCACAGGGACAGACACCAATAAATCAGGCGAAATACCCCATTGCGTACTTCCTTTAGTACTTACAAAATAAATGATCCCAGCTGCAACTGCCACTAAAGGCCCCTGAATCAATTTAAATATTTTTCCTTTGCTGTCTAAAACTTCACTCCACAGCAATAAAATTGACAACGCTAAAACTGCGATAATGGTTGCACCTGGGCTTATGAAGTTTATTGAATTTAATATTTCTGAAAAAGTGTTTTCACCTCCAACTTGAAAAAAGGCGAAATTTCCTTCTGGGTCCGAATTATATCCAAAAAAATGTGGAATTTGTTTAAGGATGATAATGATTCCAATTCCTGTAAGCATTCCTTTAATGACCGACGATGGAAAATAATAACCAATCACTCCGGCTTTTAGAATTCCAAACAAGAATTGAATTGCGCCCCCTAAAACAACGGCTAATAAAAAGTTTTCAAAACTTCCGAGGGTGCCAATTGCGGTTAAAACAATCGCAGCCAAGCCGGCTGCGGGTCCACTCACCCCTACCGTTGATTTACTGATTGACCCAACGACCACGCCGCCAACAATTCCTGCGATAAGCCCTGAAAAAAGGGGCGCTCCACTGGCCAAAGCAATTCCTAAACACAATGGCAATGCCACAAAGAATACGACAATACTTGCAGGAAGGTCTGATTTTAAATTTTTAAATGGATTTGAGCTGTTCATTATAATAAAGTATATGTATTGAAGCCCTGCATCAAAGCAGTGCTCACATTAATTTAATTGAATTTGAAATAAATTGAAGTTGATTTTAATTTGGCGAAACCATAAATTGGTCACGAGATTAAAATACGAACGGAAGTCCTAGGCCGCTTCTGGAGGTGGATCGTGGACAGCAATAGTCACGTCCATTTTAAGATCCTCTGTACCATAAAAAGAAACTCTTTTTGTAAAAACATTAGACCTTAATTCGTCGACCATAAGTCGGATTTCTATTTTTTTATCTTTAGTATCTTCTAATTCTTTAGTTTCTTTTTTGCTGGAATCGTTCTCCGTATCGAGATCGAGCCAAGAAAACGCTTGAGGTTCTACCACTGTCATCGACTCTACAACGGGTTGTAAAATGATTGACCCGAAAACCAATGCAAAAATAAGGACTCTAAACCCCGTAGCTATGATGTAGGACAACTGTTTCATTTTTTAGAAAGGGCGTTAAAGACTAAATCAGTGTAAAAACGAACAATATTATTTTTCCCTTCTTCAAAGTCGGTTAAAGACGGTAAATGTTTGGAAAAATAGCGTTGGTGATGTGCGCCTTCAATTACGGTCGAGATTAACATGTGTGGAAATTCATAACTCGGATTGATTTCTAAAACAAGGTCACTAATCCGTTGCACTACCCGCTTGTATGTTTTGTAATAGCCTTTTTTATTTTCGGTATCAACAGCCTTGGTGTGGTAAGCCTTTGAAGACTCAGAGATAATAATTTTGTTTAATAGCACTTCATTGATATAAGAAAATGCATTGTCTTCGGTTACCTCAGCCGTTAATATCAAAATTGACTGGTTGAGACGGTCGTGTGCCGACGGCACATTTAAGGTTGAAAACACCAATTTATACTCAATCCAACTCCAATACCAATTCATCAAATACACCAAAAGGGCGTGTTTACTCTCAAAATAGCGGTATACCGAGCTTTCATTGGAACCGATTTCGATTCCCAACTTTTTAAATGTAAAATCTTCAAACCCCAAAGCATCAATCATTTCAATGCTTTTAGACACAATTTTTTGGCCTAAAACAGAGGATTCTGGATTCTTTGTATAAAGATCCGGACTAATGCTTATCTGTAATTGTAGTTTTTCCATGGTATTACTCGGCGAAGATAATAGTAATACTATTAACATTGAATAGTTTAACATTTTTTTCACATGAAACGCAAAAAATAAAGGGGACCTATTGGAATTACCTGCTTTTTTTGTAAATTTACTTAAGAATTGGATCCCAAATCTGAATCTTCATAACCAATTAACCGAAAGTAACGTATTCTTTTATTTTAACTCCATAAACTCATTAATGGGGCTGGATCGTTAACACTCATATTTAGAATTGCTAAATG
>Ga0209197_1002717_pt1 | contig 10097 bp, 10 predicted proteins | sample COGITO_mtgs_1105_4_FD_184802 | JGI IMG/M metagenome (GOLD analysis project Ga0209197, IMG submission 184802) | Pelagic marine microbial communities from North Sea - COGITO_mtgs_110512 (SPAdes) (version 2) | ecosystem: Environmental > Aquatic > Marine > Epipelagic ... | reverse complement strand
CGTTCTTTACTTAATTTAGTTATGGCGTCGGCCTTGCGCTGCTGCTCATCATATTGCGCTTGAAGCTGCTCTGGAGTCGACGGATCATCGAGGTTCATCTGCAACTGTTCGCCGATATTGGCTTTCGCGGCCTCAGCTATTTCGTTGGTATCCGTTCCGCTCTGTTGTGGGCTTCGTAAAAGTCCGCCAACGGCACCGAGTTGCCCGCCACCAATAGCACCAGCCAAGACAGAAGTTGGGTCAAAAAACCGAGATTCTTCCAAAGAATACCCAGCGCCTAAGTCTTCAAGTCCAGTCTGAACGCCTTCAGTAACACCTTCAACTGCTGCACCTTTACCCGCTCCGGTAACAACACCGCGTTTACGCGATTTGGATGCTGCGTCCATAAGACTTTTAGCTGGTCCCATGCGAGCCAAGCCCGCTGTAGCAACGTCGGCGACGCCTTCCATAAGGCCAGCGGCGGTGCCGTAGCCGTAAACTTTTCCAAGGTTGATGTCGTCAATACTCTGCCCAGTATCCAAAGCGCGGTCGACGGCTCCACCATATGTGGCACCTAGTTCTGTACCAACAGCTTGCGCACCAAACCCACCATAACCACCGACTTTACCAGCTTTAGTAATTGCAGCTTGAGAGCTATCCGCAAGTAAATCTTTACCCGCTCGTTTTATGCCCTGCTTGACGACCTGTTTACCGATCAGGCTTCCTAAACCGCCGGTTGCAATGGCTTGTGCGCCCTGCGCCAGCCCGTAGCCTGAGTAGTATTGCGCGAAGTCGACGGCGTCACCGAAGCTGTTTAGCCCTTCGTAGCTGTCGGTAGGTTTACTGCGCAGTTCAACCTGCGACATGTTTTTCTGGTAGCCGCGAAGCATAGAGTTTCTAGCATTATCAGCGCCAAAAGTGTCTGCGATCAAAGCACCAGCGCCGTAGGCCATACCCTGTGTGGAATCAACTGCGGACGAAACCCCACGAGAAAAATCTCCTTGGTTGGGGTCGTACACCCCGAGCATCTCACCAATCTCTTGACGATCTCTACCGCTGCGGTCGGCAAGCCAGATCGCGACTTCTTCGTCGCTGTATCCTTTTTCGTCGAGGCCGGGGTAGGCTGCGCGGACTTGTTCTAAATAGGTCGCCATGTATTTACCCTCTTTTATCGGCCTTGCATCGCTTCGATCAACTGTTCTACATCTACAATTTGTTGTCTCACGCTGTTGTTTTTCTTAACACGACTGGACTTCTGCGCCCCGTTTTCTCTTACAGGTTTCGATAGTATCTGATCGTTCAATTTACCAATTAGTATGTTAAGAACACTCATCGGGTCTTCCTGCATAGCGGTAGCGATACGCGTCATTATTTTCTTTGTACTGCCCCCTCTATCCATGGGGTTCTTTTTTTGCGAAGCAGTTAAGTATCGTTGGCCAAATTCTTCTATGCCTTCGGGTGTGAGGTTTAAATTACCTTTCTGTAAGTCTTTTAGCATGGCGTCCACGGCGGTAGTTTTGTTATTTTCCATTTCAAGGAACTCGGGTGCTACCTTAGATAGTAAAGCTTTGTTATTACCCGAAAGAATTTCTTCTCGCTCTTCGGCAGTTGCCGTTAGTAGTTGTTCCATCAGCGTACTTGCGGTGGTTTCTTCCTGTGGCGTAACCGGTGCATTTGGATCAACTGCGGCTACAAGTTTGTCTTCAACCTCGCCATCGCCAGCTGCGCCTAAAACGCTCTGGAAGTCCATGTCCCCTACTATTTGCGCGTAAAGTTCTGGGTTTTCACGCATCAAAAACGCCGTCGCTAACTTTCGGTCCGCAGCAGATGCCTCGGGGTTTACCATCGTCCGGTACGCCATATCAGTCGCACCCAACGGCTTACCCACGCCCGCCGCTTTAGCTTGCGCTTCACTGAACATAGTAAGCGCTCGCTTGTAATCCATGTCGACCAAGTTCATGGAGTATTCCATCAAACTAGCAGGGTCCATCGCCGCGTTGAGGTCTTGCATAAACGTTTTCTCATCCGCACCCGAAGCGATTGTACGAACAACTTCTGTTTCTCGCCCGCCGGGACCAGCGGCTCTAGTTTCGACCATCGACATGCTACCGTCGTCATTTTTAACAATTTTTATACCAAACTGGTCGCCGTTATACTTATCTAGTATCTCTTGCGCTCCCGCAGCACCTCGGGTTGATAATGCTTCGTTAACTTCGGCTTTCATACGCAGAGACCTATTGGTGATCTCCCATAGCTCATGTTCGCCGTAGTCCTGAGATAACTTCTGTCCCATTATAGGGTTTATCTGGGAGATACCTTTGACAAGGTTGCGCATAGATGTTGGGTCGTCTGGGTCTCCGGTTTTACCCCACTCTTTAATGAATGTGTTTACCGCGAGAGATTGTTGCGCCAGTACAACGGCTTCTTCGCCTGTTACGGCACCGAGTTCAGCGTTAGATAATCCCGTGCTATACCGAGCAGCTTGAAAGTCTGCGCTGTTCGATAAATTTAAGTCAGTCTGAGCGTTATTGACTGCTGTCATGGTAGTAGAAAGCGCGAGGTCTAAGTTTTGTTCAGCCAGCTTTAACGTTTTGGGGTCGTTCGCAATCTTCTCTTCTATTTGCGCTATGGTGGCGGTTTGGCCCATTCTGGCTTTTTCTGCCGCGAGATAGTTATCTTTGTATATTGAGTCTGTAATTACTGTGTTTTGTAGATCGGCAGTATTTCGCGCCAAGGTGGCTTCAGCTGTCGTCTGTTGGTCGGTAGCTTTTATACTGTCCTTATACTCCTGTGAGCCAAACCGTGTTGTATTAGCGTTGTCTCTCGCCTGCGCGGATTCCTGCGCGGCTATTAAGCCACCTGCGAAACTCTCGTCTTGATACGCAGTCTTTTCCGCCTTAGCTCGTGCGCTGTCTGCACTGAATCTATTTATATTATAGTTTACTTCAGAGTTTCGTGAACCGCGTCTAATATCCGTAGCAAGGTTTACACGACCAGTATTGGCGACGTTGAGACCTGCGGCGCTATTCGTGTAGGCGGTGTCCGCCCGTAATTTATTTGACGCGCCGATCCCTCCTTGGAAAACTCGCTCGTCGTATGTGTCAGTATCGTAGTCGGTCTTGAGCCGGTTTTGCCCCAAGGTTTCCACGCCGGTTCGCATCCGTAGTGCTTCCATCGGGTCGCCGTAGCGTTGCTCCGCTGCGGCATAATCGTCCATTTTAGCACGGTCTAAAGCAAGACCTTTAAGCTCATTACCTTCTTCATCCTCGTAGGATTTAAAAGCAATTTTCCCTGTCTGGATAGACTTTCCTATAGTATTTCCAGCGTTGTAAACGGCGTCAAACGCGTCCCCAAACTGCTTCCATTTATTTACTCTACCCACGGGGCACCTCCTTGAACTCAATGCCTAGCATTTCGTAGTTCACTGACTTGAAGCCTAAGTCGGTTTCCATAACGGCTTCTGGGTGAATTAGTTCCACATCGTCAGCCATTACGCCTCGGTAACGGATGTCTGGATTACTAAACTCTTTGCGGTAATTAAACTCGTAGAGGGGCAGCGCAGTACGTTGGTCTACACCGACTTCGACAATATTTTCTTTCACTCGTCGATCTGACAACGCTGCAAAGCCACCGGCTTTGGCGAGAGACGCCGCGCCGCCGAGGAACGCACCAGCGTCGCCGAGGAAGCTATCGTTAGAGTTAATGTACGTCTGCGTCTGTGAGTTTAGTACGCTACTTAGGCCGCTAAGCTGCATTTTCTGTCCGCCAGCGATGGTGTTTGCGCCCATGTTCATACCATTCATGTAGTTCATCCCCGCCGACTGAGCGTTCCCGCCAGCCATAGAACCCGCTTGGTTCGCCCCGCCATACGCGGCAATAGACGCACCGGCGAGACCACGACCGAGACCGGCTGCGTCTAGCTTTCTGGCGTAACCCATTTGCTGTGCTTGGCTTCTTGCGCCTGTCATAGCGTTAGCCCGCAGTGCTGCTTGTTGAAGACCTGTAGCGTTCTGCATACCCGCAAACCGACCGGAGTTAGGGTTCGCCCCCATTGCCGCCATGGCTCGCTGGTTTTGCTGTTGCGCTATGCCAAAAGCCACACCGGAGTCGGCGGCGGCTTGAGACGCTACTTGGTTGCGGTACGCTTCGGTGTTAAAGCGCTCTGCGTCGGCGACTAAGCCGCGTTCAAGTGGCCTGTACGTGTTTCGCTGATAATCATAATAATCTCGCGCTTGAGCCATTTGCTCGCTTTGCGCAGCCATTTGTTGGTTGGCTATACTTTCAAGAAGAGGGGCTGAGCGGTCGTATTGCTCTCGCGCAAAGGCGAGTTGTTCGCGGCCCAGACCCGCTTGGATTTCAGCTGCCTCTTTACTAGCCTGTGCTAATGGAGCGTAGTCTGGTGGCGGGGTTGAGCTTTTTCCCATGACCTTTTCCCTCTGTGGTAGTTCTCGGGCCAAAGCACGAGTATCAATAAATCTTGACCGGCGGACCCGGCCCCTTTCATCACAGCTTCGATTTTGAAGCCGATATGCAAATCTAGTTGGAGAGCCTTGACGTTATCAGCTTCTACCAACCCTGTTAGCCGTCTTAATCCGCAGGTATCAAACGCGTAAACAAAAGCGTGATCCAGCAGCGCTAAAAACAACTTCGTGGGTTTGCTGACTGCGATATGGACGTTGGCGTTGTGACCGTTGAAGTTCTCAAACACGATCCCGCTTACCAATTCGCCCTGTTTTTCAGCGCCCATGGCGTAGTAATTATGCCAACTCGCGCCGTCGGGCATTTGGTCTGCCACCCAATCACCGACGCGATCCTTGTCGTCAAATATTAAACTCGGTTCAGCCATAATCACTTCTGTTCACACGTTAACACATAAGCACCCATAAACACAATCCCTTTTGTAGAGTTCATGGTAACGCCGCAATATGTGAATTGATTGCTTGAAGAACTTGGTACTCTAAGTTTGTACTTATCGCAGCACGTGCGACGAGGGACGGACCGATAGCCTGTTTTTGAGCGTGCCACTGTTCCGCCGTCATTTGCTCGTCGTCGGGAAGGTTCCAAGTAGTTTGAATAGTAAGGGACGTCTCGTTTATTTGCGCAACAACCGTAGTTTGAATACCCGTAAACGTTCCACCGTTGTAAATTTCATCGAACCGTGGTTGCTCTCGTGTTATCACTGGATCAGGCATTAACGACCTCTCTTTCATAAATTTCTTCTATTTGGTCCATAAGACCGTCCTCGTTTAAATCGTAGCGCCCTTCGAGCGTTACTTTACACTCATCTAACAAACGATCTAACGCGTCGGTACTTGACCAAACTCGAAATCGAACAGTCGTCTGTAAACTTGCTAGATTGTTTTCTATGCTATGAACTTCGTATGTTCTCATTGTCTAAACTTTCCAAAAAATACTTTAAAGTTGAAGCTGTAGGTGCTTCGTGTGTCGCCGACGTGCGGGAACGCCGAGTTATATGCGCCTCTATCAATCGACGCGACCGTCTCTTGTACTTTTAACTTCAGTTTGGTCCCGCTTGTATACACAGACATTATGCGCCTAAACCACGAGTTCCCATTTGCTACCCCCGAGGACTCTAGTAAAACAGACCCTTGAAAAGAAAACGTCTTCGCGGGGATCGTGGTTGGTAGGGCTTGGTTAAACCGTGCGTCTTTCCCGGCGGTCGTTCTACTGCCAGTGGCTTGCACAATAACGAAGTCAATATCAAGCGCAGTGCCATCTTCATCGGTAGGCAAGTTTGCTATGTTGGTGACGCTACTATATTCTTCTGCGTCTACCGAGAACTCGTAGTAGGGAACGTATGCTCCGCACGCGTTGTAAACATATTGAAAATCATAAGAATAAAAACCCGGCGTGTAAACTCTGTCAGTCGAAGTAAACCCCGGCGTATACACGCGGTCAGTCGAGGAGTAGTACCAGTTATACGCCCATTCCCAAGTACCGGGGTTCCAAACCAGAACAAATTCCCACGTCGCCGGGTTATAAATTAAAACTTCCTCAAGCGTGAAGGTTGGAGAACACTCTTCGCCGATATAATTTCGAGTTTCGGTTAAGTCATCAAAATCAACAGCAATGTTCGAAAGGTACGTTGTGCCCACGATGTGAGGCATATCGTTATCGGTGTCAAAAACAGTTTCGTCGACGCTGCCAACGGTTTCGACGACCCGAATGCGAGAGTTTGAAGCTGTAAAACCACTCATACCTTTACCCTCGTTCCCGCTGTGCCGCTAAAACTGCCGTTGTATACACCATCGTCTACGTTTGTGCCGTTTGGTCGAACGTATCGTAGCCCTCCTCCAGAAACATCCATGTTTTGACCGTTTACAAACCGTAAATCTTCTCCGCTTGCGACCTTACGGATGTAGCGTCGTTGGCTGTCTAGCTTGCTGCCAGACGCTCGAAACCTTGTAGGGGTTATTTTTAAAACAATAGCCATTACTCAGGGTTCCTAAATACCCAGACGTCAAAGTCTTCGGTTACAGATGTTAACGCGTTAGTAAATGTGACCCAATACTCGTACACGTAGATTTTAGTCGTATCCATTTCGATATTTATAAACCTTAGCGCCGCACCGTTTTCTTGTAATGGAAACGTTGGTGTCACTTGAGAGCCAGAGGTGCCTCGCGTAGCTGTTGCAAACGGCGTGTACCCTAGACTATGAGTGCCGAGATCGTGCCGCACATACCCACTGTCGGGAATTTGTTGCTGGTAAGAACTTTTCCCCTTGTTGTACGTTATGGTTTGACTAGAAGCCGCTCGCGCCGCAAACGTAAGTGTGGTGCTAAATGTTGCCGCCAATGACATGTAGTCTAAGTCAGAATGAAAATGTAGTTTGTCGAGCCTTTTAAGAGGGTTGTCCAAGCAGTCTGTATGCACAGTATCAGACAACGCGCCGTCAGTGATTGCCACTACGCCGTCAGAACCCCTTGCAAACAAACGTACAGTCACGCTATTTCCCTCCTACCGAAATGGGGCAACCGCCCCGTTCTGTTTTTTTCATCCCCTTGTGGTGGCTAAACCAAATATGGTGCTGCCAGTGCAAGCGCTCCCACTCTTTGTCAGATACTTCTTCGGCTGTGACGATAACCTTGCGGTCATGTGCCATGGGGATAAAGTACGCTATCGGTTCACCGGCGTTAAACTCATACTGAATTTTTTGTTGCCGCTGGCCTTTTTTTGGTGAAGGTGGTTTTCTCAAAATCAAGTTGACGTTGAGGTTGTGTTGGTAGTGAAACTCAATCACACCATTCATGGTCTGCCAGTCGCGGTTTACTTTATGGTAAAACGGATCGCACATCCAAAACGGAACATACTCTTCTGTAAATGCCACCCACGCAGAGTTAAACTTGTAGTTACAGTAGTTGTCGGGCATCAAACCCGGATATTGTTGCCGGGGGTGTTGCTCGCCGAGGCCACGCCCGTTGTTGTTATTGGCTTTGCCCGGTCCCATACTACGCACGTTGTCTTTGTGATCTACCTCCAAAAACGCATCGCACCATAGAGGGAAGCTGATCGCGTGCTTGAAAGTTTCTTGAATAGCGTAGCAGTGCTTCGAAGACTTCCTGAGCTTCTCCGGTCTCGACATTCCACCGCGACGTTGGTTCTCTTGCTCCATTTCGGGGTTAAGAGGTAAGTACAAAGGGGTTTTCTTCCACCAGTCGGGAATATCCTGCGAGAGCTTCTGCGGTGGAAATAAGTCCGCGAGACCTTGTCGGTTTGTAAAGAACCGAATGTGTAGAGGTTTTTTTCTTTTTATAATATTAAACATAGTTACATCCTGCTGGTATGACGCAAAACCATAGTAGTTTTTTGTCGCCACATGCTGCTATAGGGTTGAATGGTCGACATGCGACCTCTGTAATGGTGAAGAAATTTGCCATCTTCGACGTAGACACCTACGTGGTCTGGACCGTCAAAGGTTGCTAACCCTGACTGTATTAAAAGCGCGTCTCCGACTTCGGGAACCATAACCTGTTCAAACCCACTGGCTTCAAAGTTTTCCACAAATAAATTAACTTTGGCGTAGGTCATCATTTGTATGGTGTAGTTTTTAGGGGTTGGTACGTTAGGGAGCGTTATGCCCAACTCTCTTGCGTAGTAATCAAGCCCAAGACGGTAACAGTCCGAAAACCCTTCGTCCCACTGTCGGTTTTCCCAAGGGAATTGATCTTTCATGGATAACGGATAATACATTTTAAAGCGGCCTCGGGGCATAGCCACGCGCAAAACTGGAAAGTCTAACGCCGCAAATACTTCGTCGCTAGGTTCGCTTGTATCGGCTGTTACTATTTCTACCTTAGCAAACGCGTTATCCCCGCGTGCTTCTGCTAGTTTAGTTTGCCCGTAGTGATTAAGTAGCCACAAGTCACCCGTGTAGCCAGTAGCCACGCGCTCAGCAATTTGCGCGACGACATGCGCGTGGGAAAAATTAAAAACCCCGCCTTTGTCTGTCCACAATATGCCGTACGCTTTTTCACTCATAAAATGCTCCTACGTTTCAATCGAAATGGTTTTGTTATCTAGGTCGATGACAAATTTACTGTCGCTCGAGCGAAGGGTGCCCGCTGTAATCGTTCCAGCGTCGACCGCCACAGAGGAAAGGTCTGTAATGTTGGCGGTGTCTATCTGAGCAAGACTTATGGAGGCGTCTTTAATCAACGCGCTGTCAATGCTCACAACGTCGCTAGTAATGCTAAACGGTGTGACATCGGTGCCGCCCGGATTATCAATGGTAAACGCGTCTACTGCAAAGACCGCACCTGTGGATGTCATAGCCACTTTGGGAGATGCAATGGACTGAATGCCGGTATTTACATTATTAGTCTGAGCGTAAGTGACAGTGCCGCCAAGATAAATAGAAGCCCCCGCAATAGTGTTTCCGTAAAAATCTACGGTATTAAGTAAACTAGCCGTAATCTTATCAGCGGTTAGACTGCCTATTTTAGCGTTTGTGATTGTGCCATTTTTTATAAACGCAGTGTCCATATAAACACCGACGGGGACCGTTTCTCCATTAATAGTTACTTCGCTGGCTTGAACGGCGAAAGGAACTACTCCCGCTGTACTATCACTCCCACCTCGCATAATTGCAAAGCGGTCAGCGTTAACAATAAACTCAGACGTAATGTTGCCCGAACCGGTAGTGGTACTAGCCAAGCCGAAACCAGCCACTGCGCCATTGTTGTCGATCTTTACCGTGTACTGGGCTTCTAGGCCGTTAACAGCCGTTTGCTGCGTACTAATGCTGGCTGTATTTCCGCCCACGCTTGATTGCAGAGTAGTTATCTGAGACGCATTTGCCGTATCGTTTGATGCCCTAGCGGTAGATTCAGTCACTATAGCTGCTTGCGCATTGTTAACGGCGGACGAAAGAACAGTAGTTTGCGCCGCACTGGCGCTATCAGCGTCCGCTCGTGCGGTACTTTCAGTGGCAATCGCCGCATTGTTTTGTTGTACCTCGGCGACCACTCCATTTAACTGGGACACTGCTGCACTGTCGGCGTCAGCACGAGTGGTTTGCTCAGACACAACTGCCGCAGTATTATTCTGCGTCTGGGAAATGGCAATATTAAGCTGAGAAGTTGTCGCGGCATCTGCACTTTGACGAGCGGATTCTTCTGAACTTATTGCGCTATTTATGGTGCTATCTGAAGATTGACGCGCCAAACGCTCTATTTTTACACGTTCGTTAACAGAGCCAACAACTGTATCTGCCGCGTCGATTAAATCAATTCGCGTACCAAGGGTACTAGCAAGCTGAGAAGAAGTAATCTCATCAGTCAGCAGCGTAAGTAAGTACGCAGGGTCTTGCCCAGTTGAGCCTTGAACTCCGTTTGTAGCGTTGAAAGCACTGACTACTCCGTTCTGGTTTACGTTACGCACCCAGTAGTAGCGTACAGCGGCGTTGCCAATATTGTGCGCAAAGTTGTTTCCCGCTGTCATTCCAACGAGAACGGCCTCGCCAATAAGGTCAGAGGTGTGCGCCCATATTTCTGTGTAAGCGTGGCCTTTATACTGAGGACCGTTCCACGATACGATAATAGATGCCAGTGCCCCCGACGCTGTTAACTCAGAAGGCGATCTTGGTGCGTCTACTGCGC
>Ga0209197_1002690_pt1 | contig 10163 bp, 11 predicted proteins | sample COGITO_mtgs_1105_4_FD_184802 | JGI IMG/M metagenome (GOLD analysis project Ga0209197, IMG submission 184802) | Pelagic marine microbial communities from North Sea - COGITO_mtgs_110512 (SPAdes) (version 2) | ecosystem: Environmental > Aquatic > Marine > Epipelagic ... | reverse complement strand
TAGAGCTAGAGAAGATTGACCTGCGTTCAAATAACAATACAATTAACCAGAAGTTTTCAACTTACGTAAACCGTCAATCAAGATAGCACCTGTGCTATAATACAATTATGAGTTCATCTAGAAATAATACCCTTGAATTTTCCTCAATTGGATCAGAAGTACTTAACGCTGGTGATTCCGTAAGTGGAAAACGCTACGGAGCTATTCAGTTAGTTACTGATACTAACTTTTCTGTCCTTACAGCAAACAATGTTGACCAGTCCCTGGCTGCATTGACTGGTGTAGGGATTGGTGCAGGCACAATTCTTTACGGTCAGTTCAGCGAAGTAGCTGTCACAAGCGGTTTAGTAATCTGCCACAAGTACTAATATGTATCTTAGCCTAAAGGGTTCCCTTGGCCATACTGCTATCACGGATAGAGTTGGCGAGAGCCTCCTTCAGATTGCTGAAGGATCTTCTGCTGCGTACAGTCTGCGCAACCTAGGATCGGATAGCCCTTCGGTTGTCCGTGTTCGACGTGAGTCAGACAATGCTGAACGAGACTTTTCGGCTCAAGATATTAATACCTCGGTTGTAGAGAACTGGGTAAACCAGCAGATTATACCTCCGCTGGATCTACGGGAGCTTACACCTACGGGTCGTGACGGCCCTCTTATTCCAGCTGCGGCGGCTTACTCCCTTCGTAGCCTTGGGACGAACCAGTGGAGTTACGGTGGCGACACTGTTACTTACACCTCGGACTTCAGTGCTGGAGTTAATGGGTGGTTTGCTGACCCAGCCAGTTCTGTTACTACAACGCCAGACCCAGTAGGCACACTGGACGTACTTAAATATACAATTGATACAGAAGCGACTGCAAAATGGGCTAGCATAACTGCATTGACTCCAGGGCAACAATATACTGTGCAAGCTGAAGTCTATGTCCCTTCATCAAATGTGGATCTTGATAGCATCGTCCTAATGGATGCGGCTGGTTTTATGGCTACATCTTACCTTGGAATCCAAAGGGACGAATGGGTTACAGTATCAACAGCTGGCACTGCAACTATTTCGGGGATAAATATCCGTGGTGCTTCTGGCACGACAGCAAGTGCATACAACGGCTTCCAAGGCAACGGCACAGACGTATTCTACGTCCGCAACGTAGTAATTTCAGAGACCCTAGGTGACTCCAACTACCTACCTGCTGGTAAGTATGTGACTCAGGTACGTCGAACCTCTGACGACCAAGTGCGTTCCTTCACGGCTGTTGAGGTGTCCAACGGGACGCTGCTGGATTGGGTGAATGCTGATGTAGACAAGCTGGACTTACAGCCAGAAACAGGCGGTCTAACTGGTAACGTTACCAACGAGACGGCTACAGGGTTTGACTTCTCGGTAAACAATGAGGGGTCTACTGGGTTCAAGAATTTATTAGAAGGTTCATCTGCCCTAGCTGGAACTTACGTTATAACTTTTGACGCTGTGCTAAATTCTGGCAATTTTACTGGAGTAAGAACTAGAACTTCGATTCCGAATCAACAGACAGATATAATTTCTGGAGCAAACTCAATAACCTATGATGTTGCGTCTGGTAGCAATATTCAGTTTTATGTTCTAGCCACAGCAGTCGCAGACGTATCCATCACAAACATCACGCTGACACAGACCACAGCAGACGGACACGTCAGCACTTGGTACGACCAATCAGGCAATACTAAGCACGCTACCCAAGCGACTCCTGCGAGCCAGCCTAAGATCGTGGACGCTGGGGTGCTGGTAGCTGGTGGTATTGACTTTGATGGGGTGGATGATTATTTTGCTCTTGATCTAGGAGCTGACCTAGCGCAGCCGAATAGCTTTTTTATGGTTCATGAGTCTGATACTCTCGGCTTTGATACAAATGAGTTTTTTGACGCAGTAGGAACTTCTTCACCTAGAACGCTCATCGACTCAGTTGCGGGAAAGTATAGGTTAGCAGCACCAAATGACTTTACATCAACATTAACAATAGACCTTGCCCAGAAGACTGTGGTCGGAGCATTTGCAAATTCTACCTCCTCATTTTTATCTAAGAATGGAGAAATATCTGCAACTTACGACGCAGGAACTGATGGTGTTGATCAGTTTTCTTACATTGGACGTTCATTTACTCGATACTACGACGGCAAGATGGATGAGTTCATCATTTACAACTCCGACCAGTCAGACAATCGTACAGCCTTTGAGTCCAACATCGGTGAGGTCTACGGCATCGCTGGTATCCCTGCTTACGACAATACTGTCAACGGCTTTGTGGAGACTTGGTATGACCAGTCAGGTAACGGCAATAATGCTAGTCAGTTGACTGCTAGTCAGCAGCCTAAGATTGTTGATACTGGGGTGCTGGTTACTGACCGTGATGGCAAGGTGGCACTTAATGGTAAGGGAGCTTCATTAGCCCTACCAGGTAATGCTCCGATGTTATCAGCGGATGGCACTTACTCAGTGTTTGCTGTTGTCGATTTTGATGACCAGCGAAATGGTAATGAAGACTTCGATGGGATTTTAAATTTTGAGTCAAAAACCACTGGCGGCTCATCTTCGTTTAGAAAGCCTTATATTTATTCGGGAAAGAATGACGGAACATTAAGACTTAGTAGTTATAGTTTCCCTGATGGAACTGCAGTGCTTACTAATTCTGAAACACTTAGCGTTCAGCTTCTTACAAATATCGCTAACCCTGCGCTTTCTACTGGAAATAACATTGGTTATGCAGATGGGGTTTTAGTAACTTCTAGTAATACCAACACAGATGTAAACACAGAAACCTTAACAAGTGTTAATGCATATTTTTTCGACGCAGACGAAACAACGGTAACAAATTTCTTATCCGAAGTTATCTACTACCCCTCCGACGAGTCAGCCAAACGTGCTGCTATTGAAAACAATATTGATAATCACTACGGAATTACTTCTGCTGGATCCTATGTAAATGCAGCAGGTGACTCCTACATCAATGCAGCAGGCGACACTTACCTACAACCTTAAGAAAATATAACCTAATAATATTATGGCAGACATAACAGTATCAACAGACATCGACAGTTTCTTGCAGAGCGCAACAGACGCATCAGCACGGACTAATCTCGGACTAGGCACAGCGGCTACCACGGCAGCTGCGGACTACGCTACGGCGGCACAAGGCGCACTAGCTGCATCAGCACAGCAGCCACCAGTAGAAGGTCCTTTTGTCGATGGCGACAAGACCAAGCTGGACGGCATCGAAGCAGGTGCAGAGGTCAACACGATCAACACTGCACTTGCTGGCGAACCAACTGGCAGCGACCTAGTCCTGAATGCAGTCAGTCTTACTCAAGCTGAGTACGACGCTGGCACACCAGTCGCTACTACATTCTACATCATTACTTAAAGTATGGCTTTATCACTCGGCAGTGCATTAGCGACTAAAGTATATCTCGGAGCAACTGAGATTAACCTAGCATATTTTGGCGCAACACAAGTATACACTAGCTCTGCTTTCTCGGCAGAGGCACAGAACTACTTTGACCGCTTGGACACTGCGGGTGATACGACATACACGGCTTACAAGCAGCCACTAGCTAACTACATTGATAGTCTAGTAACGCTCGGCGGTGCTTACTGGGACGATATGCTATCCTCCACATCCTTCGTGGGTGTAGGTATTGAAGGTGTAACTGTTCCTCTACGTGACGGAATGACTGTCCCTACTAACAACAACTTTGTTGTGGGTGATCTGGATCAGTTGACTGGTCTGAAGGGTGATGCATCTACTAAATATATTGCTCTCAATGTAGCTGGGACTGCGCTACTCCAAGACAACGCATCGGCATCCGTTCATATCACGACAGCCGCAACTGGGGCTAACAAGTTCTATATGACAAATGCGGGAGGTGCTAGTCTATCATTGCGATCAACTCCGCAGCAATCCCTTAACTCGTCATCATTAGCGACACTCGGAACAGTCCCTACATCTGGAATCTACGGAGCATCGAGGGCATCAAGCACTACAATCGACGTTCGCAGCAATAATACTAGTTATTCGGCAGCAATCACATCTATTGCCCCAAGTTCAAATGACCTCTACGTATATTCGATTGGAGCAACCCCATCTGCTGACGCTCGACTAGCAACCTACCACGCTGGCCCTGCACTTAACCTCGCTACCCTAGAAGGTCTGCAAGAAACCCTAATCACAGAAATCGCAGCAATTTAATTATGACTCCATCAGAATACCTAGCTACTAATCCTACGCCTGAAGAACACAGCTACAACTATCTTCTGATTCCAGCAGAACTGCGGGACTCAATGATCGCAAAGCAGGACACCCTGACTACTAGCAATCATATCAGCCCAGTGCTGTTGATTGACGGACGCTACGGTGCTTGCTGTGACCTTTACACAGAGGTCGGCGCAGGCGGTATCTACCACGAACTGTGGGAGATGCTTGACCAAGCTAAACTGGAAGAATGCGAAGTCGTAGACAAAGCTGCATTCCTGGCACTGCTACCACCTGACCCAGAAACTGAAGAAGCATAATGCTATATTTAATATACGAAACTAAAGAAGCCGCCATTGATCGTGCAGATGAGGAAGGCAAGTACATTGGCTTTGACTACTGGATTGAGGACAACGGTCAAGGGACACGGTGGCTCACGTACCCCAATGAAACCATTGAGTACAAGTGGGCATTGGAAGTAACTGACTACAACTTAACTGCAGCAGAACAAGCAGCCACTGTCAGCTCTTACGTACCTCTACCAGAACCAATTGAAGCATAATGCACGACATCATTTACAAATCAACCATTGGCACAGGGGGCTTTATTGCTACCATCGAACTGGGGCATATTAACGAACTTCTAGGACTAGTCGTGGGTCTTGCTACTCTAGTCTATATGACTGCATCCGCAGTCAAGGTAATCAAGGAACTCAAGGATAAATAACCTATGACACCAGAACTATTAGCAATGCTAGGCGGGGGCGTAAGCGGCTTCGTAATGAAGATGATTGCGGCACAGGCCGACAACCAGGCTCGTCTCTTTGAGCGTATGATTGCCCGTCAGACCGTAGCGGACGAATCAGCGGATAAGGCAGCAGCTCGTGGTGGTGTCTATATGCGTCGTGCAATTACAGCGGCAGTTATCTTTGCCATTGTAATAGCCCCATTTGTCTTCGCATTCACGGACATAGGTGTTAGTATTCAATCAGAATCCAAAGGCTTTCTAGGGCTATTCAAGCGTCTAGAATGGTCCACTGTACAGGGTTTTGTTATACTACCAGAGATCCGCCAAACAGCTTTAGCCATCGTAGGGTTCTACTTTGGTTCCTCACAAGTCAAATAACCAATAATATTATGTACGGACGAAAAACAAAAGATGCTGGTAAGGGTTCCTGCGGTGAGAACAAGGGCTGCGGTTGTGGAAAGAAGGGCAAGTAGTGCCTGACAAATCCAAGATGAAGTGCAACGTACCCCGCCGTGAAGTACAGGGCGGTAAGAAGTTCGTCGTGAAAGCCTGCCAAGGTGAAACAGAAAAGATCGTACGATTCGGGGATGCTAATATGAGCATCAAGAAGGATCAGCCAAAACGTAAGAAAAGCTACTGCGCTCGCAGCGGTGGGATCAAAGGGAAGACAAATAAACTATCTGCTAACTACTGGAGCCGTAAGGCTTGGGACTGCTAAAACATAATGCCTGAATACCGCACATACGGAGCAAAAGACGATAAAATCCTAGAGGACCTCGATATGGGGTACACTGGGTTTAATGACTACCTACGTCCCGATCAATTGCAACGTGGTATATTAGCGACCAGTAACAATGGTCGGCTGGGGCGTAACGGTGAATGGCAGGTTAGACCAGGGATTGATTTAGTTAAGGCTCCCTTTGCTAGTGGTGACGAGGTCCTTAGACTTCCAACTACTTCCGAATTGGAAACAGTTCCTCCAGTTGTTGGCTTACTGCCAACTACAATTAGGTCCGCTTCTTTAACTAGTGACGTAGTTACTATTGTTATCGATGACCCAGCCGTTGAGCCAGGTCACGTGTTTATTACAGGGGACGAAATTACAGTCAGCGGTATTCCGTTTGGGGTAGATACAGATCCCAATGGGACTTTTGAACTTACTTCTGTAACAGATAACGGCAGCACAAAATCTCTTACGTATGCTTTAGTCGGGGCAGATGCAACATACGCTTTGCCAGTTGCTTTGCCTCAAGTTCTTCCATTTGCACTAAATGATGTCCAAGGTTCGGCAGTCATTGGTTACAATATGCTATTGGATCAAGGCGGCATTTCAGCAGTTTATGCTAGTACCCCTTACAGCAATCCAAATGATTCCGCAAGTCAGTGGGTGCTACTAGGGTCAAACGTAAGCGCACTGGCCATTAACCTAGCGGACCCAACAGTTACATATGACCTCCCGTACAAGCGTGGAGAGACAGCACCTCCGCTGTCGGATATGATTCAAGCCTTCAACAAAGTGTTCTTGTTCCGTGATGGCCAGACTGCGCTAGAATGGGACGGAAGCTTTGATAATGTTAATTTAACAGACCTTAATTTAGATAATACATATCTGATTACTGACTTAGGTGACACGACTCAATCGCAGTGGAACACAATTGCTGGAACTACGGCAGTAACCTATGAAGTTAATGATATTATTACAATTGATGCCATAGGCACAGGAACTGGTACAGTTCGCTCTGGATTTAGTTTAGTAAAAAGTGGAGTATACACTCAGCCAGTTCAGATTGATTGCCTTCCTGGAGAATTTGCAATTACAAATAGTATAGCAACAGTTTTTGGATCTCACGATGTAAAGGTTGGGGATGATATTACTGTAATGTCAGCAAGTATCAGCGGAGCCGCTGGCGCAGACTCTGGACTTACCATTGGTCAGGACTACGTTGTAAATAAAATTTACGAATTTGGTGAATCCCTTACTAATATTACTCTTGCTGTAAATGATGGGTTACAAGGACCTGGGGATTATGAGGGTCTTTATAAATATACTATCACTACAGACGTAGCGCATAATCTAGTGAGTGGTGAACCGATCATTATGGATCAATGGGTTCCAAATGGCGTTGCCTTTAATGGATCATTTTTTGTCCAAGGATTACCAAGCTCTACTACCTTTGTTATCTATACTGACTTTAATATCAATCCAACCGAGGCTTCATATGCAAATGCTCGTGCAGGAATTAATGCAGGGTTCCAGTTTGTACTTGATTCACGCACAGTTACTACGCACGTAAATGACGGTGCATCCCTATTTACTGATCCTATCTTTACCAAGAGAGTTTCGGTAGGACTGGGCTTTACACATATGCCAGCACCACCTTATGCTACCTATCACCAGCGTAGATTGGTTATGCCGTATCGCTATAAGGTTGAAAATGCAGAAGGCCAATACACAGCTCGTGATAACCTTGATGAGATTATTGTGTCGGACATCTTGGACGCAGATACCTATGACCAGATTTATAATCAGTACAGGTTCAATGCTGGAACGGCTGACTTTAACGTTGGACTACTGTCCTTTGCGGATGACAAGCTAGTAGTATTCAACCGTAATTCAATTCACTTGGTACAGGGCAGCAGCCCTGATGCCTCAACGGTTCAATTAATTACAAATGAAGTAGGTTGCTTGGCCCGTAAGACAATTGTTCAAATCGGTAACAACGTAATGTTCCTGTCTGACAATGGTATATACGGAGCAAACTTCCAGGATTTGTACAATCTTCGTGGTAGCGAGCTACCACTAAGTAGCAGCATTCAGACTACCATTGATAAGATTAATCGTCAGTACTGGGATCAGTCCGTAGCTGTTTACTTTAACAATCGCTATTACATTGCTGTCCCAACAGACGGAAGCACCGTCAATAATACCATCCTTGTGTTTAACTTTATCAACAAGCAGTGGGAGTCCGTGGATAGCACCTCTGACGTGGACTGGGACATCGAGAACCTGATCGTAGCTGGTAAGAAAAGTGATCGTGCAGTATACGCAGTGAATGCCCTTGGAGGGCTTCACAGGGTTGACGCTCGACCTGATGGCGTTGATCGACTGGCTACTACTATTCCAGTTGAAGGAGGACAGGAGGGCGTTATCTACAGCATTCCTGCTGAAGTAACTACCCGTCAGTTTACTTTTAATGACTTCGGTCGTAAGCGTTGGAATGAATTTGAGATGCACGTGCAGTCCAGTGCCTCGGAGCAGTCCGACTTTGATCTTTCAGCGGAAGTAGAAAACATTGACGCAGAGGTAAATCTTAATACATTGAGTTCATACATTGGTGGAAGTCTTGACATTGACGAAGATGTTTCCGTCCGTGGTAGAATAGGTAACCGCCGAGGATACGGCATTCAATTTACAATTAATAATACACAGGGTCGCCCAAGAGTCCGAGGAATCAAAGTCTCAGGAGCACCTGCATCAAGATCAACAACTAGCGTACAATAATTATGGCGGATATTACAATTACCCCAGCGGGTGCAGCATTTAACCCAACGGATACCGTAACTTCAACTCGGCTTAATGAAGCCCGTAACCCTACGGCTGCCTTGGTTGCTGCCTCTATTGGCACGGCTGACATTGCTGATGATGCTATTACTCCTGCATTAATTGCAGGCGATGCAGTTACTACACCTGCGATCCTTGATGCAAATGTTACATTTGCCAAGCTAACTGATGTTATTGATGATGACACTATGGCCACTGCTAGTGCAACTACTTTGGCTACTTCGGAAAGCATTAAGGCTTATGTTGATAATAGCAATTTAATTACTGAAACCACTGGTTCTGCGCCATATTATGGTTGCAGGGCTTTTGCATCCTATAATGGAATTACTCAAACACTTAACAATGGGTCTAATATTGCTAGTGTAGTTAGAAATTCTACAGGTAATTATACTTTTAATTTTGATGTAGATATGCCAGATGTAAACTACAGCGTAGTTGTAGGTGGTAGTTTTTCTGGTCTTTTTGGTAGTGCGTACATATCTGCATATCAAGTGGATAGCAAAACAACTTCTAGTTTTAAGATAAAAGCCGCTGGCGGTGCACCCAATGGCGGTGATTCTGATCAGACAATTATAGACGTTGCAGTCTTTCGATAATGAACCCTCTCCTTCAATCAGCTTAACAATTTAAATTATGGCCATTATAAATAAAGGAACAGCGTTCTCCAACGGAGAACAACTCTCAGCAAGCAAGCTTAATGATTTAGTAGATGGAGCTACCTTTGGTACTGACTCTGTTGATAACGCTAGTACAATCGTAAACGCCAACGGAGCTATCACAGTTCGTGACAGCGGTGTTACCGCTGCTAAACTAGCTACGGGTTCTGTTACTACAAATAAGATCGTAAATGCTAATGTTACTAAGGCTAAAATTGAAAACGTATCTGACTACAAAGTTCTCGGCAACGTAAGCGGTGCTGCCGCTGCACCCCAAGAGGTAGCCATCTTAGACGAAGATGATATGGTATCTGACTCGGATACGGCACTTGCTACACAGCAAAGCATTAAGGCTTATGTAGATGCTACAGCTGGAGGTTTTACACCAAGCACTTATGTTGGAGGAGAAAGCGTAACGCTTCCTAATGGACTAATTATGAAGTTTGGGCAAGTTGCTCCTGCTTCTAGGAGTCAACATCAGGGAGAGTATTTGCTTTCATTTGCTTCAAGCTTTCCAAATTCTATCATTACAGCTACCACTAGCATTCTTACAACATCTGGATACCCTGATAATCACGCATTTGTTGATGATCTTGCAGTAAGTGGTATACGTCTTGTTTCTGGTTCAACTGTAAACGGAACCAGTACTTACGGGTGGACTTGGACAGCATTCGGATACTAATGAACCCCCTCCTACAATCAGTACAACTAGCGTTGCAAAACGCTACGCAAAAGGAAGCCCTTGTCTACATCGACAAGGTAGTGGACTTCTGTATTGAAAAGGAGAACGGCAAGGTACTGGACGGATGGCCCCGTGACTTAATACAACTACTTGTATCCTACCATATGGCTAAGGATACCTTTATTGCAGAGCAGGATGCAGAGGGTAATATCCTAGGGGTGTTTATGTGGTATAATTGCGACGAGGAGGACGACTGGTTTTTTGTTCAGAACTGGGAGTCGGACAAGGAAGACGGCA
>Ga0209197_1002687_pt1 | contig 10172 bp, 7 predicted proteins | sample COGITO_mtgs_1105_4_FD_184802 | JGI IMG/M metagenome (GOLD analysis project Ga0209197, IMG submission 184802) | Pelagic marine microbial communities from North Sea - COGITO_mtgs_110512 (SPAdes) (version 2) | ecosystem: Environmental > Aquatic > Marine > Epipelagic ... | reverse complement strand
TGTCATCATCGGGTTGCTCTTCCTCAGTGTCGGCTACTAAAAGCGACTCCAAGAATGCCTCGGCTTTACCGATGGTTACTTCACTTTTAGCAACTGGTTTAGTCTTTGTGAAATCTAAGACCATTCTAGCGGCTGTTAGTTTGTCCCTGCTTTGGGATGGCTCCCGCATTATCTGAACTGCGGTTTCTAATGCCTCGATGGCGTAAACGTCATCAATTCCGTTCTCTTCTGCCATTTTCTTAACGATCCTTTCAGCATCTGCTTTTGCCTGTTTTCTAATGGGCGTGATTGTTTCGAGCGTGAAGCCATCAGGCGTACCCTTGGGTCGGCCTGCGTTCTTCTTTGGTCTACTTGACCACTGCTTTCTCAGCGCTCTTCCCTCTTCCGTTTGCATCAGCTTTGAAAAGTAGTTTTCCGTCCCTTTTCGAGCTTTTAGTGGATGCTGTAGCTCCTTTTTTGGAGCTTTCTTTCGCGGGTTCTTCGGTGCGCCCATTGTTTAATCCTAAATGCTTGATGACTATTTCCAGAGTTGGCTCACAAGTACGACAGAATAACTGAGGTGGCAGTGCCAAAACCATATCCTTGAAGATCTTTCTTTTCTCTTCACTGGAAAGCCAAGATAGCCCTTTGACTACCTCGATTTTCCTGAGAACAGACACTAGGTCAAATGCTGTTGTATTCACGATTTGCTTCCTTACTTTTTTAGTTTTGCATTACTTTTTAGGTGGGCGTCCTTTTTTAGTACCGTATGGCATTAGATTTCCTTCCTATACCGTTAGAACACCAGTAGATTGGCGTTCCTCTTCTTCTTCTTGACCACCAGAACCTAGAGCAACCATAGCGGTCACTACAGCGAGAACGCTGGCAAGTGGGTGACTGTAAAATTGGATCTTCTTATTACCAGCCTTGGCAAACTCGCTTTGTATCAGCTTTGATGTTTGAGGCATAATTTCTTTAGCCATTTTCGGGTCAAACATATAAACCCAAACAGGATCTACCGCGAACTCATTAAAACTTAGCGTGTACTCTAGGTGACTTTTTATTTTAGCTTTGTTTGACATTTTACGGAAGTCCCTGACCATTCTTCCGCTGGCGTTATTTTTGGCCTGATATACTGTTACGTTTTGCTGTAAATTTATAACCTCTTGTATGACAGGGTGGTTTTGGTCATACTTTGGACCGCTCAGTATAGGTAGAATAGCACTGCTAACAAAAGAGTTTGAAGTAGTGTCATTTTGTTCACCTGTTAGTTTATTAAACTTGGTGACATCTTTATTAGTACCAAAGTTAGGATCATAGTTGCCATCTATTGGTTTTAAAGTAATACCATGAGCAATTTCGTGAAGTAACGTAGTTAACGCTTGAACCTCAGTACGCGGCGCAGCCACGCTTCCCATAGTTCCACCAATCTTTAAGCCAAAGACGTTTCCACCGCCTCGGCCAACAGTTTGATAGTACCCGCGTATATTACTTTTTATTTTGGAGCTAGAACTGCGTGCCATCGCTTGATTGCTGGAAAATATAGAAACTGTTTGGTTAAGGATTTTGGCAGCTTCAAGTGCTGAATTCCAATCTTGAATGCCGTTTTCGTACTTAGTACCCTTTTTGCCAATTTCTATAATTGCTTTGGCCTCTGGTAAGTTATTTTTTACCTGAGCTGTTGTCGGCTTTGTTGTTGGGTTAGTTACTAATGCAGGACTAGGTAAGGGTGGTCCTTGTACTGGCCTGTCGGTCCTTCCTTGAGTAACTCCAACACCTCGTCCACCCTGCGCTGTTCCTCTGGGGTCAGGGCCTTCTGGGTTTTCTGGGGTTTCTTTGGTTGTTTTTCCACTTTGCTTCTTACCTTTAGCTCTCGCCGCTGCTTGTTGAGTTACTATTCTTTCTAAATAAGGATTAAGGTACTTTTTTGCAAGAGGCTTAGAAACACCAGCATTGGAAACAATTTCTGTAGCCTTTGCTACTGGATCAGAACCAAGGTTCATTCTAAGCTCACCTAAAGCTTTTAGTAACTTAGCTTTATTGTCCGCTCGAACACGGCTGTTATTAACAGCTTCAACAAGCTCTTGGTTAAACGCGATGTTGCTCTGTTTGCCATCTTCTTTTGGAGTAAGTGGCTTCGGATTTGCCCCACCTGGATTTGGGCTGGTACTAGTCCCCCCACTTGTGGGACCAGTAGAGTCCCATGCGCCGCTTACTAGAGCAGCAACCTCTGATAGTGGCCGTCCTTCAGAACCCATGCGTCCTGTTTCCAGATACGTTAGATACTGTTCTATCGCAGACAGCCTTTCGGGGCTATCCTTATGAACATCTTGTAGTTCGTATAGTATAGACTTAATTTTAGCGTCTATCTCTTTTGTTGTCATGTTCTGTTCTGGGCGTTTGTCTAAAATTGAGTTCCAGACTACGCCTCGCGGATCAGGCCGTGTGCTCTCGTTACCCCGATTTGGGGGATCACCATTTGCAATTGTACGTGCGGCCTGTGCCGCGTTTTCTTCATCTTTTATATCGTTTGCAACTTGTGCAGCCTGTTTCTTTTTCTGACTTTCTGCTTTTCTCTTCTGCGCTTCCAGATCTTTCCTAGCTTGAGCCAAGCCAATTACAGATGTTCCTGTAGGGGCTTCAAAGCCTGCTTTTTTACGGTTCTGTTTTACAAACCTAGCGACTTTTGACCTTCGGCCAGTTACTGCATCGATTACACGACCGCCAACTACGGCTGGGATCTGTACCGCCAAGCTTCCACCGCCAGTAAGAACGGCCGCGCCTGCGTTTAGGTTGCCAGCAACACCACCAGCGGGGTTATAAGAACGTCCGAAGGTAGGCAGTGGGTTAAATTGGTCAGTAAACTGAGAAACCCCACCTTTAAGTCCACCAGCGTATAGCTCTGTGACTACATTTGATTTTCGGAAAGCAGCTACAAGGAGTTGACCCTGTTCAGTTTGGCCAAAATTGTCTTTTATGAACTGAATGTTCTCATTACTTACAACTGAAGAGACTTTATTTCTTGATTGAGCTATTGCCGCCTCTAGCTGAGTTTTTACCTCTATTGGTCCCTTGTTTATACCTAATTCGTTTTTAAGAATTCCAGCTGCATTAGATACTTCTCGATTAATACGGCTTCTGGCTTCGTCTAGCGCTTGGTTTGCGCCCTTCTTAACTTTCTTTCCAGTGCCTTGAGTGGCAGCGTCTACTCTTTTTAAGTCTGCGCCTTCTGTCTTCGATATATCTGTTAATAGACGGGCTACCTCACCAGCTGCTTGGTCAACTTCTGGGTCCAATGTTGATCTATCGCTTAAGACCATGCCGCCTGTTTTACTTGCTTTCGTGACGGCAGTAACGCCACCCGCAGAAGTACCGCCGATTATGGCCTCACCAACGGCCTGACGGGGGCTTACCTGTAGTCCTACATCAGTCCCTACTGTTGAACCTGTCTGTTCTACAACACTCTGTGCTCCCTCTGTTGCAGCTTCAGCGGCAGTTCTCTTAATTATGCCACCTTTTGCAGGGATCAGCGCGTTTAAAGCACCAGAAGCCGCAGCCGTCTTAGCAGCGGCCATGAAATCGTCTTTGTTAGGCTTATCGCGTCCGTTGTTTCGTGCGCGTTCATTTGCAATCGGGCCAAGTTGCTGCACAAATTCAAAGGCTGCGGGACCAGCAAGTCCTCCAGCAATGCCACCAACAGGGCCACCGACTGCTGTACCGATAGCGGCACCACCAGCCCGTGTTATGAGAGAACCAGCGTACTGACCAATTTGCTCAACTGCGGCCTTTGGTAAGTAGCTGTATGCAAATGAACCATCCTCATCGCCTTCAATGAACTTGGCCGATGCTGACTCATAATTCTCTGGGGCATCGGTAAGGTTGCTAAGAGTTTTTGAAATTTTATTTGCGCCAACCACATTTGCTGTCTCTGCTATGTTCTCTAATGGAGCATCAATACCAGAGCGAAACGCAGCCCCGAAGCCCTGCATAGGGCCATTGATTTCTTTTGCCGGACCTTCAGACTGCATCTCGCTGTCTTTCATCACACTGCCATCTGGCATCCTGTGTGAACCATCGGGAACTGGCTGGCTGGTTTCTGTCTGGTTACTTGTGTCTATTTCTCTTGCTTTTGCAATTAAACGCTTTGCGGCCTCAACATCGTTGGCTTCCATAGCTTTTCGCGCACCGCGCTTATAGTCTTCTACGGTAAGTTCAGCCATTTTTAACCTCAATTATTTAAGTATGCCATATCTGCTTCAGAAAGAGAGTTTCTAGTTGGACGCTCAGTTTCAGGAACCGTAGTTCCACCGCGTAATCTTGTCTGGACTTTCTCCAAAGCGGACATCCTGTCGCGTATCCATGCTTCCCATATCTTTTCATCATCAATGGTTCTTGGGGCTGGAGCTAAAAATAGTTTCATTTCAGCGTTAGAAATAGCACCTTTAGTTTCAGCAACTCTTAGCAAGGCATCATCTACCCTTACGCGCTGAAGAATGAGCCTACGGGCCGCGTCTGGTGAGCCCGTAAAGGTGTCCACGAAGCTCTTGGCAATACCGCCAATACCAGTAAGGTTTCCACCCGATGCACGGCTATCAGAAATTGCTGATAGGGCTGACTGATAGTTAGCCATGGTATCATTTACTAAATTCATTGCATCAGCATCGCCACTAGTAGCGCCACTTGCATCGATCTGGTTTGCCGCATCTAATTCTTGCTGCCTTACCTGTTCTAAGTAGGCTTCAGTATCTCTTGCCCTGTCTGCGTCTTTGATTGCACCATACTCTTGGATGCCATCGTTCATAGCAGAGTTATAACCATTTGCTGACCCAGCGGCGATTTTACCACCAACGCGCATGAGCATTTCACCGCGAGGGGTATTTGCATAAGCTGTGCGGTCTTCGCCGCTGCCAATCTTATTGAAAGACATTCTGGAACCACGGGCGTTACCGTTGTTTCTTTGAGGGCCAGTGCCAACTGTGGTACTTAAGATGCCACCCGTAGTACCCTGCTTTGTCGGATCAGTAAGAACTGGCATTGTTGGGTTCTTTGGTATCTGGTGTGGACCTCTTGGATCGTTGATGCGGTCCGTAAGTATGGGACCACCAACACCAACAGGGTCAGGTATTTGGTTTGGACCTCTTGGGTCATTTACCCTGTCACTTAAAACAGGTGGCGGTATCTGGTCGCCCCTTGGGTCAACCCCATTGTAAATTGAACCACTCAGTGCGCCTCCTATTGGCGGGTTGTTTCCAATCTGTGAGGGTGCAGTCTCTCGGCCCTGCTGACGGCGTAGCTGCTCTTCTATTGCAGATGGTACGTTATTTCCTACCTGTTCGTTTAGAAGTCCCTCATCAATCGCCGCCATGCTTTCTGTCTGACGGCGCTTTAGTTCTGTATCTATTCCTTGGAGTTCTTCACCTGTCTCCATTGCACTATTTAAAGCTGGAAACTCCGCACCCGCAGGAACTCCACCTTGCTCCTGAGATAGATTTAGGAAATCCTGGTAGTTCATTTCTTCCATAGACGTAGGGGCAGGCTTCGTGTCTAAAACAGGTGGCGTAGCAGCCATGCGATTAACGTGCATTGCTTTAGCTTGAGGCGAAAGGGTACTCCAGTAGGTTTCTGGGTCTTGGTTGTACTTGCCAGCGGCTTTAAGAAACACTGGGTCTGTACGCAAAGCATCAGTTAAATTTTCCATTAGCTATACCCCGAAAACGGTCCACCGCTCATGTAGTCAGAAAGGCCAGCGGTAGGTCTGTTTGGATCATTGAAGCCGTAGCCCATATTCTGAGCAAACCCGTAGCCTGCCGTTGCTCCACCAAAGCCAGCGGAGATATTGTCTGTCAAATTAGGATTTACACGGCCAATAGTTGATGGAGCCTTACCAAGTATCTGAGACTGATAGTCTTGACGGGCTGCCATCTCGTAGTCGCGTTGGCGCTCGAAGTTTGCTCGGTCATTATCCATCTGGGCTTGGCTCATCCCTTGTAAAGCGTTACCGCCTGCCATGCCAAACTGTGCGCCTTGTCCCATTGTACTCAAGCCAGTGTTGTAACTGTTCATAATGCCCTGATTAGCGCGGCCCATGTTTCCAATCTGATTACCCGCTGAAGTGTTATAGCCGTCCTGTGCATTTAGTGCGTTAGTTGCACCAGCTAAAGAAGCTCCAGAGCCAGCCACGTTATTACTCATGGCACCATAAGAATTACCTACGTTAGTCAACGCGCCGCTTTGGTCAGCAAACTGTTGTGCTTGGTTGGTGAGGCTTCTGTCTACTAAGTTGTTCATAATACCAACTCTAGTATCTGCGGCCCTGTCGTTATAGTCGCGGTTGGCAATGCTTTCGGCAACGCCAGCCCTGCTAGAGTTCATGTTGCCGCTACCAGACGCATTCATGTCGATACCCGTCAGGGTATTCTCCATAAGGTTACGTTTGCTGTCCCGTAAAGCAGCGGTAGCTAAAGGATCTACGTTATCCATTGCATACTGGTTAGCAGTAGCTAATCTATCAGTGTCTCTGGCGGCGTTAGACATCCCTTGGAATTGATCAGCAAGGCCAGAGTTCTTTCCGTAAAGTCCTTGGTTCTGATTGTATAGGTCTTGGTTCTGGTCGTATATCCCAGCGCCCCTATTATACAGATCATTGGACTTAGCATATAGATCACCTCCTTTATTATACAGGTCGTTATAGTTGGAACCGAAGTTATCGTTAGAGGCCATCATTTGATTGCCGTCAGACATCATTTGATTGCCAAAGGTTCCACTCATGTTAGCAGTATTTCTTTGGAAGTCGTTTGGCTGTGCCATAGTAGGACCAGTGTAAGCTCCTGCGGCTATCTGATTGTCTAGGGCCGCATCTGCACCAGCAAGGTTCTTGTTCACATAGGGTGCATACTGGTTAAAGCCTGCCGCTTGCGCGTCTGTCGCCTTATCAACTGCGGCGGCTTGTTTATTGGAGCCTGCAATACTTGCAACACCGCCTATAACGGCGCTTCCTACTGCTATCCATGCCATGATGGTTTCCTATTCTTTATCTGTGTTCGTAAATGTCATCAGTTTTTCTATTCCAGATAGATCCGGCTCTTCTAAACCCATAGCCTCATAGCTTGGACTTATTACTTCAGCCTCGACCTTTTCTAAATCAGCCTCTTGCGTTTCTTTAGTGAGGTGGACGTTTACAATAGTAATGTCTTCCTCAATGTACGCAGCCCGCTTTACGCCCGCAGGAACCACAAAGCTCATTGGCCCTGTCATGCGCTTAAGATCACCCTCTTCGGTTGTGACCAGCATCGTGCCTTTCATTAAGAAAGCCAGGTGGGGCTTCTTATGTATCTTGCCAACTACGGTCATGCCTGCGGGAATAAATAGCTCTCTGGCGTATGTAGAACACCCGTACACATCATCTGTTGGTGTGAATAAGTGCTTAAGTTCCATCTTGTCGGTATCGTCTGTAGCTTCGCCTTCGCTGATGGCGTGCTTTAAGACATACTCAAGTTCTGATATAGACTGACGCCTCTTAAGGTTGTGCTTCATACCGCCACCCAAGCTGAACCGTTGTAAACTACCAAGCCACTGAAGCCGTTACTTAAAGGGTTCCAAGGGCTAACGGCATATCGAACCATGCCCTTACGCGGGGCTTCTGGTGGGCGGTCAGTAACCTGTAAACTGGAGTCAGAAAGTGACCTCAAGGTTGCCTCAATGAGCCTAAGTTCATCCTGTACATACAGAGGTAAAGCATCGGCGTCTAATCTGGGCAGTGATCGCCTAGCATACTTTTTAACAATTAGGTTAATCTTATCGGATAGAGCCATAGCTACCTCTTTCCTGTTACCACTACATCAATGTCCATTCCTGAGAACTTGAAGTCTTTAAGACTTGAAAAGCTACCGTGAAGTGCAGAAAGCCTATAGGATAAATAACGACCACTTATGCGCGTATCTATCTTGTACTCAGTGCTGACATTAAACTCTACGGTTGTACCGCCTGAGAATATTGCGGCTGATGGAACAATGTCATCTGCATCAAAGGTAAACGAAAACACAGGGTCAGTGTTGGCAGTGGTAAGCTGGGGTACAATCTTATTGATCGTCTTGTAGCCATCTAAAGAAATTCCTAGATCATCAAGGTCTAGCCCACTTCTCTCTAGGTACGGCGGCTTTGATTGGCCAGTATCAAAAGCTGTGCTTATGGAACCAGTGTCTATTAGGTCCACACCAAATAACTTAGAGTTAGCCAATGGCGTGCCTTGCTGGCCAGTGTATGCCTTTGCCAATACTATAGGGTGCTGGGTAAAGGGACTGTCTTGGTCTTTGTAGCTGCCACCCATGCCATCATAGATAGTGTTTGTAGAGTTATACGTGGTTGTAGTGTTTATGTTGGCCTCTGTACCACTCACTACGTTTGGAAGGTCTTGGAATGACCATAGGTCTTCCTTGTAGTTATAAACTGCGGCGCGGTTGCAGTGATCAACTCCTGTGCCTGATATGCCATAGCTGGAAGCTAAATCGTCTTGACTGTTATAACAAAAGTATAACTCTTCTGTTTTACTGTTGTGCATTACAAAGCACACATCTGATTTACTGTTGTCTAGGCCACTAAAAATGTAGTCCCTGACGCGTCCATCACAAATAGATTGGCGGCTGTTGCCATCAGTTACATAGATGTCATCTCTATCGAAAACATAGTGCTGGTTCTCTACCTCTATAATGCAATCCTGAGACATTACTCCGGCGTCATCGAATATCTTACGGAAGTTAAAGATAAACGTACCCCCAACAAATTCAGCCATCCATACCTGATCCTTAGAGTAGATCATAAAGTTAGTGCCGAGAGTTGCCCCATCTACGATTGGTGTCTGCATCTGCACTAGGTCATTAAAGCCTGCACTATTAGTTAGGTCTGTCTCGTCCCATGTTGCTGGTACGGTATTAGCAAGCACAGGGTCGCTAAAGCGTACTCTGTTAGGAAAGCTGTTGCTGCCCTCAGTCATGTTAAGTGCTAATAGAAAGTCCCCGTAGCTGCGGAGTACACCAGCCTTATGGTTAGACGGCCAGTTTGCTAGGGTAGTAAAATTGGTAGCGCTGGGCGTCCTTGCCACAGGCACAGTGTCGCTGCGGTTTACATACACAACATCCGCTAGGGTGGTTGCAGAAACTACTGCCTCATTGTCAGCCGACAGTGAAGAGTTAAACCTCTGAGTGCCAGAGCCATTAGCAAACTCATAGAGATCAAACGTATTGTCCACGACTAGGATGGTGTCATAAGTGCTAGAGGAAGCCAGCGCATAGCAGAACTTAGGTGTATAGGATATGTTGTCTGAGACTGAGCGAAACACTGGTCCAGCCATCACATTGCCGTCAGAGAACCTTACGTTCTTGGCTCTAGTAAAAGCTGTCATTGGCAGATTAAAGCTGCCTACATCAGTTATAACACCAGAAGAGCCAAGTCCCCGAATTGGTACGTTGGTCATGCGCTATTCCTCTACGTGTATGCGTTCACAATAAGTCTGAAATTTGGTGCTGAACCAGCTGGTCCCGAAGAAACAGATGTCCATGTTGCCCCAGCTAAAGGGCTTATCGACCCAGAAGTATTACTAAGGAAAAACAGCCCTGCCGGTGGGATAGAGATATAGACATTGGTGGCATTAAAACTAATGGAGCAGCCTCTGGCATTAGCCCCAGAGCCATCAAGGTATGAACTAATCTGAAACCTTTCACCAGCTGTCCAACCAAAGGAAGAACTAGCATTTACGTTTTCGCAGAACACCTTAACAAAAGAAGGGAAGGCACCTAGGCCGTGAGCCAGAGTAGCTGTCGTACCACTAGCAGGCCAGAGCGCTGTAGTGCTTGTGTAGCCACGGGCTGTGTTGTTTGCGTTAATCGCCTGTTTGGCTGCTAACTGTGTCTGAATGTTGCTAGTGACACCATCAAGGTAATCGTATTCTGTACTGGTGACGCCAGTGGCTCTTAGGTCTTTGGCGTAGTTTAGATCGTCAGCTGTCCCAGTAAATCCATCGAGCTTGTCAAGTTCAGCGGCTGTCACGCCAGTGGCTCTGAGGTCTTTGGCATAGTTTAGATCCGCTACCACACCAGTAAATCCATCGAGTGCGTTTAGCTCTGTATGGGTACTAGTGACCGCCCCTGTCACACCTGGAAAGGATGCTTTTACTGTGCTCTTGATTAATCTCATGTGGT
>Ga0209197_1002680_pt1 | contig 10179 bp, 7 predicted proteins | sample COGITO_mtgs_1105_4_FD_184802 | JGI IMG/M metagenome (GOLD analysis project Ga0209197, IMG submission 184802) | Pelagic marine microbial communities from North Sea - COGITO_mtgs_110512 (SPAdes) (version 2) | ecosystem: Environmental > Aquatic > Marine > Epipelagic ... | reverse complement strand
TCATAAAGCCTTGCTTTTACTCAAGATACTTAATTTGACTAATAGTTTTTACTAATTCACAAAATTGTGTGTATCAAAATTTTTATCACCAAACATCTTTATGTTAGGTAGGGTTTTTATATTCTAGGTATTATTACACCAGATTTGCGACGTCCAGTAAATAATTTTTCTTGTAGTATTTAATTGATAATTAATATTAAGAGAGAAATATTACCCCCAAGGGAATTCGAATCCCTGTCGCCTCCGTGAAAGGGAGGTGTCCTGAGCCTCTAGACGATGGGGGCTTAAGATCTAAGAGTACGAATATTGTTATCTTATGATTCGAACTATAATTCAGACTCAGATTCAATCGTTATTAAATTTTAAAGCCTTTCATTACATATTCCATCATACAACTATTATTTTGTCTAATCTATTCTTTAAGGTTAACTTTCTATAAAATATTTATTATTTAACATACTTATTATTCAATTCTTTATTATAAAGTTTTGGATAATAAAATATCCAAAACTTTATAATACATAAGTATGCTCTATAGTTAAATTAGATTAGACGATAATTTTGGTTATTGAATCAAAAGTATTGATTTAATCTGAGATTGAGTATTTTAAACACACAAAATGAACTAGAAATAAAATAGATAACTTAAGTAACAAAAACTTGATCAAGCCGGATCTTATTAAGAGCTTGCTCAATTCCGTTATGAATCATTTTTTTTTATTAAAAAAAGGTAAGAGCCTGGGCACGAGAGGCAATTCTTTTAAGATTTTGAGACGCTTTTAGTTTCTCTTTATCAGTTTTCGCATTTTCTAAAACTAATGAAGCGTCTTCTACTTCATTAAAAGCCGCGGTAACATCCCCCTTTTTAATTTCTTCAACACCATTTACTAAGACAATAATATTATTATTATTAATTTCAGCAAACCCGCCTAAGAGAATAATAGGTTCCCAACTATCGTTGGTTTTAATTCTAAGAACTCCGATATCTAAAGCAGTTATTAAAGGAGCATGATCATTCAGAATCCCTAGAGGTCCAGTAGTACTAGGTAAGATAACTTCAGTTGTTGTTGTGTTCCAAACAATTTTATCTGGTGTAATTATACGAATTTTAAGACTCATTTAGCCTCCTAACACTTCTGTAGCTTTAGTTATAGCTTCATCAATATCACCTACTAAGTAAAAAGCTTGTTCTGGTAAATCATCTAACTTACCGGCTAGAATCATTTGGAACCCTTTTAATGTATTTTCTAGTGAAACGTATTTTCCAGGAGAACCTGTAAATACTTCGGCAACAAAGAAAGGTTGTGATAAGAAACGTTCTAACTTACGAGCACGTGATACAACGGTACGATCTTCTTCAGATAATTCTTCAATACCTAAAATCGCGATAATATCTTGTAATTCTTTGTAACGTTGTAATGTTTCTTTAACATCTTGAGCAACACCATAATGCTCATCACCAATAATTTCAGCTTGAAGCATTGTTGATGTTGAATCTAATGGATCCACTGCTGGATAAATTCCTTTAGATGCTAAACCACGTGATAATACTGTTGTTGCATCTAAATGAGCAAAGGTTGTTGCAGGAGCAGGGTCTGTTAAATCATCTGCAGGTACATATACTGCTTGAATTGACGTAATAGAACCTTTTTTCGTTGACGTAATACGTTCCTGTAAACCACCCATTTCAGTAGCTAATGTAGGTTGGTATCCTACAGCTGAAGGCATACGACCTAATAGTGCAGATACTTCGGAACCTGCTTGTACAAAACGGAAAATATTATCAATAAACAGAAGTACATCTTGGCCATTCACATCACGGAAGTATTCTGCCATTGTTAACGCAGTAAGACCTACACGCATTCGCGCACCCGGTGGCTCATTCATTTGTCCATATACTAAAGCTACTTTAGAATCTGTTAATACTTTCTCATTAATTACACCAGATTCGCGCATTTCCATGTAAAGATCATTACCTTCACGTGTACGTTCACCTACACCACCAAAAACAGAAACTCCACCATGAGCTTTAGCGATATTATTAATTAATTCCATAATTAATACAGTTTTACCTACACCAGCTCCACCAAATAAACCAATTTTTCCACCACGTCTATAAGGTGCTAATAAATCAACAACTTTAATACCCGTTTCAAAAACAGCGGGCTTCGTATCTAGATCTGTAAAGGCAGGAGCTTCACGATGAATTGGTAAGCGTTCAGTTTCAGCTTCAATGTCTTTACCGTTATCTACAGGCTCACCTAAAATATTAAAAATTCGACCTAGAGTAGGTGTCCCTACCGGAACTGCAATTGCTGCTCCTGTATCAATAACTTCAACACCACGTTGTAATCCATCAGTTGAACTCATTGATACAGCTCTTACCTTATTATCACCAAGTAATTGTTGTACTTCACAAACTACAATTTTACCAGAATAAGTTACAGTTAAAGCATTGTAAATTTTAGGTAAATTTCCCGCAGGAAAAACAGCATCAATTACTGGTCCGATAATTTGAGTTACATAACCATTTGTGAGTATGTCTGACATATTTTCTCATTTTTCTCTCATTTTTTATCCCCCCGTTCATTATTAGATATAATTAATAAGTTTCATTGAATTAATCTTATATTGAGGAGCTAAATATTTCTTATATTAATTTCGTTTTTAGGGATTTTATGAAAAGAAAAACTTTATATATCCGTCATCATAATTTTAAAGTATTAAAGTCTAATTATTTAAAAGCTGAAAGAAGCCATTCCAGTGTACATTCTATTGTAATAATATTCTCAAAAGTTTATTTCTCAAAAGTTTATACTATTCAACCTAATAATAATATACGCAATATACAGAGAAGAGGTTAACTATTTACTCACACATTTTGGAACATACTCGATGTAAATCCACTCGTATAAATGTTTTTTTAGAGAAACTCTAAATTTTAGAAGTTTTTTATTGCAATTAAAGTTAAAGTATTATTAATTTACTAATAAGATTTTAATGAATAAGAAATGTGGGATATTCGGGCAGCTCGAAATCACAAGAAGAAAATTCGTCTTTAGAATCTTAAAAAGAGTAACTGACTCAAAAGGGAATTAAAGCAGAAAATATTCGAATCGAAGTTAGATCGGGCGAATGAATTAAAAATAAACTAGTCTTTCAAAAATTAATAAACGAAGATTAAAATGACTTGTTAATGGTGTGGTTATTCAATATTTCTCAGTGTTTCATGAGATCACACAACATTTTTTTAGAATTGACTAGTTAATAAAAGTAAACACAAATAAATGTTATAAGTCTATTCACACTTAAGTCTAGTTCATAGAATTCTCAGAATATTTTTGGAAAATCTCTTCAATTTCTCATGAATATAACTTTTTTAATCAACTAGATCAAAGAAATAATAAAAAATTGATAACTGAACATAGCTGTTACAGTTATCAGAAAATGGAAAAATAATAGAGAATGAAATTTTTATATTTTATCTCATCTCTAAATGATTCTTAAAATAAATTTTTTAGACTTAAAAATCTTTTTCTAATTTAAAGTAGTTTAGCCATCAATCATTCAGCTCTTCATAAAAAATTTCATTTTAAAGCAGTGAAAATTTAAATCAATTTAACCAAATCTACCACTAGATGTGAATAAACAGCAAAAACTGTGAAGAAATTCCGGTTATTACCTTCAAAGTTCTCGCCTAAACTTAATTTATTTTCAATTTAGAGCGTTTTAGCAGCCGCTGAAGCATATTTAATCATCTTCCTAATCTGATTCAATAATCAAATATTTCCCATCCCATACTGTAAATTTAGAGTAAACTCTAAACTTCCTCATTTTTTTGTAAATTTGTTACACTTTTATAAGTTTTATATTACAATTTAATTTAAACTATTATGTATTTACAATCTTGCGTTAAAATGAAAATTAATCAAAAGATGGTTACCTCGTGTCAGCTTCAAATCACAAGAATTTAACTCGTCCATTGAATCTCAAAAATAACAATTGTTCAAAATGAATTGAAGACCAAAATATTCGAGTCGAAGTTGGATCCGCTACCAATGAAATTAGAAACCGACCCGTCTCAAAAGTTAATGGGAAAAGAATTCAAGCAAATGATTTGTTAATGGTAACTAAGATTGACGATGCAGCGAAAAACTTTGGAGTTTTTAAAACTACAAGATATTCTTTTCAAAAGAAACACCACTTCGTTCTTTAGATTTACCAAATTCAATTGATTTAGCTACTAATAAGTTATTGCTACAACTCCTCTCAGGTCGCTGAGTTTGAGAATGCTAGACGAAAAGAACGACAGAAACAAGGAATCGAGCTACTCAAAAAGAAGGCAAATATCAAGGACGCAAAACTTTGATTCACAAAGTTAAAGATTTAAAAGAAAAGAAAAAATTATCCGTGACTGAAATTGGAGTCATAGATCAGTCGTCCCATTTATAAAGTTTTGAAAAACGAGTTAGATATGTCTCGAATCGATTAGTCAAACAGGAGGAAACAAATGACTCAAAATAAATTAACTTTTGAATCGGAAAATTTAGTCGTTGATTGGATTCAACATTCAAGGATTTGTTGACAGAAAACAGGTAGAAAGAATCTCAAAATATTTATTTCAAAACTTCGATTCAACTCCACTTTTCCGATCGGACCTAACGGAAACAAGAAATTCTGTTTGATGATTCAAAAAACAAACATCAAGTTTATTTCATAGCATATAAATATTCTGCATATATTGAGACGGTATCAAAATAGATTTTTCTGGAAAGAACGGTAATCAATTTTACAATTTCATTGTTACAAATGAAGTTAATTGGGAAATATTTAATCACAGAAAAGCTCAGACTATTCCGCCTAGACTTGTGTTATTTACACAACAAAACAAATAATAATACAAATCTAGAATCGTTTTTAAAACAATGTTATGAGAAAGTATGCGCAAATAACGCCATTAAAAATTTTAGCTGACAACGGAATTCTAGCAGTTGGATTTTAAAAATTGGAAAACGAGGAAGCAAACTATTACCGTGTTTACGAAAACGACCAGAAATCCGATTTGAATTAGAACAAAGAGGACCGAAAATAAAAACACTACAAAAACTAATCTTTGAAGACAGATAGAAGAATTTGAGCAAGTAATGACAGAAAGGTTTTTTAAATATAGAAAAAAAGTTTTAGCGACTGATGAAAATTATACGGGTTGGCTAATTAATTATGTCAGAAGATAAAACCAAACAAAAGAATCATTGTAACAGCATATTTCAATCAAAACAGCTCCAATTTAAACTTAACTAATATTGATGCAAAAAAAAAAATTTAAGTTTTTACAATTTATCGCTTTTAGCGGACTCAACCAGCTAGTACAAAAACTTTTTGGGATCAATCGTATTCTATCGTTCAATTTAAAATTACGACTTTATGGATTTTATTCAAATTAACAACAAAAATCAATATCAACGAGAACAGTTAATTAAGTTTTTCGAGAAATTACAAACCATGAGACCATTTGTTAGGATTTTTACTAATGAGAGTTTTCAAAGTTTTACAATCTTCCCGTTGTTAAAACTATAAAAGAATATGGATCTTGGATAGCCGAAGTAGTATTTTGCAAGAACTATACTTTTATAGTTATCTATAGTTACCGATTTTTCCCACGTATTTTCTTATTTACCAAAAGGATTTTGAATTGCAGATTAAACTTCAATTCATTCAAAGTTGTAGTCTGAAAAATTAAAAAAAGGCACAACTTAAACGATTGATTCAATATTCCTTTCACAAGCTTTGAAACCAAAATTATTCAAAGCCATTGCCAAATAGAGTTTAAAAATAAAAAAATGAAAACAAAGTCTATTCAAATACAACAACTGAATCCTTTACTTATTGGGCAAAGCGAGGTAATAAATTTCTACGAACAACTATTAGAATAAGTTATATTTTATGGGTTAGCAATGCGTTAAAATAAGAAACAAAAATTGAAAAAAATTACCTTCAGGTTGATGATAAAACGCTCGTATTACTGAACTTTCAATGAAAAAATTAGAAAATTATCAGTAAAATACCGGTCCGCTTTTCTAGGAAAAAAGAAGACTTTTAACTAATACAATAAATCTGATATTAACAATTAACATAAATCTCACTCAAATGAATAGAACCAATCGTAACTGGATTTGGCTTGCTATCGAAACACCTATTCGCAGCTCATCAATGTACTAATCGAGACAACTAATACCGTTAAAGTAATATTCTTAGTCTTCAATTAGTGGAATTAGTTATATTTACCCATTTTTCAATTTTTAATACTACCACCAGAAAAAGATAAGGTAAATAATCTGAACATTTCTTTAACCTCCAGTAATTGTGATTATAGTTTTCGTAAACCAGATCACGTAAGGATAGCCCAATTAGGAGTTTCCAAGAGAAATAACAGTTTTTTTCATCAAAGGTGTCATATTTTAAAAATTATTTTTAATAAATACGTATTAAACGTATTTGTCAGATAGCAATAAGTCAATTTTTATTTCTAATTGAACTAGTCGATAGGACGCATAGACAGTACTGGCTCAGTTTCACGGTTAATACCTTTTTCGAAACCTGCTGCTGCTGCTCTTGCTCTTCCTGAATGCCACCAATGACCTACAAGTAAGAACCACGAGAAAACCCAATGTGAACAAGTTAACCACGAACGTGGAGATACGTAATTAAAAGAGTTAATCTCTGTAGCTACCCCACCTACAGAATTTAATGATCCTAAAGGAGCATGTGTCATATATTCAGCAGCTCGACGTTCTTGCCAAGGTTGAATATCATTACGGATCTTATTTATATCTAAACCATTAGGGCCACGTAAAGGTTCTACCCATGGAGCACGTAAATCCCAGAAACGCATAGTTTCACCACCAAAAATAATCTCACCACTCGGGGAACGCATTAGATATTTACCTAAACCTGTAGGACCTTGTGCTGAAGCTACATTAGCTCCTAAACGTTGGTCACGCACTAAGAAAGTAAAAGCTTGAGATTGTGAAGCTTCTGGACCTGTAGGACCATAAAATTCACTAGGATAAGCTGTGTTATTATACCAAGCATATACTGCTGCTGCAAATCCCATAAGAGATAAAGCTGCTAGACTATAAGATAGGTATGCTTCACCAGACCAAACAAATGCACGACGAGCCCAAGGAAAAGGCTTCGTTGTGATATGCCAGAAACCACCAAATAAACATAAAACACCTACCCAAATATGCCCACCTACTAAATCTTCCATATTATTAATGGCAATAATCCAACCATCTCCACCAAACGGTGAACGTAGAACATAACCAAAAATAACGGCCGGATTGATCGTGGGGTTTGTGATTAGACGAACGTCTCCACCACCTGGTGCCCAAGTATCATAGATACCGCCAACATACATAGCTTTAATAACTAAAAGGAATGAACCTATACCTAGAAGACATAAATGAATGCCTAAAATCGTAGTCATTTTATTTTTATCCCGCCAATCATAACCAAAGAATGGAAATGATTCTTCTAAAGTATCAGGACCAATTAAAGAATGATAAATACCACCAAAACCTAATACAGCTGAAGAAATTAAATGAACAACACCAACAACGAAATATGGATATGTATTAATAATTTCTCCACCAGGTCCTACACCCCAACCTAATACAGCTAAATGTTGTAAAAGGATACAACCTTGCTCATATAAAGGCTTTTCTGGAATATAATGTGACACTTCAAAAAGTGTCATAGCACCACACCAAAATACCATAACACCTGCATGTGCTACGTGTGCTCCTAAAAGCTTACCAGAAACGTTAATTAGACGAGCATTACCAGACCACCAAGCAAAACCAGTAGATTCAATATCTCTACCTGTGACATTATTAAAGGGCGTTTCCACGTGGTAAAACCTCCTCAGGGAATACAAAGTTTTCATGTGGTTGATCTTGTGCAGCCATCCATGAACGGATACCTTCATTTAGAAGGATATTCTTCGTATAGAATGTTTCGAATTCTGGATCTTCCGCAGCACGTAATTCTTGAGATACAAAGTCATAAGCACGTAAATTTAATGCTAAACCAACAACACCAATTGCACTTGTCCATAGACCAGCTACTGGTACGAATAACATAAAGAAATGTAACCAACGCTTGTTAGAGAATGCTACACCAAATATTTGTGACCAGAATCTATTCGCTGTTACCATAGAATAAGTCTCTTCTGATTGTGTCGGAGTAAAGGCACGGAACGTATTTGCAGCATCACCATCTTCAAATAGTGTATTTTCTACCGTTGCACCATGAATTGCACAAAGTAATGCCCCACCCAGAATACCAGCAACACCCATCATGTGAAATGGATTAAGTGTCCAATTATGGAAACCTTGAAGGAATAAAAGGAAACGGAAAATAGCCGCGACACCAAAACTTGGAGCAAAAAACCAACTGGCTTGACCTAAAGGATAAATTAAAAATACAGACAGAAAAATAGAAATTGGACCCGAAAAAGCAATCGCATTATAAGGACGAATACCAACAAGACGTGCAATTTCAAACTGACGTAAACAGAAACCAATAAGACCAAATGCGCCGTGAAGGGCTATAAATGTCCAAAGACCACCAATTTGACACCAACGTGTAAAATCACCTTGAGCTTCCGGACCCCATAATAAAATTAGTGAGTGACCCATACTATTAGCTGGTGTTGAGACAGCCACTGTAAGAAAGTTACACCCTTCTAAATAAGAAGTAGCCAAACCATGTGTATACCATGATGTAACAAATGTTGTACCTGTAAACCAACCACCGACAGCTAGGTATGCTGTAGGGAATAATAATAGACCAGACCAACCTACAAAGACGAAACGGTCGCGTTTTAACCAATCATCTGCTAGATCGAATACACCACGTTCTTTTAATCGACCAACTGAAACAGCCATACTTATAAAAAAAGTTTGCCGCAGAATAAGAAAATATATATTTCTCTTTCTTTAAAACTTATAGTAGACACATTGTAATACCGTAGGCTAATAAGATAAATTTAATTTTTAGATACTTGAATTGAGTATAACACAAAGTTTTAACAAAAAAGAATTAAGTAATGCTTATAATCACTACATGACAGAAAATATCTTTAAGGCTCAATGAAGCTCTAAGCATTGATTTAATAGCATATTTTAGATATTATAGTTATAGTAAACATGTTTATAAATAATTGTAGCTTTATTTAAATTAGAATAATATCTAGTTGAGAAGTAAATAATAATAAAAATTTTATAAACACGAAATAAGTTTTCTTATTTTTAGAACAACTCACATATCTCGATAGATTAATGAAAAATAAACTTAAAACAAGAAGTTCCGCTCAGAAACGTTATAAAAAAACGGGAACAGGAAAATTTATACGTCGTAAAGCTTTTAAAGGTCATATTTTAGAAAAAAAAAGTGCTAAGCGTAAACGCAATCTTAATCTTCGTGAATGCGTTTCAAAAGGAGACAGTCAGGCTATTAAATTAATGTTGCCTTATAGTTAAAAAAAATGGTAAGGATTAAACGTGGTAATATAGCCCGTAAAAGAAGAAAAAAAGTATTAAAATTGGCAAAAGGTTTCAAAGGGGCACATTCTAAACTTTTTCGTGTAGCTAACCAACAAGTAATGAAAGCATTAAAGTATTCATATGTTGGACGCAAGCAAAAAAAACGGGTATTTAGACGTTTATGGATCACAAGAATTAATGCTATAACAAGAAATAGGTACAATAAACCGTATAACAAATTTATGCATGAAATCAAAAAAGAAAATATTGGATTAAATCGTAAAATACTTTCAGGATTAGCCATTTTCGATCCAGTTACATTTGATAAAATAAATTGTCATCTAGATTCAGTTTTCTCGAGTAAAATTTGTGACAATAAACAGGATAAATACTAATATTCTGATCAAAAAAGTCTAATGAGAATGTGAAAAAGATGACAAAAGATATAGAATGATAAATCAATAAGATTAAATGAATTAAGAGAGTAAGAAAATTAGATGAAATAAAGAACAGAAAAATAAAAAACCAAATAAAGTAATAACTAACACCGAAGAGCGATTAGCTAGATTTGCTCGAAAAAAGATATAAATATATTTTTTTAGGGTTAATAATTAAGTAGTTTCGATCCTTT
>Ga0209197_1002665_pt1 | contig 10200 bp, 9 predicted proteins | sample COGITO_mtgs_1105_4_FD_184802 | JGI IMG/M metagenome (GOLD analysis project Ga0209197, IMG submission 184802) | Pelagic marine microbial communities from North Sea - COGITO_mtgs_110512 (SPAdes) (version 2) | ecosystem: Environmental > Aquatic > Marine > Epipelagic ... | reverse complement strand
TACTTTTCTTTGCACAAACACAGCGTTTTTTGCTGCGCGCCTGCAAGGCGTCCCGTAGGGTGAGCGAAGCGAATCACGAAAAGTGACTGGCGTGTCGGGCCACCCCCGACGAACTTGAACTCAAACCTCAAACCTCAAACCAATAAAGTAAAAATTCAGAATAGAAAAACACGTACCTTTTTTAAAAGACCAATTAAGACCAACAGCCATATTTTAAAAACAGATGTAAGCTTTTAATTTCAAACACCAATCACCTCATGCCCATATGAGTTATCAATAGAGCATCGCCAAATCCCATCAGCCGATTGATTAAACACATAAGTAGCTTTGCGCACAGTGATAGGTAAATTAGGTGCCGACAACACCGTATTCGCTAAAACCAAAGCCGTATTGCCTGACACTAAAACCTCCATGCCACTTTGCTCTACTTTCAATCCGTTTTTAAAATAGACAGCAATGTCTTTAAACGCTTTTAATATTTCATTTTTACCAACCGCATGCCTTCCCGGCTCAACAACCAAAATGGCATCGTCCGTATATATATCAAGAAGGGTATTAAAATCTTCAGCGATAATGGCTTTATCAGCTGTCTCTATCTGTAGAATTACAGGATGCTTATCCAACATTTAACGTCTTCCTTAACAAAAAAAGATTATTGACTAATAACTTGATAATTTCTTATTCAAAATTTCTTCTTCAATTATCTTTTCACGCTCACGCCGATAATCATCATACGACTGATCATCCAACTCTCGAAGGCACGCTTCATACTGCGGAGAATTAAGCTTCTCGCATTCTTGCTTTAAGATTTTTTGCTGCGACTGGTAAAACCCTTTTTCAGCACAAGAAGATAAAATAAATACAAAGAATGGAATTAATAAAAAATAGATTTTCATAACAAGCCCCCATAACTGAATAGTATGTAGAACATTGAAGCCACTAGAAGTTTTACGCGTAAAAAACTAAAACACCTTAGTCACGGGCTGATGATTAAATAATAATAATAAACGCCAAAACACGCTAAAAAACACTATATCCATAAAATACAACAACTTAGGCCCACTATTAGTTAAACCCACTTATTAATTAAGTGCTCAACTAACAAACAAAGCTTGACTTAGAGACTGCTTAACCACTACTGTGGACATCCCCTTATGGATAAATGATAGATTTTCGCAGTTTTCTACTGCTGAGCTTTGCTAGACGATTCACTTTAATCTAGCCGTTATTGTTAGAGCGCGACCCGCTCACCCCAATCACGCTATCACTCCCTGGATAATTTTTTTAATTTAATTATTGAGGACAATGGAATGAGCACGAAAAATAAAAACAAGATGCACTCACAATTTTTTTCTTTTTTGAAACTAAATTCGCTTTCAAAAATTTTTCTATTATTAGGAATAACATTTATCCCTACCAGCTTTACTCATGCTGCTATAGTGACCTTTTCTGACTTCTCACACTTAGGGTCCGATAGCGTCGACTACATTGTGACTATAGAAGATGATGCTGAAGCCGGCGTTACCGCAAACCATTTCAAAATCAGCTATCAAGTCGATCCATCAAGCCTTTACACTTCCGAAAAATTTACCGGCTTCTTTTTTGATGCTAACGATGCGTATACGAGCGCTAACTTAGGGTTATCTAACGAGAGCGTAGAAAGCTGTGCTTTAGGATTTAATACTAACCAAGTCAGCGGCAGCGGCGGCTGTAACTCCAACCTTACATTAGGTGGGGTTGCCGGTCCGTTTCAAGGGCATTCTTGGGATGTCGGCATTGGCTGGAAAAACAGTAATGACTTAAGCGGCGGACAAATAGAGAGTTTTGAAATTGCTGCACTAAGCCTGTCAGTCAATGACATTAGTAATATCGGCTTGCGCGGACAAGATACTAACGGCGGCGGTGGCAGTGCTAAAGAATTTCAAAGCACGCCTAATGCTGTACCAGTTCCTGCATCGGTATGGCTATTCCTTTCATCAACAGTTGCCTTATTAGTAGTTAGAAAGAAACGTCAATAACATCTTATAAACAACGAAAAAACGATTAAAAAAAAGGCCAGCTTAGCGCTGGCCTTTTTTGTGCGTATTAAAAACTATTTATTCGCACGCTGGCGCAACACTTCAAATACGCAAATACCCGCCGCTACCGATACATTTAAACTTTCTACCGCGCCTGTCATTGGAATACGAAACAAGGAATCACATCGCTCCCGTGTAAGTCGACGTAAGCCACTGCCCTCCGCCCCCATAACAATGGCAACATGACCCGTAAAATCAATATCAAAAACAGTTTGCTCTGCCTCACCGGCTGCACCCATTACCCAAACGCCAGCGTCTTGTATTTTTTTAATACCACGCGCTAAGTTTTTAACAACCACTAAGGGTGTTGTCTCAGCGGCACCGCTGGCTACTTTTCTGACGACTGGCGTTAAACCCACTGCATTATCTTTTGGTACCACAACCGCATCGACGCCCGCTGCATCCGCAGAGCGTAAACATGCCCCTAAATTATGCGGATCGGTTACGCCATCTAATATCAACAATGATAATGGGTGCTCGGCTCGGCTTAATAAGGCCTCAAGAAAGTCTTCATCTTTGGCTTGCGACGGTCGGCAGGCAGCAATAACACCTTGGTGGTTCACTGAATGCTCGGTATCGGAGGCCAGCATAGCTTCAATATCATCTTTGCTGCTTTTGGTTAGCGTTAACCTTGCCTGCTCGGCCATCTCAACAATTTTACGCACACGCTTATCATCTCGCGCATCGACAACATAAATCGTCTCTATGGCTTTTGCGTTGTGCTTAATCATTTCGCCTACGGCATTGATACCGTAAACGAATTCTAGTGGCTGAACTGACATAACACCTCTTATCATTCTCTTTTATCATTAATGGAGCGAGGCTTATCATCCAATTATTCAATAATAGTGGGCCTTCTCGTTGTTGTGGGCAGTATAACCAATACCTTAAACAAAAAATCATTTGCAATTGGGTCAATTTGTCGTAAATTAAAGTCTTTAAAAATAATGACCACCAAAGAGCACGCAAACCCATGGCATTGATTACACTCACCACTGAATCTGAGTCCAACATCCATTACGCCACCATCACTATGCATGATGGCGGCAAATTTAACCCCGATACCTTGGCTGAGTTCAATGCTGCCCTTGATACGGTTTATAGCGATGTTCGAATTAATGCGCTCATTATCACCGGTGAAGGTAAATCCTTTTCGCAGGGTTTGGATATCGAATATCTTTTTTCTGCCGGCACCGAAGGCGCAGCCAAGTTTATTGATGAGTGCATGGAAATGGTTGGCCGCTTATTAATCTTACCCATTCCTTCCGTTGCCGCTACCAACGGCCACGCATTCGGCCTAGGCGCCATGATATTAATGGCCAGTGATTACAAAGTAATGCGTGAAGATCGCGGCTATTTCTGCTTACCCGAAGTTGACCTCGACATGGTGCTTATTCCATCAATGAATGCCTTAGTGAGAGATAAACTGGCTGGCCAAGCACTGCGTGACTTGCTGCTTACCGGCAAGCGTATAGGCGGCGAGCAAGCGGTGAAATATAACGTGGTTGATCAGTGCTGTGATTTAGACGACTTACTAAGCAATGCAAAAGCCCTTTTACAACCCATGCTAGGTAAATCACGCGAAACACTTACTGGTTTAAAAGCAGGCCTTCACCAAGATATTCTTCGCTATATTGACTAACTCGGCGCAGCAATATAGCCGTATTTGTACCATCATAATACTGAGTAATTGAGACGCATGGTATTATGTTTACCTTGATATCGTTCTCGCGCTAAGCGCACAATACTCGGGCTATTTCTTTGCAAAACCAAGACACGGCGTCAATCTCTGGTTGGCGTCGCTCCCTTAACACACTGAATATTCGCCAATTTCGTTGGCTAATGGCCGGTAATGCCGCCTTCTTTTTGGCCATGCAAGGGCAAGTGCTTACCCGCACCTTTTTAGCTTGGGAATTAACCCAAGAAGAAATGTCACTGGCTTATATCAATATTGCTTTTGCTATTCCCATGTTAATTTTTTCTTTACTGGGCGGTGCTATGAGTGATCGCATAGAGCGGCGCAAGCTCATTGTTATTGGACAGCTTATTTTATTAGCCAATGAATGCACAATCATGGGATTACTGATTGTAGGCACTTTGGAATTTTGGAATCTATTAATCGCAGGCATGATCGCGGGCTCCATTATGCCGTTTATTATGCCGGCGCGTACCGCCTTAGTGTATAACGTGGTAGGGCCCAACAAACTAGGCGGCGCAATGGCATTATCTAGCGCGGTTATGAATTTATCGCGCATCCTCGGCCCAGCGATGATGGGCTTTGCTATTAGCCTCTACTCAACCGTTGGCGCATACATTATTGCTGTCACTTTATATTCTACGTCAGTGTTGTGCATGCTCGGCATTCAGCGCAATAAAAATAACCATGGTAATGCGCTTAAACCATCACTCAGCCAAGATGTCCTCGCTGGCATTATGTATGTCAAATCTTATCGACCTTTATTGATATGTATCTTGTTTGGGCTTGCCCCCATGTTACTGGCCATGCCCTTCCAGAGTTTCTTAGTGGTCTTTGCCGATCAAGTATGGGCGGTGGGTGAGCGTGGCTTAGGGATACTAATGGGAATGTCTGGCTTAGGTGGCGTTATCGGCTCTATTTGGGTTGCTCAACGTGGGGAACGTATAGATCGTACAAAACTGATGACACTCAACGCCCTACTCTTTGGCGTGTTGATTATTGTTTTTTCACTGACTAGTAACTTTTACTTAGCGCTAATCCCGTTGGTGTTTGCCAACATTTGCTCTAGCGCCAGCCAAACCTTAAACACCACCACAACACAATTGTTAGTTGATGACGCACAACGCGGTCGCACATCATCACTTATGATGATGGCTTATGGATTAACGCCGCTGGGTGTATTACCTATGGCTTTCTTAGCGCAGCATATTGGCGTGCAATGGGCCACAATTACCGGCTGTGTCACCTTAGTGTTTATTCTTACTGGCTTTTATTGGCAGAGCCAAACACTCAAGACATTGGACCAAGCGGTTAAAGAAAAATTAAACCGCCTTAATGTATCCGCGGCTAACGCTCTATCTGACCCAGATTCGCATGCATAACCGAACCATTCATTACTGGGTTTTCGGCGGCAAACTTTAAAGTTCTCGCCATTTCACTCGGCTCAATTAAGCGATTAAACGTAACGCCGCTGGCAATATCGTTCAGAATTTCACGACTGCCGCCTACATGATCACTAAGCATTTCCGTTTCAGTAAAGCCCGGACATACACATACGGCATGAATCCCTTTACCGGCTAAATCCTGGCAGTTAGAACGCATTAAGCCAACCATGGCATGTTTAGAGGTGACATAAGAACAGCTATTAGCCACCGCTTTTTCAGACAATGTTGAACCCACATAAATAATGGAAGAGCCCGCCCCCATAGAGGACAACAGTAATTGATTCAATTGCGCAGGCGCAATAACATTAACCTGCATCACCTGATGCAAATCCTCGGCAGTTACCGAGTCAATATTATCTTTAAGCAGTAAACCGGCGCTGTGAATAACACTGAGCTGCTCTACACCCTCTACGGCTTTAGCTAACGCAGCCGCAATACCTTGTGTCCAATCAGTATGCGATAAATCTGCGGCAATATGAGTAATGCCGGCTAGCTCGGGATCACGACGCGATATATTAATAACACGATAGCCATCATCAAGAAATAATTGAGCCGTAGCTCGACCAATACCGCGGCTCGCACCGGTAATTACAAGGGCTTTTTTTGACATAAAACAACTCTTAAGCTGATTGAATAAAATGCAATTAATCATCTGGATGATAAGATATACCGCTAGTATAACGGCTAACTGAAAAAAACTGGATTAATCCTCGATATAATACAACTTTTCAATACATCCTAATTGATAGTCGAATATACTCTGGCTTGTCATACTCATAACAAGCCGTTTATGGCAGTAAAGTGATCCAGTTGCCAAGCTCAAAAGGTATACTGACAACATACTTACTGAGTAATACATATTCAACAAACGAGCTCATCAATACATCAGGATTAACTATGTCTCATCGATTGACGACCATCAACATTTGTAAAGAAGCCTTAAAGTTTTCTGGCGCACACTTTACTATTTTTTCGGCTACCGATCGTGAACGCCTGCACGGACACAACTTTAGAGTGCGTGCCGAGGTCACCGCTCCGGTTGATGACAACGGCATGTGCTTTAACTACCAAGAAATCAAAACTCGACTGCGTACCATCTGTAACGCACTCGATGAATATATGTTGTTACCCGGCAAATCTCCGCATCTTAAGATTGAACATATAGACAAACAGTATCATGTTCATTTTAATGATGAAGTGATGGTTTTTATTGCCGATGACACTCGCATATTGGATATACGTAACACCACAGTTGAAGAGTTCTCGTATTATATTCTTGATCAAATGGTCAGCGCAGACACATTCTTTATTGAAAATGACGTTGCCAATATCACTATTGGTGTTTCATCGGGTGATGGCCAATGGGGATCATCAACCTGGGTCGCCAGCTAAAAAAACCTCTAACGACACGGATATGCTGCAGCCATTGCAGATCGATTGAAGTGCCATTGCAGGTCGATTGAAGTGCCACTTAAGAGACGCTTAAGGTCCACCACAGAAAAAACCAAGCGTTAGAGCAAAACTATGTCACATTTAAAAAAATAATCGGATATTGCCAAAAAAATATAAAACTCTGCTTAAACTTACATATTAAAGTGCTAAAACCATTCAAATATGCCCCTCTAAAAACACAAGTCTTTGTTTTTAATAGAATTAACAGCATCAAAGTAAAATCGTTAGCCAACTAACACATTGACTATATTCGGCCATTTAACCCCATAAACATGCTTATTCAGCACAAGGGGACATCAAGTCCCATGTTTTATCGAATACTGTTGTGTTTATATAGATCCATCGCGCAACGATCATCATTTGTTACGCAGTCGGCCTAGCCGACAAAGTTTTAAGAAGTAACCTCATTTTAACGCCGGCTTATGCCGGCGTTTTTTTATGCCTCGAAAAAGTGCCGCTTTATCATCAGCCAGATACACAGAACTTAGTCATAACGTTATTTCAGTTTTCGAGCCGCTTTGCTTTTAGACGTTTTTTTAGTGGCCGAAGGCTTCTTTGATGCCGCCGATGCAGATTTAGGCTTCGCTTTTTTACCGCCTTTCTTTTTTGCGGCAGCCTTTTTACTCGGTTTATTTTTGCCAGACGACTTGTCTTTAACACCCGACTTGCCCTTACCACCGGCTCCGGCTTTAAGGCTTCTAGCGCTTGCTTCCTTTCTATCCTTAGCTTTTTTATCCTTGAAGCGTTTTTTATCATCGCCCGGTTTTACCGCGCCATGCATTTCTAAGTCAACTTTACGCTCATCAAGATCAACCCGCGCAACCACTACTTTTACTTTATCACCCAAGCAGTAAACAACGCCTGTGCGCTCACCGACTAAGCGCTGTTGCGCCTGATCAAAGCGAAAGAAATCTTGACCCAAACTATTAATATGCACCAAGCCTTCAACAAAAAGATTCTCTAGCTCAACAAAAATACCAAAGCGTGTTACCCCAGCCACAACACCGTCAAAGGTTTCACCAATACGATCTTGCAAGTACTCACATTTAAGCCATGCGGTGACATCACGCGTGGCATCATCGGCACGACGCTCAGCCATAGATGTGTGCATGCCCGCAGCAACAATATCGGCTTGGCTATAAGGATAAATAATTTTTTTAGAAATTACTTTAGCGCCAGGCACTCGCTTCACTTGATCACAAATTTTACGACTACGCACAATACTACGAATAGCACGATGCACTAACAAATCAGGATAGCGGCGTATAGGCGAGGTAAAATGCAAATACGCAGGATAAGCTAAACCAAAATGGCCTTCATTATCGGGCTGATACATTGCCTGACTTAGCGAACGCAACATCATAATTTGTACCAAATGCGCATCGGGGCGATCAGCAATTTGGCTCATTAATACTTGATAGTCATTCGGCTGCGGCTTTAAGCCACCGCCCAAACCTAAACCCAACTCGCCCAAATATAAGCGTAGATTTTCAAGCTTCTGTTCTTTAGGGCCTTCATGCACACGAAACAACACAGGTAAATCATGCGAGTCTAAAAAGTTAGCCGCCGCAACATTGGCACACAACATACACTCTTCAATAATTTTATGCGCATCGTTACGCACCACTGGCTCAATAGTTTCTATTTTTTTATCGGCATTAAAAATAATTTGCGTTTCAGTGGTTTCAAAATCAATCGCACCGCGCTTAGAGCGCTGGGCACGTAAACATTCATACAGCCCACGTAGGTTTTCTAAATCGGGCATGATTTTTTTCACGCGATCCATTAAACCTGCACGAGGCGCTTTAGCCACCAACCCTAACGCCTCAGCCACTTCGTTATAGGTTAAACGGGCATGTGAATGCATAACGGCTTCATAAAATTGATGGCGCGTCACTTTACCCGCAGCACTAATATCAACTTCACAGACCATACACAGACGATCAACCGCAGGCTTAAGTGAACACAAGCCATTAGAAATAGCCTCTGGCAGCATTGGCACAACACGGCCAGAAAAATACACCGACGTACTACGCTCATAAGCTTGTTGATCTAACGCTGAACCCACCGGCACATAATGTGATACATCGGCAATGGCTACCCATAAGGTGAATCCACCCCCGCGCTGTCGCTTACAATACACAGCATCATCAAAATCTCTGGCGTCTTCACCATCAATCGTTACTAGCGGTAAGTCGCGCAAATCTACGCGCAGTGTCTTATCGGCTTCTTCGGGCTCAGCACCCAATGTTGCCGCTTGCGCTAAAGATTCGTCTGACCATTTAAAAGGAATATCATGCGAGCGAATAGCTAAATCAATCTCTAAGCCTGGCGCTAAGGCCTCACCTAATACTTCATCAATAATGCCTGCAGCAGGTATACGCACGGTAGGATACTGCGTGATTTTAACGCTAACATAATCGCCAGATTCTACTTCATAACCAACTATGCCATCGGGCAATAAAATATCTTGACCAATACGAGGGTTATCGGGAATCACGAAATATAAATTCGACTCAAATTTTAAGCGGCCAACAATAAACTCATGCGCGCGCTTAACCACTTTTTCTATTTTGCCTTCAACGCCGCCGCGACGACTGCGACCCGCCGGGCTCACTAACACTTCATCGCCATGAAACACCTGACGCATCTCGCGCTCACTCAGGTAAATATCTTCTTGGCCGTCGAGTAATAAGAAACCAAAACCATCACGATGCGCCTCAACCTTGCCGCTTAGCATCGATTTAGGATCAGGAATATAAAAGCATTCATCCTGCTTGCGAAATAACAGCTGATTATCGCGCTCCATGGCCCGCAATCGACGCCTTAGCGCTTCGCGGCCATCCTGCCCCTTGATACCAAGCTTTTTAAGCAATTGCTTACGGCTCGCTGGGCCTTCATCAACGATGAGGCTCAGAATATGCTCACGGCTAGCGATAGGATTGCTGTAATTGAGTGATTCCCGATCGGCATGCGGGTCGGTAATATCGTTGGGGGGAGTGTTGCTTGGGCGCTTCGCCACAAATACCTCGAAATGGTTGTTTTTTATCGGCTTGCTAGGCCTATTTTAGTGCCTAACAAATTTAATCATTGATTCGCACCATACCACCATTCTGCGACAACAGCGCGGTTTACCGCTATGAAGAGGGTAAAATTGACACAAGAAATTTATCTTTAGCTAATTGATAGTATTAAGGCAGGTAGAAAAGGATATCCCTACTGAAAAGTACAATTCCTATTCATGAGTATATTTAATAAGAGATAGCGAAAAGCAGAAATAAAAAAAACCGCCGAAGCGGTTTTTTTCTGGTTTCGATGTATTCATTTAAATGACGACAAAAAACCAATAAACATCGGCGTTAACCAATATTAAAGCGCACCACCTAAACTCCATCGAACATAAACATTTAAAATACCAATCGAACCGAAATCATCTGTTGTCTGAACATCGAATTCTGAGTAATCAATACCTACACCCATATTCTCATTAACAAAATACTGACCACCGAAGTAAGTAGTGATTTGTCTT
>Ga0209197_1002622_pt1 | contig 10298 bp, 20 predicted proteins | sample COGITO_mtgs_1105_4_FD_184802 | JGI IMG/M metagenome (GOLD analysis project Ga0209197, IMG submission 184802) | Pelagic marine microbial communities from North Sea - COGITO_mtgs_110512 (SPAdes) (version 2) | ecosystem: Environmental > Aquatic > Marine > Epipelagic ... | reverse complement strand
GACAGTCTTCGTAAGCATCTTCAGGTGCGCCCCGCTCTATAGCTGTTGACTTCCAAAACTCTAACTCATCGAACAACTCATCGTTTTTATGAATTAACTTATCAATGTTCATAAGTATCCTCTCTATGTCTAATCAGTCTATCTTCAAATGCTTCCAACAGTTCCTCACCGTTTATCTCTAGCACTTCCAATATAGTTATCTCATCGTGGTCGCGTAGGAATTGTTCCTTGTATTCTTCAAACGACATTTTTATCCCTCACATACTTTAGTAATTCCTTAGTAGTCTTTACAGTGAAGTGGGCGAAACCTTCCTTCTCACACCACTGTCCCATAGTCATCTTGCTACCCTTGCGTACCTTCTTGTGTGGGTCTGACAAAACAAACACTAACTCCCAGTCTGGCATCGAGTCTCGGATGGCGGTGTACTTTTGTGTGTCGCCTACCCTGAAGTAACCCTTTGCCTCGATTAGTATTGCCTTCTCTTCATGTACAAAGTCTGGTACGTACTTCCTGTGTATAGTGTAAGGCAGTCTGTATGGCTCGTACTTAAACTCTTTGTTGAGTTGGTCGTACAGTGCTGACTCCAAGCCTGACCTAAATTTCTTTTTACTCATCGAGGCTCAACTCCTGTACGTTAGGTTCGTTGACTACCTTGCAAAGATACTTAGGAGCGTAGGAATAGTTGAACAGCCTTAACTCTGGATAACAATGCTTTTTGTACTGGCAATAAGAGCAACCAACAGCCAACTTTAAATTTCCTGACTTGCCATCTGGTTGCGGCTGATAGCAAACCACCTCCGGTTCTGGTTGCTCTACGAGCTTTTTTAAGCGTTCTACTCGCTCTACTACTGTGCCGTTGAAGGCTTCGTAGGCTTGGAACTCTTTGCCGTCCATGTCGTACTTGAGGAACGTAAGGTGACCGTTAGTCTTATCAATAGCCAACCAACCAATGTCACGACTCTTCTCTGAGTGTGCGTAAGCTCTAATCTGGTCTACGTAGCCGAACGGGTCGTCATTCAGTATCTTGCCTTCCTTAAACTTCTTAAAGCCAAAAGCACTGGCTGACTTAACGTCGGTAACTACACCATCAATCTTGCAGTCCATGTGTCCTACAATACCACCTACATTACATACCTTCTGTTCGTCTGTGACTGTGTGTCCTGCCATGCGTGTAAGGAACAACAACATCTCCTCAACCATGTGACCGTACATAAACTTGACGTAGGTGTGTGGCTGTATCTTCTCTTTATCAGTACCGTGTACGTGATTCCACAGGTACTTGTCTGTGCGGCCTATGTTCGACAGTCTGAGCGTCCGGTTATCCTTTCGCTTCTCTCTGCCAAACTCTGTACGCATCAGGGCTTTAATGTTCTCTCCATACTTCTCAATCTCCGCTTCAACGTCTACTGATGGGTCTGCATCTTTTGTTTCCATCAGGGCGTATATATCGTCTACTAGAGTCTCAGTTGTTTTCATCTTCTAATTCCTTGAATCCTTGTATGGCTTCCGGTAAGAACAGTTTGTTTAACGGAATCAGGTGCATCCGACTGGCGTTGTTATCGCCTCCCGCCACTGACCTGAACTTGTTAGCACTAATTATTTTCTTTAAGACTTTCGTATCAAACACCAAGGTGCAGTACTCGTCGTCCCCTACGCATAGATTGTGGAACCAGTAGTCAGACTCTGTGGCTTCAATCCCAGACGGCTTACCCCATGACTCATACTCTATGCAAATGTTTCCTGTCTTCTGCCAGAGTTCTTTCTCTGACTTAACTTCAATCTTCTTGTTGGTTAGCATATCAGCAATCTTATCTTCCCTTACCTCGCCGTATGCTAAATCAATGTCAAACTTCTTCCTGTCCGCTTTAGTGGGTTTCACTCCAGTCTCCTCCGACTTGGTACTCCCCTGCCAAAGGGCAGTTGAGGTTGTAGTGTTTTCCTGCCGCTTCAATGCAAGCAGTTGCGAGCCATCCAAACCTTTCTGCGTCCTTCTCTGCGACCTCCGTCTGGATTTCATCGTGTATGTTTCCTATAAACTTGTAATCAATCTTGTGTAGTTGAGCGTACTCGTCCAGTAGGCACAGTGCTTTCTTCATAACGATTGCACCTGCGCTCTGTAGTAGAGTATTTAGTGCCGCGTGTTCTGACCGTACAGCGACCCTTCGCCCATCCAGTCCAAGAACATAACCTCTTCTTGCAGCCACAACAACTCGTTCTCGTAGCTTTCTAAGAGCAGGCGTATTTCGGAGGAACTGTTCCTTAAGTCGCTTACCATCTCTTGCACTTCCTCCGATGATACTTCCGATTTTCGCATCTCCTGCGCCGTAAAGGAAAGCGTAGATAAAAGTCTTTGCTTGGTTTCGAGTTTCAACGCCCGAAGCCAACTGGTTTGCCGTGTGAATATCTCCATTGAGAATTTCATTAGTGTAATCCTTATCGTTCATGTAGTGTGCAAGCATACGTAATTCCAAGCCACTTGCGTCCATACCTACTAGCCTGTAGCCTGTAGGCACTGTCCAAACCTCTCTGCACTGTTTACCGTAGGGTGCATTACCTGCCGGTACTTGAGCAACATTGGGTTTAGAGTGTGTCATACGTCCTGTAACTGCGCCGTTAGCGTTGACATAACCATGCACTCTACCATTGTCCTGAACTGCGTCCAACCAACTCTGTATCTGCGCGATGCGCTTCTGTACCATAAGGTACTCACCAATAAGCTCCGCTTCCGGTATACCCTTCACCTTGTTAAGAACGCCTTCGTCAACGATTGGCTGTCCTTTCTCTGTAAAGGTCTCTGGTTTCCATCCGAAGTATTGTAGGTAACGACCTATCTGTTGTCGTGAGCCTAAGTTAAACTCTGGATAATCCAGTCTGCTGAATGGTGCTACTGCTGTCGTCCACTGTTCGCCTAGAAATTTAAGCCCAACAACCGAGTACGAACCATCTTTCTTAACTTTGGGTGTAACTTCTTTGATAAATGTTGGTAGCGGTTTGAAATTCTGATGCACTTTGTCTTCAAGTTCATACTTCTTCTCCTTTAGTTCTGCTAATAAGATAAAAGACTTCTCTTGGTCTAGTACCCATCCGTTCTTAATTTGCTTGCTAATAATCCTTTGTACTTCACCTTCAAGCACAATGCTTTGATTTCCAAAACCTGTAAGGTCAAGAAGTAATTTATGGTACACAAGTTCATTAACTCTAACGTCTTGGCGGCAATACTCCACCATATCCTGAGAAAAATTATCCCAATCACTGTGTTCTCCTTTCGGTTGATTTAGTAACTGACCCCAGTTCTCCAATGAATGACCGCCTTGTCGTGATGGCTCTGCCAGTCTGGACATAACTAACGTATCTGTTACTTTACATTTGCTGAAGTCTACGTCGAGTAGCTGTTCCAAAACCGGAATATCGTACCCGATGATGTTGTGACCAATGACCTCTAGCTCGCCCTGCTCTTTAATCCAGTCCTTGAAACAAAGTAGGTCGTCGCCTGACCACGTTATAAACTCCTTAGCCCCTATCTCGTAGGCTACAATACACCAAACCTTGTCAGGGTTAAGGCCATTGGCTTCGATGTCAAAGACTATCTGTTTCATTAGGACTCCTGCTGTTTCCTGTCTCTATAATCACACCAACCATTAATGGAATCAAAAACTTCCTCAATGCTGTTGTAACCTGAGTACCACTTACAATGTGCTTTGTGTCTAGGTGTCCACTTCATTGTATGAGGTGAAATAAAGAAGTAACACTTCCTGTGATGGAAACATATCTGGCCTGCGCCATAAGGATATATTTTCTTCTTTCCTAGTCTCTTTAGCTCATTTATTGCTTCCTCTATCATTACAGGGTCTGCAATGTCTGTCTCTGTTACTTGATACTGACTGACTCTATTAACCATGTTAGAACTCCACGTTACTCTCTGTAGGACAAGCTGTTTCAATCATACGTCCCGAGTCTATATCGTAATAAAGATGACAAGCGGCTCCAGTCAAACCTACAAACCTGTTCTTTAATACCCTGACACATGTTGTGTTACGTATTTGCTCGTCCGGATGCTGTTGGTCTCGCTCTAGTCCAATAACCATATCACTTAACTGTGCGATAGCCGCTGAACCTCGTAGCTCTCCTAAGCTAATCTTTCCTCCGTCCTCGTGCGCCTTCTGCCCTGATGGTCGTCTGAGGTGTGACACCAAGAATAACCCGACTCCTGTCTCCTGCACTATCTTCCGCAGGTTGGTCATAATGCTGTCGATTGCTTTACGCTCGTCACCGTTGCTCTGGTCACTGACTACAATACTAAGGTGGTCAAGGATAATCCATTTGCAGTCCAAGCCTTTAGCCATGTACCTGATGCGTCCTAGCAAGTCGTCCTCACTGGTACTGCCGAAGTGGTCGAGCAAATGTATTCTATCTAACCCGAATGTCTTCTCCCAGTAACCACGTTCCTCACCTTCCACCAGAGAGTTCCTAACGTCCGGCAGATGTAACTGCTTGTTGGCCTCGATAGACATAATGCCTAGCGTGGTCTTAGGTACGTCCTCTTCCAAGGCTAGGATACCCACGTTGTCCTCGGTGTTCTTCAATAGGTAATGCTCTAGCTCTCGCATAATCTGAGACTTACCCATGCCCGACCCTGACGTTATCGTGACCAGTTCCCGTGGTCTGAATCCGTGTGTGAACTCATTCAAGCATTCCCACGGATAAGGTATCGACTTGATGTCCTTCTGTTCCTGTAGCAAGTCCCACGTATCCAAGCCTGAGACAATCCCGTCCGGTCTGTAGACCTTAGCGTCCCACCATGCCCTAGTGAACTCCTGTATCTTCTTGGCCTTGAGCATATCCCCTGCGTCCTTCAAGGGTAGTACTACGTTCTTGGCCTTGTTAGGTGTGAACAAGTTAAGCACTGACTGTGCCGCCTCCTGTCCTGCCTTGTCATTGTCGAAACATATCACTACGTTGTCGAACGACTCTAGCCATTCCAAGTTGGCTTTAATGTCCTTACTGGCTCCTGCCGCACCTGACCGGATAGACACTACAGGCCACTTGCCGTCGAACATCTCACTGACTGCTAGTGCGTCCGCCTCTCCCTCGGTGATGGTAATGTACTTACCGCCTTCCCTGAATGCTTGCTGACCGAACAAGCCTACGTTATCAAAGTTCCCTGTTGCGTAGAATCCCTTGGTCTCTACCTGTCTAACCTTCGTCCCTGTAGGCTTGTTGCTGTCCTTGTCATAGTACGGGTAGTGATGCTTGACAATTTGTCCCTCCGGTGAGAACTCCACAGTAACGCCGAACTTCTGCGCTATGCCCTGTGAGATTCGCCTGTCAGGGATTGCCGCTATTACTCCTGTCATCTCAAATGCCCTTGTTGGTGTACGTTGTGCAAAGTCTGAGGCAGTTCCGTTGCCTCTCTCGTAGTAGCCACACCCATTGCTGAAGCAGTGAGCGTGACCGTCAGAGTACCTTGCCAGATTGTTAGCAGAGCCACACTTAGGGCATGACTCGTGCTTCAAGAAGGTAGACTTCTCTGTCATTAAAAGTCCTCGTTCGAGTCAGTCTGTTCCGCTACCTCTAATACTTTGACCTTGTTGAGGTATGTACTGGTTCCGTGTACTGGGTGTGGTGCGCCTTCCTGCCAGAGGATACGTACCTTAGAGCCTCGTGGTACTCGGCCTGCGAACGGTGAACCATCTGCGTTTAAGACACCAACCTCGAACTTGCTTGCGAACTTGCGCTGTTTGACACCTTCGTACTCGCGGAGCTTAACGCCTGCTGAGTCTAGCTCTGCGGCCTTGTCCTCGTCCAGAGACAATACCAAAGAGTATTTACCTGTGGACTGTCCGTTGTACATCTCATGCTCGGTGAGATTCTCGAATGCTACTGTGCCTTCCAATACTTGTGCTGTCATATCTATTTACCTTTTGATTAAATTAAATTGTTACTACTTAGGTATACCTTAGTTAGTTGCTTTTAGTTTATTATAAAAGAACATAACATAAGTATAGTATATCATTAATTGTTGCTTATGTCAAACCCTAATGACTCTAAATCCAAACTTTCTTCCTCTGAGTCTAATAACCCGCCGTTTTCAAAGGCAAGTGCCGCATTAGTTGAAATACTCATACAATTATAACATAGGTCTAGGGGTTTGTCTGTATTATAATCAGTCCTTTTTAACTCTGATTCTGTCATAATAGCGTCACACGCTTTGCACCTACTCATTTTGTATGCACTCCTATAGTGTCATAATGTACCTTGTTGAAGTCGCTACGCGCCATAGTGTACAGGTCGTGCTGTATGTGCTGTCGTGCGGCCTGTTGCATCTCTGATACGCTCATCGCGTACAGTAGGTACTCTGTAACCTCATCGACCTTTACGTGGTCTTCGTCAGCTATCCAGTCGTTCTGCTCGTATCCTATCAATTGCTCTTTAATCTTGCTCATCGTCCCACTTCTCCATAGTTTCTTTGATGCCATAGCCTAGGCATAGGATTATACCTGTTAAACATATTGTCAATATCAATTTTTATTCCTCCGTGCGTAGTATACACCTATTAGTACACCCACGCTCACTAAAGCCCATATAATCATTCGTCTACCTCCGTCCATACGTTCCCTAGTGTAACAATAAAGAAGGGTAGTAGCAACACCAACCCATCAAAAGCCATCGTGCCTAACTCTCCGTCCTTTACTGTCCATACTGGCCGGCTCTCTACACTCTCTATGTCCAACCCGATGCCGAACCGTGGTTCTACGTTTAAAAACATTCCAAAAATATTAGCTTGCATTTTGAATTACTCCGCTCTCGTCTATTAAATCCTTCACAAATACCCCATCAACCATCTTGCCCGTGCGGTATTTAATATCATTATACGCTACATTCATACAGTCTGTCAATGTTAAGTTGTGTCGCTCGCATAGATTAATTAGCACGACCAAGATGTCGCCCACGTCGTCGCTAAAGTCTTGGCTGTGTTCTATGTTGACCCGTAGCTCTTCTACCTCTTCTAACAGCTTCTCGAACTGTTGGTGGTCTGTACTGCCCTCAATCAGGTTACGTGCGTTGTGCCAGTCGATTATTTTCTGTTCCAGTGTGTAATATGCTTTATATTCCATTTTAATCTTCTCTCTGTTTCTGTTTTAGTTTGTTTTCCCATTTGGTTATTTCCTTTTGTACCCGTTCTGTCTCTATATGCGGGAATTTATCCCTGACAGACTTCCAGTACCTAACCTTACACTTTAACGCCCATAGAGTCACTACGTATCCTCCTCTCTGTAGTTTACTTGCTGTTTAATATCTGCAATGACCTGCTGTAGTTCTGACAGGCTTTGTCCTAGCTCGTCAATAGTTTCCGCTAATAGGTCGTTCTCTGTGCTATTGTCTATAATCATATTTTAATATCCTCTCGGTTAGCCATTTGGCGGCAGGTGAAAATCTAAACCTAAATTTAACTCCTCTGCTGCTTCAATATCGTCAGGGTCTGGAGACCACTCGGCATAGTTCAATAGCCTGTCTATCTTTTCCTGCGCGGAGGCTATATACGCCTTTAAAGTCTCGCGCCGGTCAATGTGCGCCTGTAGTGCCAACTCTCTCTCTTCCGCGTCCGATAGTCCGTCAAAATGTGAATCTCTCGCATCTTCCTCTGATACCCTGCACCTGTAGTCTGTCATAGGTCACCCCACAGCACAGCCCAATATTTGGGGTTATCGGCGCGTAGCCTCTCGACCTTCTCGACTCGTTCGGCTTGGTTGCTAGCCTCTGAAAATATTAGCTCTGTGAGCAGTTTGTCGTGCTGTTTTTTAAATTCTTCGTATGTCATTCTATGCGCCTCCTGTTATGGCTCTATAGCCTAGCATAAAAACTGCCATTATTAAACTACCGGCGACGAATCCGCCTGCGAATAGTAATACCAGTTGCAATAACCGTTTAAATCTACTCATCTGCGAAGCCTCCTACAAAGTGGGCGACATTGCCCTGTATGAGGTAAAAGTCGTCGCGGTCGCCGTATTGTTTCCGCAGGTCGTCGTGCCATATTTTTGTAGCCTCCGTGTTATCTTTAAAGCCCATGTAGCAACCCTCCTCATTAATCGCCAGCATATCACCATTGGACAGGTAGATATATTCGACGTAGCCGCCTACAAAGTGCTGTAGCTCTTTAAACGTGGGCTTGTCGTCGCCCTGTTGGTACTGTTTAAACTGTGGCATTTTGCTCTGACTCCTCTTCTGTGGGGTTGGTTAGCTTGGCGCAAAGGTTCCACGCCATAAAGGCGGCAGTATTGGCTAGAACTGCGTCCGCGCCTGTAAACTGTGCCAGATAGTCCTGCAATTCGTCCACACTTTCGGGCGTGTGAAATAGTCCCACGGGTTGTAGCTTGCTCATCTTGTCGCCTCCTTTGGCGTTTTTTGGTTACAGTACGCGAATTATAGGTTAATAGCCGCTATGCTGTCAATGTGTTTTATCATCTTTTTACCGTGGGCAGGATAAGCCACTACCGCTACGTCTTTAGACCAACACAGGCGACAGCTCGCGCATTTACCGCCTCTGTCGTATGCTTCACAGACTGACATAGACGGCAGGCTGTGCGACACAGTAGGGATAATGGTAGAACTGGTTGCCGCATCCTGTACTGTGTCACCTGTCACGCTGTCACTGGACAGGCGAACAACCACGTTTGGGAGCTTCTCCATCTCTGCCAACACAGCTCGGAACTTCTCAAACTTATGCATTCGAGTAGGTAGCCAGTGGTTACACCATGGCGTGCGACGCATTACCTCCAGAACCTTCTCTGCCAGTGCTAGGCTGTACAGGTCGCCGCTATCAAACCACCGGAAATACCTGTCATTATCTAGCTCTGCCGCCATCACGTCGACCCAGTCGCTGTGTTTCCAGTCCTCTCGGTTATGCTCTCGCGGCGCTTTGACACTGCCCATTGCATAGAATCCGGTCGTCGCGTAGCAGCCCTTGCAAGCGTCCACTAGTTCGCCGTCTGGCTTTTTACTAGCGGGACAGGTGTCCAGAGCTTGCAGAGACCACGAACGGCACGGCATTTTGCTGGGCTTCGAGAATTTTGGTTTGGCCTGTGTCATATTGTCCTACCTGTATTGATTGCTGTGATTGGTTTAATGGATAGCACTCTACGCGAATGCTACCGATAAAACAACCCTCCTCTAGCTGTTACGTTCTGCTCTCACTGCTCTGCGCGACTCGACGAGCTGTGCCTGTGCGTCTTGTAGCGTCTCCTGTGCGTCGTCTACTTTGACTTTAGCCAGTTCAATCTGTGCGCGTCGGACTGCGGCCTGTGCTTTGTCGTATGCACTGCCGTCGCTCAATGCATTCCACGCCTTATGTTTGGACGTCTCATAGGCAACCTCTAGCTGTGCGTCGTAGACCCTGTATTGTTCGCGCTGTGCTGTCAAGGTATCCAGTTGTACCGCTGTCGCGTCCGGCCCGTGTAGCTCCCAATACTCATTAGTAAGGTTGTTTATCTCGCGTCTAACCGCTACTTGTAATTGGTTTACGGTGGTCTGACAGTTTAAGTCTAATTTGTAGTTGTTCATCTTGTTTGCTCCTGCACCATTGTGGTGCGTTATGGTTAAATGGGCTTTTCTGTGCCCGTGCCGCCATTATAATGATATAAAACCTAGAAACAACCCCCAATTGTAATTTATTTTTACAGGCAATATCTGTGCCAACTATTCTATTGCTACCTTCTATTATGCGCGCCTGCGCGAGTAGCACACTTCGAGACGTGGGTCAAACATTAGAGTGACCAATCCTTGAAGGATAGTCACCGGTATAACTTGTAGTGTCTGTAGGTACCCTGTAGGACTCTCACACCTGTCCCTGTGGATAACTTATGCACAGCCTGTGGATAACTCTGCCCCTGTGGATTACCTGTGGATAACTTTAGAGAGGGGCCGGGGGGCCGCGTGGGTTCTGGTGATATTTACGGTAACCCCCTAGATACAAAAAAGAGCCAAAAGTGAAGACAAAAGGTTACAAAAAGTAACATTAATGGTTTGTATCTCATGTATACTTAAGACGACCTAAGTCCTTGATTTTATTGGGCAAAAGCGGGTACGTAGGGAGACAATAAAATATCCTTTAATGTTGATTGGTAAATTAGTTAAAATAATGCTTGACTTTTGCCTAAGAATATGTTATAATAATACTATAGTATAGATTAGTTTAATTTAGTTTGTTGTTTTGTTACTAACTAAAGACTATAAACAAAGTACAACCTAACGAGGTCTAAGGTATACTAAAGTATACTTAGGTAACCTAAGGAGAGATTTT
>Ga0209197_1002619_pt1 | contig 10303 bp, 12 predicted proteins | sample COGITO_mtgs_1105_4_FD_184802 | JGI IMG/M metagenome (GOLD analysis project Ga0209197, IMG submission 184802) | Pelagic marine microbial communities from North Sea - COGITO_mtgs_110512 (SPAdes) (version 2) | ecosystem: Environmental > Aquatic > Marine > Epipelagic ... | reverse complement strand
TGCTGTATGTTCGCGTGCATCATACGCTCACTTTCCAACCATAATCCTAATTCCATCTGATTGGACGGGAGCAATTCATAGTAAAAGGTTCTGTCTTGCGAGGTATTTGCATTCAGTGCGCCACCAGCATTTGTGACGTAGCTATCAAACTCGCCTCTCTTGATATTCTCTGAACCTTCAAAAAGAAGGTGTTCGAAAAAGTGTGCAAAACCTGTACGTTCTGGGTTTTCATTTTTACTACCGACGTGGTACAATACTGTAACAGCGGCAATAGGGGTCGTGTGATCTTCGTGCAGTATGACGTGTAGACCGTTGTCCAAATCATACTCTTCAAAGGAGATGTTGTTCTGAGCCTGAGCTCCACCTGCTAAAAGCAAGGCTCCAAATAATAAAAGGCGTTTCATGAAATAGGTTAATTTTCTGATATTCGCCCAAATATACGAGGCACAGCTGCGCGGCCCTAATGAAGTTCTGGTAGATTTTTTTACATCAGATTATTTTAACACTTTGTTTATCACGACTTTCTTGTATATTTGCAGCCCTTAAAAACAAGTATAATGTACGCAATTGTAGAGATAGCAGGGCTTCAATACAAAGTTGAGAAAGACCAACGCTTGTACGTAAACCGCTTGAATGTTGAGGCAGGGAAGAAAGTAAAATTCGACCGTGTCCTTCTCATTGAAGAAAAAGGTGATGTGAAAGTTGGCGCCCCAGTTATAGACGGAGCAGTTATAGAAGCTACCGTAAACAGCGAAGTAAAAGGTGATAAAGTTCTAATCTTCAAAAAGAAGCGTAGAAAAGGTTACCAGAAGATGAACGGTCACCGTCAAATCTTCACTTCAATTACTATTAACAAAATCACTGCGAAGGCTCCAGCTAAGAAAGCTGCAGCGAAAGCAACTGAAGAAAAAGAAGCAGCACCAAAAGCAGCGGCTAAGAAACCTGCGGCAAAAAAGCCAGCAGCGAAAAAGCCAGCAGCAAAAAAAGCAGCTCCAAAGAAATCAGAAGCTAAAGCAGAAAAATAAATAAGATATGGCTCACAAGAAAGGTGTCGGTAGTTCGAAGAACGGACGTGAATCAGCAAGTAAGCGCTTGGGTATCAAAATCTTTGGTGGTCAAGATGCCATCGCAGGGAACATTATTGTTCGCCAGCGTGGAACAAAACACAACCCCGGGGAGAACGTAGGTGTCGGTAAAGACCACACGTTATTCGCATTGGTAGACGGTAAAGTTGTCTTCAGAAAGAAAAAAGACAACAAATCTTACGTTAGCGTTCAACCTAACGCGTAAGTTAACCACAACGATATAGAAAAGCCTGTTCATTTGAGCAGGCTTTTTTTTTGACTAATGCTCAGCTATCCTTCGCATGAATTTCCCAAGCTCTTGTGCGGACTGCTGGAGATTTCTATACCCTCCTTCAAGCAGATCTGCACCCGACTGACCATTATACTGGGTTTTTGAGAAGAGCATGATCCGCATTTGCGCAGTGAAATACTTACCTATCCAAGGAAGGCTCGAGAGAAACGAGACCGAGCGCATGCGGTTTAACCAGGGCTTCATCTGTAAATACAAAAGTTTTCTCTTTTTGCCCAAGCCGTTTTGCATCCATTGTAAAAGCTCATAGAACGAAGGGTGTTCCGCCACTGCAACTATGGGACCTTCTATCTTTGATTGATGTGCTGCATAAACGATCGCCGCAACATCTCGGACATCCACCACGCCCGAACAACCGTCTGTGGCAAAGGGCAGTGTGCCTTTCCAAAGACGCTTCCACAATTCTTGAGGGGCCCTGTACAAAGGCCCAATGCCTAAAATCACACCAGGGCGAACCACAGTCGTTGACAACCCTTCTTGCTGCGCGCGCCACACCTGAAGCTCAGAATAGATTTTGCTCTTCGCATAAGACCCAAGACCTACCTTCTTTTTAGTAGCCTGAAAATCTTGCGGCTCTAAAAGTTCTACTTGACCTAAAGGTGCATTCCCTCCCATTACAGCAATACTGGAAATATGCGTAAAATGAGCTACATCTAGTGCTTCTGCGAGGTGCAGCACTTCAGCCGTTACACGCTCATTTTGATTGCCTCCAGGAGCCTTTTGGTTAATATCAATAACGGCAGCCGTATGAATCACGGAATAAACGGGCGCTATGGCATGTTGGTCACAATAAGCGGAAATCCACTCCGCTGAACCGGCACCATAGCCAAGATCTAAGTCAATAAAGTGTACTAGAGGTTGTTGATACGCTTTTCTTGGTTGTTCGTAAAATTCAACAACCCTATCGAGCTGTTCAAACGAGGAAGTGGGACGCTTCGCACAAAGAATAGTACCAGAATAGGCCGGACTTTGCCCCCAACCCAGCAATTCTGCGAGGAGAAAGGCGCCTAATTGGCCCGTTGCACCAGTAATCAACAAGGTATTCTTAGAATCCATAGAAATGAACGTAGTGTGAAGTTAGTGGTTATTACTTTTGTAATTCAATTTTGACCCCAATGAAAAAAGAAGATATCCTAAAAGCGCTGGAAAGTGTAGGCAATAGTACTGAAAGCAATATTGTCGAAGCGGATTTGATTCGAAATATTCAAATCTTCGGCGACGAAGTAATTATTGATGCCGAAAGTCTAAGTCCGACACTTCAGGCAAAGAAAAAATTGGAGGTTGATATTATGAAAGCCGTTCACGATCAGGTTGCTGAAAAAGCGAAGGTGGTAGTGAACGTAAGCGTTAGTGAGAAGTCGAAAGAGACTGCTGCCAATGTGATTAAGGGCGCACCGATTCCTGGTGTTCAGAATATTATTGCCATTGCCTCAGGTAAAGGTGGTGTAGGAAAGAGTACTGTAACGGCGAACTTAGCCATTAGCTTGCGCCAAATGGGCTTCAAAGTAGGTCTGATCGATGCCGATATTTACGGACCGTCGGCCCCTATCATGTTTGACGTTCAGCATGCTAAACCGATGACTGTTCACGTGGACGGTAAATCTAAAATGGGACCTGTAGAGGCTTATGGCATTAAAATCATGTCCATCGGCTTTTTTGCGAATACCGATCAAGCAGTTGTGTGGAGAGGTCCCATGGCCACGAAAGCGTTAACACAGATGATCCATGATACGCATTGGAATGAGTTAGACTTTCTGCTGATTGACTTGCCTCCTGGCACGGGAGACATACATCTAAGTATGGTTCAGAATATGCCTGTGACAGGTGCGGTCGTGGTTAGCACACCACAGAAAGTTGCTTTAGCTGACGCGCGAAAGGGCGTTGCTATGTTCAAAATGGATCAGATTAATGTTCCTGTTTTAGGAATCTTAGAAAATATGAGCTACTTCTCCCCGCCTGAATTGCCTGCGAATAAATATTATTTGTTTGGAAAAGAAGGTGCGCAAGATCTCGCGAGCCAATTAGATGTACCTTTCCTGGGTGAACTTCCGCTCATCCAAAGTATTAGAGAAGCCGGTGATGTGGGTCGTCCTGCGGCATTGCAAGAGGGGACCACTATACCGTTGGCTTTTGAAGAAATCGCTCGTAATATTGTAGCAGAAGTGGCGCAGCGTAATGAGAATTTACCGCCCACAGAAATCGTTCGGATTACAACAATGGCCGGCTGTTCACCTAAAAAATAATTACTACACCGTGAGTGACCTTAATAAACGTATTGAAGAAGCCCTAGACGAAATCCGTCCATTCCTTGCCAATGACGGCGGAGATGTGTCTCTTGAGGGTGTGGAAGGAGCCACGGTTAAAGTGAAGTTTCACGGCGCCTGTGTGGGGTGTAAAGTCAGTGATTTTACTCTTAAAGGCGGTATAGAAGCGACGATAAAAAGATATGTACCAGAGATCGACCGCGTCATTGCGGTGGATGCCTAAACCAAGAATACCATGCTGCAAATTCAGCGAATCAGACAGGAGCCAGAGGCCATCATTGAAGGACTAAAAAAACGCGGTATCGATGCTAGTGAAACCGTACATACACTTATAGATCTAGATGCAAAACGTCGTGCCATTCGTCATGAAATGGAAGAGAATCAGCGCCGGCTGAACGGACTCTCAAAAGATATTGGTGAATTATTCAAAAGTGGTCGTGCGCAAGAAGCAAACGCGCTAAAGGAAGAAACCGGCACGATCAAAGAAGCCATCAAAGACCTTGGCGAACGCGTACAAAGTATTACTGGCGAAGAAAAGACCTTGGCGAACGCGTACAAAGTATTACTGGTGAAGAGCACGATCTACTTTTGAGTTTACCAAACGTGCCTCACGCCAGTGTTAAAGCCGGTCGCGACGAGAAAGATAACGAAGAGGTAAAACGTGTTGGGGCTGTTCCAACGCTGCACGATGATGCAAAGCCGCACTGGGACCTCGCAGAACAATACGACCTGATAGATTTTGAATTGGGCGTGAAAATTACGGGAGCAGGATTCCCAGTTTATAAAAATCATGGCGCACGGTTGCAGCGTGCGATGATCAACTTCTTTTTAGACGAGAACCGCGCAGCAGGCTACACGGAATATCAAGTACCCCATTTCGTAAATGCCGCCTCCGGATATGGCACGGGACAACTCCCTGATAAGGAAGGACAGATGTATGAAATGCCGTTGGATGGTTTGTACGCCATTCCAACCGCAGAGGTTCCTGTGACAAATATGTTCCGTGACGAGATTGTAAACGCGAAAGATTTTCCCATCAAGAGCACCGGCTACACACCATGTTTTAGACGTGAAGCAGGATCTTATGGAAAGGATGTGCGCGGATTGAACCGTTTACACCAATTTGATAAAGTAGAAATTGTCAGCATTACCCACCCTGAGCAGAGTTACACCCTGCTGGATGAGATGGTTGCGCATGTTGCAGGACTTCTAGACAAGCTTGAATTACCGTATAGAATTTTGCGCCTTTGTGGCGGCGACGCTGGATTCACCTCCGCTCTTACCTACGATTTTGAAGTCTATAGTGCTGCGCAAGAGCGCTGGCTGGAAGTGAGTAGTGTTTCAAATTTCGAAACCTTCCAAGCGAACCGTTTAAAATTGCGTTTCAAGGATGAAGAAGGTAAAAGCCAATTGTGTCACACCCTTAACGGCTCTGCAATGGCACTGCCGCGTGTATTGGCTGCTCTTTTAGAGAACCACCAAGAGGTAGACGGCATTCGTATCCCTGCAGCATTGGTTCCTTACACGGGATTCGATAAAATCGCATAATTTATGCGTCCGATTCTACTGTACTGCACAATAGGTCTCTTCGCTATGAGTTGTGCTAAGGAGCCTTGGCAAATCGAGATGGGCAGCCGTTTGGATTCCATGGTCGTTTTGGCCAAAAGTCACGAACAAGTGATGGCTAGTACAAATCTCGAACAAGTAGGCAATTCCGCGGATGTTTTAGGAGCATATCAAATCTTCTTCTTCGAACAATTGGATGAAATGACTCGCCTTAATGTTCCTAAAGCCATCTATACTGGTCCTCTTGAGACCATGAAAAACTGTACTAAATATTTAAATCGGGTTCGAACAGCGAAAGATTTGACTCCCGAGAAAAACCGCTTACGTCTGTCCAACCTAAGGCATGATGTACTCAAAGGCCATCTCGACAGCACCACTGCCATTGCCTATTACAATCAGGAGGCTATGCTGTTACGCGATCTCGATCGCACGATGAATAAAAGCTATGGTGGGTGTTTCACTTGCCTGAGGGAATACGACGCCTTGGTGGTAAAATTGGACTCCTTAAAAGGCTTTATCTTGGAGCCCGATGCGATCCGTTAAACTACTCTTTGTTTTCCTGTTGCCCCTTTTAAGTTTGGGGCAAAATGAGCTATCACAATGCGACAGTCTTATGATCAAACGCCAGTTTGATGCTGCTGCAGAATGCCTTGAGGGCCTGTATTCAAAAAATCCTGTTGGGCCTGCTTACGAAAAATTACTCGAAGCTTATTTGGTATTAGAGGATACCGGGAGGGTCTTTAAATTGGCCCGTAAGCAGAGTAAAGGCTATGGTCAATCGAAACCAGTCTACTATGTGGATTATTGGCATTTCAGTCGAACTCTCAACCGCCGCGGCCCAGATTTTAGTGTGCTCGAAAACCTCACTCGCAGCAACCCTTTTTCTGTTCGGTCAAGTGCCCAGCAACTAGAGAAATATAACTATGTAACGGAAGCCATTGCACTCTACCTTATCGCTGAAGCTGCCCAACCGAACGTTCGAACGGCATTTGAGCGAGGTCAATTGCATGCACAGTTAGGACAATACGAAGCGCAATACGAGGCCTATATCCTCGCGGCGAGACAGAACAGTGGTTACCTAAATAGTATTAAAATGCGCATTGCTCAAAACCTGAGCGATGATCCTAATGGCGTGCACAATTCAGCGGTTAAGAAAGTGCTCTATACAGCGGTTAAGAAAGAATCGGACCCGCTTGTTGAGCAGCTGTTGCTCTTCGTACTGCGGCAGGAAGGAAGTTTCGATCGTGCCTTTACATTTATGCGTTCAAAGTACGACGGCGCCGCTTCCATTCAGCCTTTTTTACAGTTGATGCGAGAGGCCAGAGAGGCAGATGCCGATAAATTAGCAGTAGAGATTGGCCAATTTTTATTGAACCAAAAGACGGCCTTACAGCAGCAACGCGGGACAAATAGTGTCCTATTAGAATTGGGAAAATGCTATGAGAAGACCCAAAATCACGAAGCACTTTTCGCCTTAGCAGCGGCTTATCCCTCGGGGACTTGTGAAGCTTGTTTTGAATGGGAACTCTACCGTGCACAGTTCCTGTTCGCACAGATTTCTACGCTTGAGGACAGCCTTCAGCATTTGCTCACTTTCGAGACCACTTTAGAGCAGCTTAGAGAGCGGTATCCAAGAACATTTCAACGCGGTCGTACACATCTCCAACAGGGAGAGGCTAATTTAAGAATGGGCTATTTTGACGATGCACTCATGGAATTTGCGCGTGCCGAAGCATTGCTCGAAGATTCTGATGAAGGAGATGTGGCGCGGTTGCAAAAAGCAATGTGTGCTTTTTATGGAGGCGATATTCCTTGGGCAAAAACCCAGTTAGAAGTTTTATTGCAAAGTACTAGCAAGTCGATTGCAAATGATGCCTTAGAAAATGCCTTAATGATTAGCGCCAATTCCGTGGAAGATACCTTAATGGAAGGGCTGCAACTCATTCGCGAGCCAATGCTTTTAGAAGCCCAGGGAAAAACAGCAGCAGCAATTGAGAAATACAAAGCATTAAAAAACATCTTGATCGTACACGAGCTGTACGACGACGTTTGTTTGAAATTGGGCAAACTCTATTTAGATTCGGCGCAATGGGAAGCGGCGCTTGCAGAATTTATGCTCGTGCAAAAGGCGGCGGGTGAAGGCATGTGGAAAGAAGACGCCCTCTTTTATGCGGCAAAATGCCGCTTTGAATTAGGACAAAGTGAGGCGCAAGTCGCTTTAGAAGGCTATTTACTGAGCTATCCTGCTGGATTATATTTTGACCAAGCTAGAACCATGTATCGTACCTTAGCGCTATGAGTCAACACATTTATAATGTTACCGTCGTGGTAGACAATTCCATTGAAGAACAGTGGAAGCAGTGGATGGTTAAGGAACATATTCCTGAGGTCATGGATACAGGAATGTTTAGAAGTTTTCTTTTTACACAAGTCTTTCCTGAGCAAGAACAGGACAATCCCAGTTACAGTATCCAGTACAGGGCAGCTGACCTTGAAAGCATTAAGCTTTACATGCAGATGTACGGCCCGGGACTGCGCAAGAAATCAGAAAAAGCGTGGGGAACACACGCACTTGCCTTCAGAACCATTCTTGAAGTGATCGACGAAAAACAATGACGACAACCCAACGTATTTTCACACTTGAAAACGGACTTCAATGCTCGTTTCAGGCACAACGCAGCAGTGTTGCGCACGTAGTAGTGGCTATACGTGCCGGATCCAGAGATGAATTGGACCATCAGCAAGGTCTTGCCCATTTCCTAGAACATAATCTTTTTAAGGGCACCTCGAAGCGTAAAGCCTACCATATTCTTTCTCGACTCGACGATGTTGGCGGAGAATTGAACGCGTACACGACGAAAGAAGAAACCATTATACACGCAAGTTTTTTAAAAACGGACTTTAGGCGTGCCTTGGAACTCATATATGATGTCCTTGCGAATAGCACTTTCCCTGAAAAAGAATTAGAAAAGGAAAAGGAAGTTATCAAGGACGAAATCTCCAGTTACAAAGACGCACCTGGTGAAAGTATTTTCGACGATTTTGAAGACCATATTTTTAGAGGCGATCCATTGGGCCGAAATATTCTCGGGACGCCCGAAAGCGTAGATAAATTAAGGCGTGACGATATTTTAGAGCTTCAATCACGCACATATACAGCGGACCGCATAAAATTGGCCGTAGTTGGTCCCTTTGGTAGCGAACGCGTTGAGCGCACAGTCGCCGAACTTTTTGCCGGCTTTCAATTCGCAGATTCCGATTGGGAAAACACATTTAAAGGCGATGGGCAACCGGACCGTGTAGTCGAAAATCTCGCCCAATTCCAGGATCATTATATGGTTGGTTGGCGCACGTGCGGCATTCACGGTCACGACCGTCGTAGCCTGTCTTTATTAAACAACATCCTTGGTGGACCTGCAATGAACAGTAGGCTGGGCTTAAATATTCGCGAGAAACACGGCATCGCCTATAATATTGAGAGTTACCTCAACCTCTACAGTGATGTAGGAATGATGGGCATCTATCTTGGCTGTGACCCGCAACAAACTGAGAAGGCGGCTGACCTTGTGGCTAAAGAAGTAACCAAACTACGAGAGACAAAGCTCGGGACACTTCAAATGAGCAAGGCGAAAAAGCAATTTTTAGGGCAAATGGCCATGAGTGAAGACAACGGGCTAAATTCTGCTGTAGGCGCAGCACGTGCCCTTTTGCATTTTGGTCGCGTCAATGATTTTGAAACCGTCGCTGCAAAAATTCAAGCCATTTCTGCTGAACAACTGCAGGATGTGGCAAACGCGTACCTCGAGCGGGACAAAGCCTTTGAATTGATTTATAAAAAACAATAAACCATGGAGTTCCTTAGCGACGACCTTCAAGAATACATCAGTGCGCATACGACCAAAGCACCCGATTATTTGGACGAATTAGAGCGCGAAACGTGGGTGAAAGTGCTCATGCCAAGAATGCTAAGCGGACACGTTCAAGGTCAAATTCTGAAGCAATTCTCGATAATGAAGCGTCCAAAATATCTTTTGGAAGTAGGTACTTTCACGGGATATGCTTCTCATTTTTTAGTGGAAGGTTTGCAGGAAGATGGGGAATTCCATGCGGTTGAGATCAACGAAGAATTGGAATTCTTGATTAAGAAATACTGGGCTAAGCACCCTAAATTTTCTCAAATGCACCTACATATTGGTCCTGCAGCCCAGATTCTTAACGATTTGCACAAGCCTTGGGATCTCATATTTCTCGATGCCGACAAGGCCGGTTTATTGACCTATTACGAGCAACTCATTCCTGTAATGCCTTCGAACTCTATCATGTTGATTGACAATATTTTATGGAGCGGAAAGGTCACCGAACCCGTGGCAAAAAACGATAAGGATACGAAAGCAATTTTAGCACTGAATGAGCACGTAGCGAATGATACGAGAGTAGAGCAGGTCATTCTTAGTGCACGCGATGGAATTATGATGGTTCGGAAAGTTTAAATTATTGTTTTCATTGTGTATCTTGAACTCTCAAAATTCAATTGAAAGAAAAATTATGAAAAAAGTTCTACTCCTTGCCGCAGTAGCTTTTGGTTTTAACGCAATGGGTCAAGACGCTGCTAGTGCACGTTTGATGCAAGCGGAATTACCAGTTTCAACCGCTGCCAAAGAAAAAATTGAAGACATCATCTTGAAAAGAGGTGGTGCCGTAGACGACCTCTACGACTACACGGATTTCTTGTACCAGTACTACAGCTCAGATATGACGTTGGGTGCCATTACAACAACACCAGATTCATCAACAGTGATTGTCTATTCTGACGGAAGTTCAGGAAACTCTTACAACCACGCAGTAGGTGCAACGTATGACTTCAACTACTACGGTTGGGGCGATAACGAATTTGACGAAGGTGATCAGGTGACTATTGATTCACTGTTTGTGATTGGCGGTTACGAGATCTACGAAGGCAACCGCAGTGATAAGATTCGCTTTACCATTTTCAAAGGAGCAAACGGTTTCTCCGCACCATTCTCTGGTGTTCAGTACCCGGCAGCTTACTTTGCGGCCTTAGATCCAACTGTACAGCCAACGGCTAAGACCATGGCATA
>Ga0209197_1002618_pt1 | contig 10305 bp, 4 predicted proteins | sample COGITO_mtgs_1105_4_FD_184802 | JGI IMG/M metagenome (GOLD analysis project Ga0209197, IMG submission 184802) | Pelagic marine microbial communities from North Sea - COGITO_mtgs_110512 (SPAdes) (version 2) | ecosystem: Environmental > Aquatic > Marine > Epipelagic ... | reverse complement strand
CAGGTGGCACAGGAAAAGGTTTGCTTTTTTCCATCATATTCATCCCCTCTTTATCTAAGACTTTATGACCGCTGCTTTTTTGAATATTTTTAGAGATTAAAGACCCATCACCACCAATTTGAATTGCAATTACAACCTCACCTTGCATTTTTCTACGCTGAGCAATTCTAGGATACTTTTTATGTTTAGCAATATGTGCTCTTAAAAGATTACTATAATTATTTACTACTTGCGGGCTCGGTGATGTTGAAACTTGCTCACTTATTTGAGTTACTTCATTGGTCTCAACTGACTCCGATAAAGGTTCAACAACGGGTTCAATTATTGGTTCAACGATAGGTTCTGATACTTGCTCTGCGACAGGTTCAGGTATAGGTTCTACAATTGGTTCAGGTATTGGTTTGGGTATTGGTTTGGGTTTTTCTATGGGCTTTGGCTTGATAATGGGTTTGGGTTTAGGTACTTGTTGAGGGATGACTTTGGGGACTACTTGTTTAACTATTTCAGTATTAAAAATTATATCAACAACAGGTTTTGGTGTTAAATTGAAATTTGATATTTGCAATTTCATGACAAAAAGTGCATGAATAATTAGCGATAATATAATCGCATGCGTTAAATTTAACTCGCTAAAAAAATTGTTGCCTTTAGTCATATTCAATATTTTTCTAAGAGCCCAATATATTACAAGAATAACCCTATATATATTATGGGAATTTAATTTTCAGGAATTTTTCCTGATAAAAAAAAACCCCACCATAAGGTGAGGTTTTTTAAATTAGAAGCCTGGCAGTGTCCTACGTTCGCGTAGAAAAGACTACACTATCATCGGCGCAGAATCGTTTCACTGTCCTGTTCGGAATGGAAAGGAGTGGGTCCAATTCGCTATGTCCGCCAAGCAAACTTGTTTGAGTTATAAATAACTCATGTCTTTTTCAATATGTTAAGAAGTAAATTAATGTGTTTTGATTGCGTTTTGCTTTAGTGTCAACATAACCTTAATAAGTTTTAAGGTTATAGGATCAAGCCTCACGAGCAATTAGTATCAGTTAGCTTCATGCATTACTGCACTTCCACACCTGACCTATCAACGTCCTGGTCTTGAACGACTCTTTAGTGCACTTAAAGTGCAAGGGAAGTCTCATCTTAGGGCAAGTTTCACGCTTAGATGCTTTCAGCGTTTATCTTTTCCAGATTTAGCTACCCGGCTATGCTACTGGCGTAACAACCGGTCCACCAGAGATCTGTCCATTCCGGTCCTCTCGTACTAGGAACAGCCCCCTTCAAACTTCCAACGCCCACGGCAGATAGGGACCAAACTGTCTCACGACGTTTTAAACCCAGCTCACGTACCACTTTAAATGGCGAACAGCCATACCCTTGGGACCGACTACAGCCCCAGGATGTGATGAGCCGACATCGAGGTGCCAAACTCCCCCGTCGATATGAACTCTTGGGAGGAATCAGCCTGTTATCCCCAGAGTACCTTTTATCCGTTGAGCGATGGCCCTTCCATACAGAACCACCGGATCACTATGACCTACTTTCGTACCTGCTTGACATGTCCGTCTCGCAGTCAAGCAACCTTATGCCATTGCACTAACAGCACGATTTCCGACCGTGCCTAGGTTACCTTCGCACTCCTCCGTTACTCTTTGGGAGGAGACCGCCCCAGTCAAACTACCCACCATACACGGTCCCCGATCCCGATAAGGGACCTGGGTTAGAACCTCAACAACATCAGGGTGGTATTTCAAGGGTGACTCCACAAGATCTAGCGATCCTGCTTCAAAGTCTCCCACCTATCCTACACAGATGTTATCAAAGTCCAATGTAAAGCTATAGTAAAGGTTCATGGGGTCTTTCCGTCTAACCGCGGGTAGATTGCATCTTCACAACCATTTCAACTTCGCTGAGTCTCTAGAGGAGACAGTGTGGCCATCGTTACTCCATTCGTGCAGGTCGGAACTTACCCGACAAGGAATTTCGCTACCTTAGGACCGTTATAGTTACGGCCGCCGTTTACCGGGGCTTCTATCAAGAGCTTGCACCCCATCAATTAACCTTCCGGCACCGGGCAGGAGTCACACCGTATACGTCCACTTTCGTGTTTGCACAGTGCTGTGTTTTTAATAAACAGTCGCAGCCACCATTTCACTGCAACCCCATCGGCCTTCGCATGTAAAATGCTACAACCTACTGGGGCGTACCTTATCCCGAAGTTACGGTACAAATTTGCCGAGTTCCTTCTCCAGAGTTCTCTCAAGCGCCTTAGAATTCTCATCCTGCCCACCTGTGTCGGTTTGCGGTACGGTCTCAATCTAACTGAAGCTTAGTGGCTTTTCTTGGAAGCGTGGTGTCAATCACTTCATGAACAAAAGTTCACTCGTTAACACATCTTGATATTAACTCCCCGGATTTACCTAAGGAATCTATCTACATGCTTGAACCAGGATATCCAACACCTGGCTGACCTAACCTTCTCCGTCCCCACATCGCATTAAATTGAGGTACAGGAATATTAACCTGTTTCCCATCGGCTACGCATTTCTGCCTCACCTTAGGGGCCGACTCACCCTGCGCCGATGAACGTTGCGCAGGAAACCTTGGGCTTTCGGCGAGGGAGCCTTTCACTCCCTTTATCGCTACTCATGTCAGCATTCGCACTTCTGATATCTCCAGCATTCCTCACAGAACACCTTCACAGACTTACAGAACGCTCTCCTACCATGCATATAAATATGCATCCGCAGCTTCGGTTATATGCTTAGCCCCGTTACATCTTCCGCGCGAGACGACTCGACCAGTGAGCTATTACGCTTTCTTTAAAGGGTGGCTGCTTCTAAGCCAACCTCCTGGCTGTCTGGGCCTTCTCACTTCGTTTACCACTTAGCATATATTTGGGACCTTAGCTGGCGGTCTGGGTTGTTTCCCTCTTGACAACGGACGTTAGCACCCGCTGTCTGTCTCCCGTAATTGTACTTCTCGGTATTCGGAGTTTGCAATGGTTTGGTAAGTCCTTAAGGACCCCCTAGCCATAACAGTGCTCTACCCCCGAGAGTAAGATACGAGGTACTACCTAAATAGTTTTCGGAGAGAACCAGCTATCTCCAAGTTTGTTTAGCCTTTCACCCCTATCCACAGCTCATCCCCAAATTTTTCAACATTTGTGGGTTCGGACCTCCAGTACCTGTTACGGCACCTTCATCCTGGCCATGGATAGATCACTTGGTTTCGGGTCTACACCCAGTAACTAAGACGCCCTATTAGGACTCGCTTTCGCTACGCCTTCCCTATCGGTTAAGCTTGCTACTGAATGTAAGTCGCTGACCCATTATACAAAAGGTACGCAGTCACCCCGAAGGGCTCCTACTGTTTGTATGCATACGGTTTCAGAATCTATTTCACTCCCCTCCCGGGGTTCTTTTCACCTTTCCCTCACGGTACTAGTTCACTATCGGTCGATTACGAGTATTTAGCCTTGGAGGATGGTCCCCCCATATTCAGACAAGATTTCACGTGTCCCGTCCTACTTATCGTTACCCTAGTTCCACACACGGGCTTTCATATACGGGACTATCACCCTCTACGGCCGGACTTTCCATTCCGTTCTATTAACGCGTGTGCTAAAAATAACAGGCTGTTCCGGTTTCGCTCGCCACTACTGCCGGAATCTCGGTTGATTTCTTTTCCTCGAGTTACTAAGATGTTTCAGTTCACTCGGTTTGCTTCACATCTCCTATGAATTCAGAGATGGATACCCTTGCGGGTGGGTTTCCCCATTCGGACACTTCCGGATCAAAGCTTGTTTGCCAGCTCCCCGAAAAATTTCGCAGACTACCACGTCCTTCATCGCCTGTAATCGCCAAGGCATTCACCATATGCACTTATTCACTTGATCCTATAACTTTAAAACCTAAGCCCTTTTCTACTTACGTTTTTCCGCATGAGACGGTCATTATAGTTTCTTCTAAAGCTTACTTTAAAAACTCTTTTTATCTAAATATAAAATTTAGATGCAAAGTGTTGATTTAGTATTTGATTTTGCAATCATTACCCATTTGAAATCATAATCTCATCACAATCTTATGATTTCTAATTTACTTCTTCCATATTGTTAAAGAACATACTAGCTAAAAAGCTAGCCTTAAACATTTAATTTAATAAACGCTTAAGGCTTACCTTTTTTATACAAAGAATTGGTGGAGGATAACGGGATCGAACCGATGACCCCCTGCTTGCAAAGCAGGTGCTCTCCCAGCTGAGCTAATCCCCCATTTTAAGTTACATATTAATTAAAACTGGTGGGTCTGGTTGGGCTCGAACCAACGACCCCCGCGTTATCAACACGGTGCTCTAACCAGCTGAGCTACAGACCCTAAACAGGGCCAATTACTTAAATTCTTTGTGCTACCAACAACTGATAAGTGTGAATGCTTATAGAGAGATTTATTCTCTAGAAAGGAGGTGATCCAGCCGCACCTTCCGATACGGCTACCTTGTTACGACTTCACCCCAGTCATGAATCCTACCGTGGTAATCGTCCCCCTTGCGGATAGACTAACTACTTCTGGTAAAACCCACTCCCATGGTGTGACGGGCGGTGTGTACAAGGCCCGGGAACGTATTCACCGCGACATGCTGATCCGCGATTACTAGCGATTCCGACTTCATGCTGTCGAGTTGCAGACAACAATCCGGACTACGACCGGCTTTCTGAGATTGGCTCCCCCTCGCGGGTTGGCTTCCCTCTGTACCGACCATTGTATTACGTGTGAAGCCCTGGCCATAAGGGCCATGAGGACTTGACGTCATCCCCACCTTCCTCCGGTTTGTCACCGGCAGTCCCATTAAAGTGCCCAACTAAATGATGGCAATTAATGGCAAGGGTTGCGCTCGTTGCGGGACTTAACCCAACATCTCACGACACGAGCTGACGACAGCCATGCAGCACCTGTGTTACCGTTCTCTTTCGAGCACTAAAGCATCTCTGCTAAATTCGGTACATGTCAAGGCCAGGTAAGGTTTTTCGCGTTGCATCGAATTAATCCACATAATCCACCGCTTGTGCGGGCCCCCGTCAATTCATTTGAGTTTTAATCTTGCGACCGTACTCCCCAGGCGGTCTACTTCACGCGTTAGCTGCGTTACTCATGGATTTTACTCCACCAACAACTAGTAGACATCGTTTAGGGCGTGGACTACCAGGGTATCTAATCCTGTTTGCTCCCCACGCTTTCGTGCATGAGCGTCAGTGTTATCCCAGGGGGCTGCCTTCGCCATTGGTATTCCTCCAAATCTCTACGCATTTCACTGCTACACTTGGAATTCTACCCCCCTCTGACACACTCTAGTCTTACAGTTTCAAACGCAGTTCCCAAGTTGAGCTCGGGGATTTCACATCTGACTTATAAAACTGCCTGCGCACGCTTTACGCCCAGTAATTCCGATTAACGCTTGCACCCTACGTATTACCGCGGCTGCTGGCACGTAGTTAGCCGGTGCTTCTTGTCAAGATACCGTCATACTTACTATTTATTAGATAGCAAGTTTTCTTCTCTTGCGAAAGAGCTTTACAACCCGAAGGCCTTCTTCACTCACGCGGAATGGCTGGATCAGGGTTGCCCCCATTGTCCAAAATTCCCCACTGCTGCCTCCCGTAGGAGTCTGGACCGTGTCTCAGTTCCAGTGTGGCTGATCGTCCTCTCAGACCAGCTACTGATCGTCGCCTTGGTAGGCCATTACCCCACCAACAAGCTAATCAGATATCGGCCGCTCTAATAACGCAAGGTCCGAAGATCCCCTGCTTTCACCCGTAGGTCGTATGCGGCATTAGCTAACCTTTCAGCTAGTTATTCCCCATTACTAGGCACGTTCCGATATATTACTCACCCGTTCGCCACTCGCCATCAGAGAGCAAGCTCTCTATGCTGCCGTTCGACTTGCATGTGTAAAGCATTCCGCCAGCGTTCAATCTGAGCCATGATCAAACTCTTCAGTTTAATCTAACTTATTACTATTGTTTTCCAATAAATTGAAAAACATTTGTATCGCTTATGCTTTTTTCTCAAATTCATTTTCAAGGTTAACTGGTTATTACTAACCAGTGTGGTCTTGTCACAAATTTAAAGTGTAAGCACTTAATATGAGAATTAAAATTATTCCTGTAAACAGAAAAATTCTAATTTTAATCTCAACTATAAGCACCCACACTTATCAGTTGTCAAATTGTTAAAGAGCTATTATCGATGTTGGTTGCGGGAACAGGATTTGAACCTGTGACCTTCGGGTTATGAGCCCGACGAGCTGCCAGACTGCTCCACCCCGCGATCGATAAATCAACGAGTCTTTTGTTGAACCCTACGTATATAACGTTAGGGAGCGCGAATTATAGCAGTGTAATTAAATCAATGTCAAACACTATCTGCCATAAATTCACATTTATTTTACTAGTAGTTCATTAATCCTTTTTACGAACCCAACTGGGTCTTCTAACTGCCCACCTTCTGAGATTAAAGCCTGGTCAAATACCACTGATGAATACTCATCAAAGACCTTACCATCTGTCTCAGCGCTGAGTTTTTTAATTAGCGCATGCTCAGGATTGATTTCCAATACAGGCTTAATATCGGGTGTGTTTTGTCCTGCCGCCTTCAAAATCCTCTCTAAATTACCTGAAATATCATTTTCACCAACAACTAAACAAGCCGGAGAGTCTGTTAAACGGTGCGTTACCTTTACTTCTTTAATTTTATCACCAAGTGATTTAGCTATTTTTTCGACTAAAGTTTTAGATTTTTCCTCAATATCTTTCTTAGCTACCTTCTCTGATTCATCCTCAAGCTTTCCTAGATCAAGATCACCCTTTGCAATAGACTGAAATTTTTTACCGCTTACTTCAGGTAGGTTTGACATTAACCACTCATCAACCCTATCTCCAAGAAGTAAAACTTCAATTTTTTTCTTTTTAAATATTTCGAGATGAGGACTATTTTTAGCCGCTAAGAAGGAATCAGCCGTTATATAGTAAATGACCTCTTGTTCAGGCTTCATTCTGCTTATGTAATCTGCCAAGCTAACACTTTGTGCGTCAGATTCGTCAAACGTACTTGCAAACCTTAGTAATCCCGCAATTTTTTCTCGATTTGCAAAATCCTCAGCAGGTCCTTCTTTTAAAACAAGACCGAATTCTGACCAAAACTTTTTAAAATCATCTGGTTTTTTCTTAGCCATATCCTCAAGTGCGGTGAGTGTTTTTTTAACCGTTCCTGATCGAATGCTTTCAAGGGCTTTACTGTCTTGCAGTATTTCTCTTGATACATTGAGTGGTAAATCACTGCTATCAATAACACCCTTCATAAATCTTAAATATTGAGGAATGAGTTTCTCATTCGCTTCCATGATGAAAATACGCTTTGCATAAAGCTTTACGCCTTGCGCTTTATCTCGATCGTAGAGATCAAAAGGGGCTTTACTTGGAATAAATAACAAAGAGATGTACTCTTGATTACCTTCAACTCGGTTATGAAATATCGATAAAGGCGGTTCTTGGTCATAAGTTAAATTTTTATAAAACTCTTCGTACTCTTTTGGTTTTATATCTTTCTTGTTGCGTGCCCAAATAGCAGAAGCGTCGTTAACGACCTCATCTTCCTCTGTTCGAATTGATTTTCCATCCTTAAACTCAAATTTTTTCATTACAATCGGCAGTGTGATGTGATCTGAGTATTTTTTAATAATTTCTTTCAATCTATATTCATCAAGAAACTCTTCAGCATCTTTCTTAAGACTTAAAATCACAGATGTGCCTCTTGATTTTTTATCGATAGATTCTAGGCTAAATTCACCATCTCCCTTTGAAACCCATCTTGATCCAGTTTTAGCACCCGCTTTTCTTGATTCTAAGGTGACTTCATCAGAAATAATAAAGGCTGAATAAAAACCAACGCCAAACTGACCAATCAGATTCGCATCCTTTGCTTGATCGCCTGATAGTTTTTTTAAAAACTCCTTTGTGCCTGATTTAGCAATAGTCCCGATATTTTTTACAATATCGTCTCGACTCATGCCGATACCATTATCTGAAATAGTGATCGTTTTTTTATCTTTATCAAAATCTACCCAAATTTTAAGCTCAGAATCTTTTTCATAAAGATCATTTTTTTCTAATGCTTCAAATCTGAGCTTATCCGCTGCATCACTCGCGTTAGAAATTAATTCACGAACTGCAATCTCTTTATTACTATAAAGAGAGTGAATCATCAGTTGTAAAAGTTGTTTTACCTCAGCCTGGAAACTTAAAGTCTCTTTCTGTTTTGTCATTTTTTTGAAATCCCTAATTGAATTAAATTTAATTTAAATATTGCTATTATTAATGGGGGCAGTTTTATTTATTTCAACTTTTTTAACTGATTATATTTTTGAAAAAATATATGCGACGACGTAAAAGGCCATTGTAGCAGTTATGTTTAAGCTTGAGCCATATCCATCACAACTCAAACCTCCTCCTGATTGATCAACCTCACATTCATCAGATTTGATAATAGGCTCATCAGAAAAGATGGTGGGTATCTTATATTTACTTTTTGATAGCTTATTTTTTTTATTAAAATGCTTTCGGATATTGCTTAATAATGGATCTCCGAAGGTTTTAGAAAGATCAGCTATTTTTATTCTCGCAGGATCGACTCTGCCCCCTGCACCGCCCACCATTATCAGAGATAAATTCTTTGATTGGCAATACTCAGCTAAACTTGTTTTTACACTCGATTGATCAATTGCATCAATAATAAAATCAAATCTACTCGATATATGACTTTCAATATTTGATTCTTCTAAAAAATCATCAATACAATCCACCAAACAAGTTGGATTGATATCAATGATTCGATCTTTCATAGCCTTTATTTTTGATTCACCATCCGTACTATCAAGAGCATGAATTTGGCGATTAATATTTGATTCAGCAATATGATCCATATCTATTAGCGTTATTTTGCCAACACCATGTCTCACTAATGACTCGACTACCCATGAACCTACACCGCCAATTCCTACTACACAAACATGAGAGTTCTGAATCAATCGAAATTTTTTTTCACCGTAAAGTCGAATAATGCCTCCAAATCTTCTCTCTAGATCCACTTCTCTGTCCATCATTCGCTTTCAAGAACAACAAATGCTGCTGCTATATTTTTTTCATCTGATATTGATAAGTGACAAGATTTGATTTTCTTCTCTTTGAGTAAGCGCGCCACATTTTTATTTAACTTAATGTCTGGACGCCCTAGTTCATTGTTGATCACAACGATAGACTTAACATTAACATCTCCTCTAAAACCCGTGCCTAATGCTTTCGCAAAGGCTTCTTTAGCAGCAAATCTTTTAGCTAAAAAGTTTTCTTTCAAATTATTTTTTTGAAAAACTAAAAACTCTTCAGGGCTTAATATTTTTTTTGCAAAACCATCTCCAAATCTTTCTAAGGCTTTTGCTATCCTTGAAACCTCCACAACATCGGTACCAACACCATAAATCATGACTGTGCATACTCTTTAATAATTTTTTTCATTTCAATTACAGCATTCTCCCAACCAATAAATAACGCCTTAGCTACTATCGCATGTCCAATATTTAATTCATGGATACCATCAATTTTTGCAATATTTTGTACATTCTCATAATGAAGGCCATGACCTGCATTAACTAAAAGCCCAGCTTTTTTTGCGTACTCAACTGCTTGTTGTATTTTTTTTAGCTCTTTATTTTTTAATTCACCATCAAAGTCTGCGTAATTACCTGTGTGCAATTCAATGATTGGAACTTGCATCTGAATCGCTTTATCAATTTGGTCTATCTCAGGAGCAATAAAAAGGGAAACACGAATACCCGCATTGGTGAGGTCGTCGCTTATTTTTTTAATGTCATAGAATTTTTTTATCAAATCCAAACCTCCCTCGGTTGTCCTCTCCTCTCTTCTCTCAGGCACTAAACATACATCCTCTGGGTGAACATCCAACGCAATTTTTAGCATTTCTGGGACAGGTGCTAACTCTAAATTCATTTTAGTTTTTAATAAGGGTTTTAATTCATAGAGATCTTTGTCCTGCATATGACGCCTGTCTTCCCTTAGATGCAATGTAATACTATCTGCACCCGCCTGTTCGGCTAAGGTTGCCGCATCAAGCACTGATGGGTAATTTGTTCCTCTCGCTTGTCTTATCGTTGCTATATGATCAATATTAACGCCTAGATCCATCTCATTATCCTAAATATTTAAAAATAGTTGCTTGGAGTTTAATGGTTTAT
>Ga0209197_1002603_pt1 | contig 10352 bp, 5 predicted proteins | sample COGITO_mtgs_1105_4_FD_184802 | JGI IMG/M metagenome (GOLD analysis project Ga0209197, IMG submission 184802) | Pelagic marine microbial communities from North Sea - COGITO_mtgs_110512 (SPAdes) (version 2) | ecosystem: Environmental > Aquatic > Marine > Epipelagic ... | reverse complement strand
ACCTAATGACCACGTAAACTCACGCAACTCTTCACTAAATCCTCCGGGTGCATCTGAAAAGGATTGAAAAACTCCAGTTAAAAAGTCTACATCAGTAGGTTTACCACTAATAATTCCAGTGTAGCTTTGACCGATTTGCTCTTCATCTTCATCAAAAATACCATTACCATTAACATCATTATAATCAGTAAATGTACCCAGTAATGGTGGTGTTGGTACTAGTAGTTTTGAAAATTCAGCAGTTACAGAAACCTTATTATAAGAATCTAATATAAAATCAAAACCTCCACCTAATCTAAGCATTGTAGGTAAAAAACTTTCAGACCCAGAATCATCATACTTGATTTTTGGGCCTAAATTTTGAATTATAAAACCTGCTCTCCATCTACCATTAAAATCATTATAGGCCTGTTCTTCTCCTTGATAATATCCAGAAATATCCACACCATAAGAACTTGCCGCTATAGCATTTTGGTCAACTGCTTGGATTTTTAGATCAGATCTTAAATAACGTAATGAAACCCCCATTGAAAACTGATCTGCTAACCTTAGAGAATAAGAAATGTCCATAGTAAGTTCGTTAGGCTTTTCGATTAGTGCCTGTGAAAATTCATCTTGGATAAGCTCTATTTCACCCAGACTAAAATATTTAAAACTTACCGCAAATGCACTTCTTTCATTTAACCTATTAAAATATGTAATGTTACCAAGAGAAATATCATTCACTAATTTACTTAAGTAAGGAGTGTAACTAATCCCAAATCCAGATTTGGATTCTGAAAAAGCATATTTAGATGGATTCCAGTGCTGGGAATAGGTATCTACACCAGTTGCCACACCCATATCACCCATTGCTGCCGCTCTTGCATCGGATGCTATTAATAAAAAAGGAACTCCTGTAGTTATAACTCTACTATCACTAGAATTAGGGACAATCTGAGTTTGAGTTTGGGCAATTAATTGAGAGTTGAATAATAATAATGTCAAAAATATAATAGGATACCTCATTTAATTTATTCTTTAATTTAACAAATATACTTTAATATTACAGGATAACAAGTTTTTGAATCTTTTGTGTTTTTTTGTTTGTTTGCAAAGATCTTACCTTAAGTTTATAAACATAAACACCTTTTGCTAGCCTGTCTCCATATTCGTCTCTTCCGTCCCAGATTAAATCTCTAGATAGAGATGATGAACCAGACAAGTTCGTCTGTTGACTTATAGTTTTAACAAGTTTACCTGACACTGTAAATATTTGTATTAGAACGTCTAAAACATCACTACTATTGTGATTGAACCAAAATTCAGTATAATTAACAAAAGGATTTGGGTAATTCAATACATTTGATATTACCAAATTATCATTTTGATCGTTTACTAAAAATTGAATCTCACCACTAGAAGAATTATTAAACACATCCCATGCTTTAAAATTTATTGTATGTAGACCAGGTTCCAAATCTCTTAGTGGATATTTAATACTTCCATTTTGATAATCATCTAGTGCCGCTTCATAATAATCATTTAATTGAAAAGTATTTGAGTTGTCACCATCTAAAACAGCAGTAATATCATGACCTATTCCACTGGATGTATTTATTCCATTTTCATCAAATAATTTAACAATTAAAAATGGGTTTTCATTCGTAATACCTCCATCAATGAAACTCTCATCATTCATGTATAAATTAATATCAGGTCCTGTGTTGTCATTTTCTGCATTCTCATTTATACCACCAATTAGTATGCTCATTTCATTTCCTGAGTTATCTACATCTTGGTTAGCATTTTCTGCATATAAGCTAAACTTACCGTTATCAACAGCCATGCCTATATCTCTGGGTACCACAAAATTAAACTCAAATAGTCCGTTAGAAATAGATGCTTTTCCTTTAAAGATGGTTTCACCAAGAGTTGTGAAATCAAGAATTATTGGCTCATTATTTTGATAAATATTGTCATTGGCTAGAGTGGATCTTGAAATGTTTTTATCAAATACAGTGGAAGTCAACTCTCCATTGTAATTATTCAATACTTCACCTCCAATACCCTCAACTTGACCTTTAATATTAACTAAGCTTAAAGCCTTTAAAGGTTCATTTAAATCATTTACAGGAATATCATTAACACTTGTTATTTTGATGTTTGGATCTGGAAAAGCTAATTTCATAGCAGGATCACCAATAAAAAATACCAACCTTCTTTGTATAATATTAGAAATCTCTGGGTCATTTTTGGTTAATCTTAAAGCCTCTGCCATACTATATGTTGTATTCGAATTTAAGTTGAAAAGATACTGTTGTAGCGTAATATTAAAATCAACACCAACACTCACAAAAATCTGTCGAGTAGTAGTTATTAGTCCTACAGCACCACCATTTTTATTCCAGTACAAAAATTCTCCAGCAGTTTCTCTATTTGGATTATCAAATTTTGTGAACTCACAGGTTACTGAAACAAAACAATTTAATTTGTTTTTATTTAATAGCTCAGTAGCATCAATTTTATCAAAAATTCTTTCTCTGGCTATGCCATCTTCTCCACCATGACCAAAATAATTTACAACTAATGCCCCTACTTCGATACCTTCAACAATTGCATTATTAACCTCTGGATATCTCTCTCCTCCAGACGTAGATTCTTGCACATATGCATCGGCGTATATTTTCTTGATGTTTATGGATGGTTTATTAATTTCTATTATAGTGGCTAATGAATCGGACGTACTTTGAATTATATCTTCCCAAGACTCATCCACATCGTCTGCAATAACAATTGTATTATTTCTCCAACTACCAAAAGATTCTTCACTATAATAAGATTCAATTTTATCCACTAAATCTTTAGCTCGTTGAGGGGTGTCTGCTAAAATTCTTCCTACCGCAATATCTAATTTATCAGAGGAACTCATTGTGCCTTCATTGAAATCCATCATACCAAAAAAATCATCAGAAATAAATGAACTTGACAAACTAAAACTAGATAAAGAATGCCATGAAGGAACAATATTTGTATTGTTTGCTATTCTATCTTTATAATCATAAGAGGCATCTCCAAATAAACACAGATATTTCAAATTACCTTCAGAGTTATCATAAACATATTTAACAAAATTTCTAATTGCAGATATATCAGGGTTAGAAGAGTTAAATTCATTATAAATTGTTTTTAAATCAACAACCTTAACATTTAGATTATTGACATTTCTATTGATATCGGCTAATCTATTTGCTTGAATTAACATCTCTTCAGATGTTACTATTAAATAATCTACATTTTCTAAATCATTGTTATTAGAAACAAATACGTTGTTTTTTAAATTTTGGTTAGCTAAAACAACTGAGCTATTTGCAACTGGTAATAATAAATCAGATCTTGAAAAAGCAATATATTTAGAAGCTAAACCAAGGGAAGACTTTATATAAAAATTAGATTCTAAATTTGAGTTTTCTTTAAATGTGATATTTGAAATATCAGTAACATTCCATACCTCATCCAAAGAATTTGAGTTGGAAATAACATATTTCCCTACACCATTTAAATTTTCAACTTCATTGTTGTAAAAAATTAGCTGAGAACCATTGAAGGACAAACCACATGTAGCTTCAATAGAGATATAATCAAGATAAGCATACGAGCTTGGATTACCATTGTTATTATAATCTAGTGTTACATTAATTAGTGAGTTAGAAACTGATATTTGATTGTTAAAATAATCTTCACTTGCTAATATTGGATCATTAATAGATTGATAATTAAAATTGTCTATATCTATGTTATTTACTTGTAAGCTCATTGAAGTAGGAATCTCGGACACAGCAGCTGTATAAACCTTTAAATCAATTGGTTTAGAAGTTATTAAATTATCAAATTCAAATTCAAAATTTTTGATTGATTCAAAATCAAATCTTTCCCCGAACCACCTTCTTCCAATTTTAGCTATATTATAATTATCAACTTCATGAAATTTATAATCTTGATATTCATCAATAATATAGTTTTCATCTATATCAGGCTCTACTATATCAACAACCCTTCTACCAAGTCCAGCACTAACATTTAACAAATAGAAAGTTTCATTGGTGAAAGAGTTTAAATTAGTGTTGCTATCTTCGTTGTATGTATCTTGTCCTTTCGCGTAAAAAATAATGTAATCATCATTGTTAAAAACTCCATCTTCCTCACCAATAAATTTTATAGCATTTTCAATAGGGTCATATGGAAATTCAGAAGAGTTCATTAACGGTAACATTCCCCCACCATTACCAAATATTTTAATGGTTCTTGGATCTATATTATTGGTATTAACACCCATATCATTTAAAAAACTTTTACTTAGCTTGTATACACCAGAGTTTCCAACTTGAAATTTATACCAAGAGCCTTGACTAAGAACAGAATTTGAAATAGTTGACAGTTTTTGATTGTCTTGTGAGCGTTTTTTATTGTATTGAATAGAAAAAGATAAAACTTTATTTAAGACGTTGTCCTGTCTAAAAAATGGATTAAATTCAAGGTATAATGTTCTATTTTTTTTGGAAAGGCTATTGTTTAATTTAAAGTCTATTTTGGTAGGCACAGAATTAATATCCAAACTACCAACTTCAGAAGTATTTACAGTGACATAATTAATTTTTTCAATACTAACTAAATTGGGATCAATAATAAAGTCTTCTATCCATTGGGTCGTTAGTGTAACTCCAATGTCAGGCTCAAAATTATGGGTATAGTTATCAAAATATGGGACATTAAAAGAGTTAAACTCACTCAAATAAGTTTTATTATCAACCCAATTTATATTGATTAACTTTTCTTGTGAAGCAACTGAGCAGAAGTTAATTAAAAATAAAAAAACAACTAACTGATTAATTTTCATATATAAAAAACGACAAAATCTAAAGAATATTACTATTTACACAATTAATCAAAATTACAATAATAATAAATTAATATTATCGTTTTAAGGTTAATAATCTTCTTTTTTTATAAATATTAATGATTGTAATTTAAGGTTAAATTCATATATTGCATCACTTAAAATTTTTAAGATTAAAGATTTTAACAAAAATTATAATATTAAAAAAATGAATATGTATAAATTATTTGTAGTACTTATTTCACTTACTTTTTTTGGTTGTAATAACTCTAAGACATCTATGAACACTTCCAACGCCACAGGGTGGACTATTAATTCAAGAGATGGTGGTTTTCAATATAACACTAATTACAAAGGCCAAGAAGCTGGTCCAGGATTGGTTTTTATTGAAGGGGGAACTTACACAAAAGGAAAAGTACAAGATGATGTAATGCATGATTGGAATAACACTCCAAATCAACAACACGTAATGTCTTTTTATATGGATGCTACGGAGGTTACAAATATGATGTACTTAGAATATTTAGATTGGATTAAAACTAATTTCCCTCCATCAAATAGTAATTATACGGATATTTACAACGGAGCTCTTCCAGATACTTTAGTTTGGAGAAACAGATTAGGAAATACAGAAGATCTTGTAGAAAACTACTTAAGAAATCCTGCTTATGGGCAATACCCTGTGGTTGGAGTAAGTTGGATTCAAGCAAATGAATTTGCTAAATGGAGATCGGATAGATACAATGAAAAAATATTGATGGATGAAGGTTATTTAGCTACCAATCGTGAATTAAATGGAAATAAAAGAAATAATGATGATGAAGAAGTGGAAGTTAAAGAAAAAGCTACTGGGATTCAATCCAATTTCAGTATTGAAACTTATGTTTTAAATCCGAACTCAACTTACGGAGACAGAAATGAAGAACGACTAAATGGTAGAATCAATCAAAGAAATTCTAAAGACACTACAAACACTGAGCTTAAATCGGCATCAAGAGAAACTGGTTTAATAACTCCCAAATACAGACTACCTAGTGAATCAGAATGGGAATATGCAGCGCTTGCACTGCAAGAGAATAGAGACTTTAATATGTACAGAGGTAGAAAAAAATACCCCTGGAGTGGACAATACACTAGATCTGGAGAAAGACAAATATTAGGGGATCAATTAGCTAACTTCAAAAATAGTGATGGTGATTATGGAGGTATTGCTGGATGGTCCGATGATGGAGCAGATATTACTAATGCTGTAAAATCTTATGCTCCAAATGATTTTGGATTGTATGATATGGCTGGAAATGTTGCTGAATGGGTAGCAGATGTATACAGACCTATTGTAGACGATGAGTTTAATGACTTTAACTACTACAGAGGAAATGTTTATACTAAAAACGAAATTAGTGAGGATGGTAAAACCTCTAAAATTGTTGGTGAAGATGAAGTGGAATACAAAACTTTATTAAATGGCAAAAGAGTAGCTGTCCGCTTGCCAGGTGAAATATCTAAAATTCAGGTTCAAGATAGTGACACAAGGTTTAGAACTAATTACTCTGAAAGCTATAACATAAACTTTAGAGATGGAGACAAAAGATCTTCAAGAAACTTTTTAGATCAAGAAGAATTTACCGATTCAATTACAGGTTCAAACCCTGAAGAAACTAGATCAATGTATAATTCTCCAAATTTACGTGCTCTAAACGATGCGGATGAATTTATGTATGATGATTCTGATAAAAGAACATCACTTATTAATGATCAAGCTAGAGTTTATAAAGGAGGTTCATGGAAAGACAGAGCTTACTGGTTAGATCCTGCACAAAGAAGATTCTACGCTGAAGAATTATCTACAGACTTTATTGGATTTAGATGTGCTATGTCAAGAGTAGGTGCAAAAAATGGATACGGTACCAAGAAAAGAAATTAAAAAATATTTTTATAATATCTAAAACCCTAATCATAAGATTAGGGTTTTTTTATTAAATTTATATAATGGATATTAAAAAAATATACAAGCTTTTTCAAGAATCTAATTTGGTGTCCATTGACACTAGAAGCATAAAAGTAAATGATATTTTTTTTGCTATCAAAGGGCCTAATTTTGATGGTAATAAATTCGCATTACAAGCGATTAAAAATGGAGCTTCCTATGTCGTTTCAGACAACTTAGATATTTCAAAAAAATCAGATAAAATAATTTATGTTGAAAATTCTATTAAGGCATTGCAAAAATTAGCAAATTATCACAGAAGAAAACTAAATACTAAAATAATAGCGATCACAGGAAGTAATGGTAAAACAACAACAAAAGAACTTGTTTTAAATGTCTTAAAATCCAGATTTAAAACTGTTGCTACTAAAGGGAATTTAAACAATCACTTAGGCGTTCCTCTTTCCCTTCTTTCGATAGAAAAGGACACAGAGATTGGAATAATTGAAATGGGAGCAAATCATTTAAACGAAATTGCTAATTTATGTGTAATTGCCGAGCCTGATTTTGGCTATATAACTAATTTTGGAAATGCACATCTAGAAGGCTTTAAGTCCTTAGAAGGAGTAATAAAAGGAAAAAGTGAGTTATATGATTATCTGAAAAGTAATAAAAAGTTTATTTTTTATAATTCAGATAACAAAAAACAATCTAATATATTAAATGGTTATGCAAACACTTTTACTTATGGAGTTAATGATGATTCAAATTGTAGTATACTAAATTGCAGTAATCAAGATTCAGTTCATGTAAACTATAGAAGTGAATTAATAAAATCTAATATATACGGAGATTACAATTTTGAAAATATATGTATTGCAATTGCTATTGGAGAGTACTTTGGTGTAAGTTTTGAACAAATAAAAAAAGGAATTGAAAGTTATTTACCAGAAAATAATAGATCTCAAGTAACTATAACAGAAAGAAATACCGTTGTTTTAGATGCCTACAATGCAAATCCAACTAGTATGAAACTAGCTCTTGAATCTTTCTGCAAGACAAGCTATACCAATAAGATGATAATCGTAGGAGATATGTTTGAGTTAGGAAGTGATTCAATCCATTATCATCAAGAAATTATAAACTATTTAGAAAAAATAAACAATTCTATAATTTACATCGTTGGTGAATATTTTTGCAATACAAAACACTCAGATAAAATTAAATCTTTTTCTTCTAAAAAAGAACTAATAAATAATCTATCAAAAACAAATGTTAGTAATTATTCAATTTTAATAAAAGGATCAAGAGGAATGCAGTTAGAAAAAATTATTGAATTTATATAATATTTAGATTATTTATGGAGACTAATTACAATGAAATTTTAAAACAATTAGATCAAATTAAACCTTTAGAATATGCGAGAAATCGAAATTTTATAGATGGCTCTGTAACTAGGCTGTCTCCTTATATTTCGCGAGGGGTTATTTCAACAAAACAAGTATTAGATTATGTACTTAAAAAAGGGGTTGAGTCAAAAAAAATAGAAAAATTCATACAAGAATTAGCTTGGAGAGACTATTGGCAACTAATTTGGTTAGAAAAAGACATTAATTTTGATATTAAAAATCCACAAAGAGAAGTCTATCAAGAAGGAATATCTCAATGTATTGTAGATGCTAAAACAAATATTGAGGCTATTGATAAATCTATTGAGGATTTGTACAGCACTGGCTATATGCATAATCATTTAAGAATGTATGTTGCAAGTATATCTACAAATATTGCAAAAAGTCATTGGAAACACCCTGCAAAATGGATGTACTACCACTTACTTGACGGAGATTGGGCCTCAAACGCATTAAGCTGGCAATGGGTGTGTGGAGCTAATAGTAACAAGAAATATATCGCAAACCAAGACAACATTAACAAGTACACTTATAGCAATCAAAAAAATACTTTTTTAGATACTTCTTATGAGGAGATAATGAATCTTGAACAGCCCTCAAACTTCAAATTAGTCAGCAAAGAAATTCTTAAAACTGAATTTCCAGATTTAGAAAAAATTTCTATTGATAATAGCAAACCAATTTGTATCTACAATTATTATAATTTAGACCCTTTGTGGAGAGCAGATATAAATGCTAATAGAATATTATTAATTGAACCTAGTATTTTTAACAAATATCCAATTGGAAAAAAGGCTATGAATTTTATGCTAGAACTTTCAAAAAACATCCCTTTTATCAAGATCTTTGTGGGTGAATTTGACGAATTAAAAATTGGAGATTTAGAAGTTTATTACAAAGAGCACCCACTTAATTATAATTATAAGGGCACTAAAGATAGTAGAGACTGGATGGGTAGCGTTAATGGATATTATCCATCATTTTTTAAATTTTGGAATAAACTAAAAAAAGAAAAATCCTTTTAATTTATGCCAAAAAACTTACCATTTAAATTGTGCACAGTTTGTGGACTTCCTTTTAATTGGCGAAAAAAATGGGCTAAAGAATGGGAAAATGTAAAATATTGTAGTCAAAGATGTAGAAAAAATAAAAAAAAGAAATGAAAAATATAAATATATTATTTCCAAATCAACTTTTTAAGGCAAATCCACTTCTAGAAATTGAAGGAGACTTTTTACTTGTTGAAGAAGTACTATTTTTTCAACACTTTAAATTTCATGTTCAAAAACTGATATTTCATCGGTCATCCATGAAATTTTATGAAAGATATTTGTTAAAAAAGAATAAAAAAGTGCTTTATATCGAACAATCAGAAAGTATTTCTGATGTTAGAAAACTTATTCCTTATCTTAAAAAAGAAGGATATGACTCCATTAGTTACCTAGTTACAGACGATAATTATTTAGAAAGACGCCTTACAAGTAGTGCTAAAAAAAATAGTATTGATTTAATAGTTCATGATAGTCCGATGTTTCTAAATACCTCTAAAGATTTAGAATCTTTTTTTAGAACTGATAAGAAAAAATTTTATCAAACATCCTTTTATATCGAGCAAAGAAAAAAATTAGGTGTTTTATTAGATAAAGACGGTAATGCTGAAGGTGGAAAATGGAGTTTTGACTCTGAAAACAGAAAAAAATATCCAAAAACAAAAGTTGCTCCTATTATTAAAAAACTAAAAGCAGATGACTTTTTTTTAGAAGCAAAAGAGTATATAAAAAATCATTTTAAACATAACCCAGGAGATTTTCCTGAAAAGCCTATATATCCACACTCCCATGATTTATCTGAAAAATGGTTAGATATATTTTTAAAGGAAAGAATGCAAGAGTTTGGTCCATATGAAGATGCAATGGTTCAAAAAGAGTCTTTTTTAAATCATAGTGTAGTATCCCCTCTATTAAACTCAGGTCTTATTACCCCTAAACATGTAATTGAAAAAACACTATCATTTAAAGACAAGTATCCTTTAAATTCTTTAGAAGGTTTTTTAAGACAGATAATTGGTTGGAGAGAATTTATAAGAGGTGTATATAAAGTAAAAGGAAGTCAAGAGAGAACTACAAATTTCTTTAATTTT
>Ga0209197_1002556_pt1 | contig 10475 bp, 17 predicted proteins | sample COGITO_mtgs_1105_4_FD_184802 | JGI IMG/M metagenome (GOLD analysis project Ga0209197, IMG submission 184802) | Pelagic marine microbial communities from North Sea - COGITO_mtgs_110512 (SPAdes) (version 2) | ecosystem: Environmental > Aquatic > Marine > Epipelagic ... | reverse complement strand
TTTAAAGAGTTCACTGCCGTGCGCCTCAAAGGATGCCATAAACTCCTGACGGAATGAGAAGGCTGACATAGAGCCTTTAGCTGCTTCAATCTCTTCAGGATCAAGTAACGGGTTATCGTAGCTAGTGAAGTGATAGCCCTTGAACGTAGCGTCCTCAGATATACTAGCGTACTGGTACAGATCATAGAAGTGGTTACGACCCATAGGTGTACCAATGAACAACGCCTCACCCTTCTGATCCGCCAGTGCAGGGCGTAGGATTTGCTCCCACACCTCTGGCTTCATGTCTGCGTACTCGTCCATACACAGGAACTTCAAGCTAACACCACGCATGGTCTCAGGTCTGTCAGCGCCCTTCAGAGAGATGGTGCAGCCATTGACTAGCTTAATCTGTAGGTTGTTAACGTGTGCTGACGCTATAACGTCATGGCCTAGTTCCAGCAGCAACTGCCACATAATGTCTCTGGCCTGACCCTGTGTAGGGGCAACGTAGAACACCTGACCTTTCTTCTCAGACAACGCACTGATGATTAACCGCCAAGCAGCTAGTCTACTCTTACCTGTACGTCTACCAGCAGCCACTACTTTAAATCGTGTAGTGTCTTCCCAGACTTCTTGCTGCCAAGGTAACAGCTCAACCGCTAAATCAGTCAAGAGATTCCTTAAAAGTCTTAGCTGTTTTTGCTTTTTGCTCTTTGTCGTTTACAATCTTTTTAAACAAGTTAGACTTAAACGCGCCTATCTTGTCGTATTCTGTATTAACGTCACTTAAACTTGTTTTAATATAATCTGTTATGTTTTGATCAGTAGGGTTGTTAATAATGTTTTCTGTAATGCTATTACTTTTTTTAAGTAGTCTACGAGCCTCTTCAACATCGTCTTCTGAAAAAGCTCTGTCTATCTGTGACTCTAAACTTTTAATCTCTTCTTTTGCTATATAATTAACAGCGGTAGAAACATCGTCCATGTTTTGAGCACTTCTTATGTCTAAAACACGTTGACTTACTTCTTGTGCGTTTTTTGAACCAAACTTTGTAAAAGCTAAATAAGCATCTATACTATCGTCAGACTTAGCTTTTTTATAGAGACTCCTATCCTTTTCTAACTGATGACTATATTCGTGCGCCCATGTAGCAGGAGTAGCTCCTTTAGCTCCTATTACGTTGACTGTGCCTGGTTCTGCTGGAAGCATAATCTCATCGCCTCCAGCGCCAAAACTAGCTGCGGATATATAACGATTTGCAGCTTCTGAAGGGGTTGAAAAACCCAAGAGTCCTGATTGAGAACCTTCAGGCAAAGAATGATAACGAGCAATACTAGGATCAATAGGGCCTTCGTATCCTGTGTAAGGAGCAATAGCCATCTGAAACTCTATGTCTGCCATCTGCAAACCTTGCAAGACATTATTATAGTCTAGCCCTGTTTGTCGAGATATACGAAGTGCTTTCTCTTCGTTAGTTAGTTTTGCCATATCAGTACGTCCACATTACAGGAGACTCATTACCGTCAAGGTCGCGGATGTCAACATGCACAAAGCTACTAGCAACTCCAATTCCTGAAAAGCCCATCTTGATAGCCTCTTGAACAATCCTAAACCGTTGTGTACCGTCATTGACTTTAATATCTGCTGCGATGCCTTGGGCATGAGTTCCGGGTGTCTCCTTCTTTGCTTCTATGGGGTGGTCTACTGATCTGTAGCCACTTGTGATAACGAAGGGGAACCCACATCTAGCACGTAACAAATCTAACTTCAGCAACAGCCTGTCACTAATCTCATTCTCGCCAGTGTACTGACAAGCAAACTCTTCCCTAGTAAAGTAATCTAAGTCTTGATTTATATCATACATCTGTGTAGTCCCCTTCAATGGGTTCTTCTCCACCGGATATGACAGTAGTCTCTCCACCTACCCCTGTAATAGAGATGTTGATGGCACTCTTGCCTCCGCTGGCCTTATCCTTCTCAAAATAACTGACAGGCAACAACCTATCCATGCAGAGCTTCCATGCTGCTGCTTGATTCTTGTGGTCATCGTCCAAGGCTGCTGACAATATACTATCTAGCACCTTCCTACTCTTAGGGGATGCCAGCATTCTAGCCTTGTATTCGTTAATGACCGCTGCGTCACCCTTGGGCCGCCCTACTGAGTTACGTTTGCCCTTGGTTTTTGACACAACTGCTGTTTTCTTTGGTCTGCCCACCCGCTTCGCGGGCTGACTACCCTTAGGTTCTTTAGTATTCATTGTATTCCCCTTAGTACTTAAGGATACTTAAGTATACTTTAGTTAGTTTCTTTAATTATTATTAAAAGATCAATCCTAACGATGCTTAAGGATACTTAAGGGCGCGAGGTAATCTTTATCTTCTTTAGTATACTATAAATTATACCACATTTTTAACCAAAAGTCAAGTCTTTTCTTCACTAATGTTAACATATTTATACATAAGGGCCGTCCCTTTAATAGCTTAAGGCTATACTGGTGTCATTTTAGGAATACACAGGTATTACAAGGAGTTATGGCATGCACAGGGAGTCATAAGTAAATGTAATTATACACTCTTTTTTCCAAAATGCTACTATTTTGTATACATGCGGTAACTACAGGTAAATAAGGTAGCCACAGCGGCCCCCCGGGGGTCTATTTATCCACAGGTTATACACAAGCATCCACAAGTTATCCACAGGCTGCCATGTTGGCACGGGTATTGCATGGGATTCCACAGGGTTAAGTGTGAGTATGCTATAGGATACCTATAGACCACACTAGCAGCCACCACCACTGTATGAATCCACAGGTTGACACAAGTTCTGTACTGTGGTACTCGCGCGCACGCGTATGTATAAAGGTAGGCAGTAGGTATTCACCAGATCAATAATAGTCCAAAGCATTATAGTTTAAATAAATTTTACCTCCCTGGTTATTCCGGTAAAATGGCCCCATCTAAACAACAAACAACAACACAGAGGCACACAAAATGAAACACTGGGAACTTAAAGTATTAGAAAGCCATATCCGCGCAGAGTGGAACGAATCAGCAACCTTTAATATGCAAACGCATATTGATGGGCAGTGGGTTGACTATCACTGCTTTACAGTCTATGGCATAAAGTCAGAGCAGAGGGCTTTAGAGTGCATATTGGATGGAATAAAAGAGGAACTAAAGGAAGACGAGAATCTATGGGAATACCTAGAGGAAAACCCCGCTGAGATGCAGGACTCAATAAGAGTATTATAATAGTTGATTTATCGTGCCCATTGGTATACAGTGGGCACTATTAAACCAACAACAACACAGAGGTAACACAAGATGAAACTTAAGCAATTAGGTAGTAACCAAACAGAGCTAGACTTGGGCGACGTACAGGTATTCTTTAGCTATGAGACCCCAGTGGCCGCACGTACAGACACAGGTGCGCTGGTGCGTACATCCACCAAGTACAGCGTAACCACCACCAAACATATCAACAAATGGCTACAGGGTTGTGACGCAGTGGAAGTGCCCCAGTCAGTGATTAATGATTTAGTGGAGGTAGCATAATGGGTATTAAAATAGCAAATAAAGATGGCTTTAGATGTGGAGAACGTGCGTATCTAATAGGTCACGAGTTTGGATTAATTTGTGTATCGTATGGTAACAATGAACAGGAGGCCATAGATAATGCAGTGGATGATAATTTAATGGATTGTCAGTTGATGTCAGATGAGGATCATGCAGAATACGATACTAATGGGTGGCATGATTCCTTTATATATGCAGGCAACGCCAGCGAGCCATTTTGGAGCGAGTACCTGTGGATTAAACCAGCGAGTGAACGAAAGGAGGCAGCGTAATGTACAGGGTTTATTACTATACGTTTGATTACAGCAAATACTATGCTACAATGGCAGAGGCGCATGCAGCAGGGCGCGCCTCAGGATTTAATGAGTACACTATTACGAGGGTTAAATGATGAGCAAATGGGATGACTGGGTGGAGATAAGTACCACCAGAACGGCACTACACAATGGCGACGCCCCTGAGTTTTTTCAACGGGCAGGTGATTGGATAGATGAGCTACAGGCACAGCTGGACAATATGGTCAGCTCTGATAATCTATTTAATGAGGTCAAAACTCAGGTACTACAGGATTTGATTCGCAGTCTGGACGATGACCGGGCAGCTGCGCTGCAGCTAATGGTAGAGCGAGGGCCAGACCATGAATGACTTGTACTGGTACGCCAAGTGGTGTACAATCGGTTTCACTGTGGGTTTCTTTATAGGCTACGGGGTGACATCATGGATAATATCATAGCGGAGGTAGTGGGCTGGTCTACACTGACAGCCATTGTAATAGCAGCACACAAAGGCGTGTTCTGGCTAATGACTAACAATATACTGGAGTATTTTATATGACTAGAAACAACGAGTACCACGGAGACGAGCATCTATTGGATGATGATGAGTATCCACCCATGCAACAGTGGGAGATTGATGAGGCACTGGCGGATATAATAGGTGACGACAAATGGTTGGAAAAACAACAGGCGAAAACCAATGATAATCTTTAACAGAACACTCAGCATAGAGTACCGGGTAGGCGTAGGCTTTGACCTAGAGTTCCCAGACAGTCGCCCGGTATGGTGTACTGACATAAGCACTGGCGAATCTATTACAATGCCCTTTCAGGGTGTCATTTTACATTTGCCCTTGTGTCTGGTATCATATGGCCGGGTTTATGATGAGGTAGAGATATGAGTAGGATTAAAGAAGAGATGCTGGGGTATGACTACGCTCAGAGCGACTGGATAGAGCCACAGGCGCACGTTATGGTCGATGAGCTAGTCGAGTATCAGGTATACTGCATGACGCTCTCAGAGCTAACACAGAGGGTCACAAAGCAGATGCGTGATGAGTACTATAGCAATCCCTATGACGATATGACTATACAATACAGAGAGGCATTCCCAGATGAGTAGATGCAAAGCGTGTGACGTTATCCTGAATGAACATGAACTAAAGAAGGTCGATAAGGAAACCGGGATACACTTAGACCTGTGCAATGTCTGCCTGTCGCATAGCGATGAGGCTATGTATGACAGCATCGGTCAATTAAGTGAGAAAGAGTTTGACGTACTCTTAAATACTTGATATAATACTCAGGTAGTAAAGGATAATTTTAAAGATTAATTTTAAAGTATTAACCAAACGATCCTTAGGGGTCATAACATAGAGGTAGTAACCATGGCAGTATTAGAAGGCTTAGTAGCATTTGAAAACCTAGACGAGCATGAGATGTATCAGGGTCAGTCCACCGGGAAGTTCTCTCTGGTTCTCAGCTTGGATGAACCAACAGCGGGCACTCTGTCCGAAGCTGGTGTCAAGCTCCGCGAGTACGAAGGAGTCAAGCAGCGCAAGTTCAGCACCAAGTACGATGTCCCGGTGATGGATGCAGAGGGCAACCCGTTCAAGGGTCGCATTGGTCGAGGCTCTAAGGTGCGTATCATGTACGCAGAAGGACAGCCACACCCTGTACACGGAACCAGCACATACCTTAACAAGATCAAGGTACTGGAGGTCGCAGAGCAGGAAGGCGGAGAGGACTTCTAGTGGCGGTTGAGTCAACATTCGTCCAACATGAGCCATGCCCTTCGTGTGGCTCATCGGACAATCTGGCTCGCTATAGTGATGGACATGCAGTCTGCTTCTCCGGGGGCTGCAACCATTACGAACACGGCAACGGCCAGATAGGTCAAGTAGCACAACGTAAACCAATGAGGTCATTAGAGATGACAGGTGTTATAGCGGCAATCCCCGATAGACGTATCTCACAGTCAACATGCCAGCGGTACGGTGTGACAGTTGAGTACGGTACGGACGGACAAATTGTCAAGCATCATTACCCGTACCATAACAAGGACACAGGTACGGTGACAGGAACCAAGGTGCGGATCACCGAAACTAAATCATTCTATGCAACAGGGGAGTTCAATGAGGCAGGGTTGTTCGGCCAGCAGGCGTTCAAAGGTGGCGGTAAATACATCACGATCACAGAAGGCGAGGCGGACGCACTTGCTGTCAACGAGATGTTCGACGGAAAGTGGCCAGTCGTCTCCATCAGATCAGGTGCAGCCGGAGCAGCCAAAGACATCAAAGCGAACCTAGAGTGGCTTGAGACCTTTGACAATGTGGTGATATGCTTTGACAACGATAAGGCAGGACAGGAGGCAGCCAAGTCGGTGCTTGATCTGTTCACCCCCAACAAGGCCAAGAATGTCACGCTGCCAGCCAAGGATGCAGGCGACATGCTCAAGAGCAATCAGGTGCAGGCGTTTGTCAAGGAGTGGTGGAACGCTAAAGCCTATCGCCCTGATGGTATCGTAGCAGGTAACGAGACATGGGACATGATTATCAAGCAGTCAGATGTCAAGTCCATACCCTATCCTTGGGAGTGTCTCAACGAGATGACCCACGGGTTCCGCAAGCAGGAGCTAGTGACAATCACGTCAGGGTCAGGCATGGGTAAGTCGCAGATCGTCAGGGAGCTGGAGCATTACCTCTTGGGTGCAACGGATGAGAACATTGGTATCCTAGCACTGGAGGAGGACATCCCTAAGACAGCTCTGGGCATCATGTCCATTGAGGCTAACAAGCAGCTTCACTTGGACAAGACAGTCACGCAGGAAGAGAAGAAGGGCTACTGGGACAGGACGCTAGGCTCAGGGCGCATCTTTATGTTTGACCACTGGGGCAGTACGAGCGAGGACAACCTGCTGGGACGCATACGCTACATGGCTAAAGGTCTGGACTGCAAGTGGATTATCCTTGATCACCTGAGCATCGTGGTCAGCGATCAGGACACGGGTGACGAGCGTAAGGCTATCGACAGTATTATGACTAACCTCCGCAAGCTGGTTCAGGAGACAGGTGTAGGGCTATTCCTAGTATCACACCTTCGCAGACCCAGCGGTGCCAAGGCACACGAGGACGGTGGTAAGATCAGCTTGGGTGAGCTGCGTGGTTCAGCATCCATTGCCCAGCTCAGTGATATTGTCATTGGCTTGGAGCGTGACCAACAACACGCTGACCCTGAGATACGTAACACCACCACGGTACGTGTATTGAAGAATAGGTTTGTAGGTCTGACTGGCCCCGCATGCTACCTGTACTACGACAAGGAGTCAGGCCGCATGATTGAGACAGCCTGTCCTACAGGAGATGACCCGGAGTTCTAATGAAGCAGATTGTATTTGACATTGAAGCCAACGGTTTAAAACCTACAAAGGTCTGGGTAATTGTAGCTACGGAACTGGATACCCGTGAGACGCATACGTTCTCAGGTGACACGCTCTTGTCGTTCAACGATTACATCGCAGGTCTTGGAGAGTGTGAGATCATAGGTCACAACATCATTGACTATGACGTACCTGTCCTTGAGGAACTGCTGGGCACAGACTTTAGTAAGTGCAAGGTGTCTGATACTTTAGTTATGTCACGACTGGCTAACCCATCAAGAGAGGGCGGTCACTCTCTCCGTAACTGGGGTGATAGACTTAATCAACCTAAAGGAGACCATGATGACTGGGATAATTATTCGCAGGATATGGTGGACTATTGCAAGCAAGACGTTAATGTTAATGTGCTGGTGTACAAGAGATTACTTCTTGACCTTGCAGATTTTGGAGCTGAAAGCATTAGCCTTGAACATCAAGTACAAAGCATTGTATCACAGCAAATTAAAACAGGCTGGCTCTTAGATCAAGAGAAAGCATTCGTGTTGCTAGCAGAACTGAAGGAAAAGAAGTTTGATCTGGAGGATGAGGTACAGAAGGTATTCAAACCCTTGCCTACCTACATCAAGGAGATCAATCCTAAGATTAAGAAGGACGGTAGTATGTCTGTCGTTGGCCTAAAGTTTTTAGGAGATGACTGGGAAACAGTGGGTGGCGAGTTTAGTCGCATCGACTTCCCTCAGTTTAACCTTGGTTCACGACAGCAGATAGGGCGATACCTCCAGTACTTTGGCTGGAAGCCTAAGCAGTTTACTGAGACAGGACAAGCCATCGTAGACGAGGCGGTGCTGAGTACAGTGAAAGGAATACCACAGGCTTCTTTGATAGCTGAGTACCTGATGATACAGAAGCGTGTCGCACAGGTGCAGAGCTGGCTAGAAGCAGTCGAGGATGACGGTAGAGTACACGGGTATGTGAACACCAACGGAGCAGTAACAGGACGCATGACGCACTCCAGTCCCAATATGGGGCAGGTACCAGCGGTCTACTCACCCTACGGCAAGCAGTGTCGTGATGTGTGGACAGTGCAGGAAGGATACAAGCTAGTCGGTATGGATGCCAGCGGTCTTGAGCTACGAATGTTGGCACACTATATGAATGATGAGGACTACACAAATGAGATACTCAATGGAGATATACACACGGCAAATCAGTTGGCTGCGGGCCTTGACACTAGAGATCAAGCTAAGACTTTCATCTACGCTTTCCTGTATGGGGCCGGAGATGCCAAAATCGGAAGCATCGTTGGTGGAACTAGAAAGGACGGTCAGAGACTTAAGGAAAAGTTCCTCGCAAATACGCCAGCTCTTGGAGAGTTACGAACACGAGTTGGAATGGCGGCTACAAGAGGCTATGTTTATGGCTTGGATAAAAGAAGGATCGCCATACGATCAGAACACGCTGCATTGAATAGCTTACTCCAGTCAGCCGGGGCTATCGTTATGAAGAAAGCCTTGTGTTTACTGCATGAATATGCTATACTATGGGGTATAGACTTTAACTTTTTAGGGAACATCCACGATGAAATCCAGACAGAAGTCAGACAGGAGAAGTCAGAGGTTTTCGGAAGACTGGCAGCAAGCTGTGTTGAAGCTGCGGGCCTCCACTACGAACTCAACTGCCCTCTCGCCGGAGATTACAAAGTCGGAACCAGCTGGGCAGACACACACTGAAGCCTGCTGTAAGTCATGCGGTGTTGTATTAACTGAAGAGAACTGGGTGCCCTCTTTAGTGAAGAAGGACGAGAGAGTATGTAAGATATGTTGGAATACAAAATACAACGCAAAGACTAACCCGCGTCATAACCCTAACAGGATGTATGTCAACGGTAAGTATGTACCCAAGACACATCCCCTGTACAAACCGGGACGTTACAAAGGGTTTGAGGAAGCAGCCTTCAGTTCCTTAGAGAACTTTAAGGATAGCCTACAAGGAGAGGTGTACGTCATCACTAACCCAGCGTGGCCTGAGTGGGTCAAGGTAGGGATGGCTGTAGACTCAGAGGATAGGATAAAGAACTACCAGACATCCTCACCCTTCAGGGACTACACCATTGTTTATACCTATGAGGTAGATGACAGGAGAGCAGCGGAGTCTGCGGCACATGTAAGACTAGCAAAGGAATGTGACAATATCAACGAGTGGTTCAGGTTGCCACCTCCGATAGCTAACGAACTAATACTGGAAGTGATACATGAGTACTAATAAAACAACGAACAACGTAGTAGCGGACATCTACGCACTGATGGAAAGCAAGGACGCTGACCCCTCTGTAGATGTAGAGGCAGAGATAGAGAAGTTCGGAGAAGGTGTCAAGGCACTGATGCGTACTGAGTTTGGTCGGGAGAAGCGAGAGGATAACCGGAGGCTACGCCTCAGTAACATCGGCCGCACTGACCGCTACCTCTGGAACCACTACAACGGCACAGCTGGTGAAGAACTTCAGCCACATACCTATGTCAAGTTTATGTACGGTCACTTGATTGAAGAGATGTTGTTGTTCCTGACACGTATGGCTGGACACACAGTAACTGAAGAGCAGAGGGTTTGTAAAGTTGAAGGCATTGTGGGTCACATGGACTGCAAGATTGACGGTGTTGTTACTGATGTCAAGTCAGCAAGCAGCTTTGGGTTCAAGAAGTTTAAGGACGGTACACTGGCCAACGATGACCCCTTCGGTTATATTGATCAGATCAAAGCCTACGCTTATGACTGCGGCGAGACACAAGTAGGCTGGCTTACTATGGATAAAGCCAACGGTCACTTGACTTACTTAAAGTATGACCTTGAGAATGTAGAAAGTGAAAAGCTCAAGGAACCTATTGTCGATAGGATCAAGCACATCAAGCAGCTAGTGGAAGGAGATGAACCAACAGCGTACTGTTATGATCCAGTACCTGATGGCAAGTCAGGCAACATGAAGTTAGCGATGGGTTGTTCTTACTGTCAGTTTAAAGAACACTGCTACCCTAACATGAGGGTCTTCGCTTACTCCTATGGGCCAAAGTACTTAGTAGATGTAGTAAAGGAACCCAAGGTACAGGAGGTAATGCCAGATGAAGAGGGCTTTTAGGTCAGGACTTGAGAAGGATTTATCAGAGAAGTTAGATGGACAGTACAAGTTTGAACCGTATGGCATACCGTACACAGTACACAAGAAGTATCTACCGGACTTCGTACACGAGGACAAGGCAATACTGATAGAG
>Ga0209197_1002550_pt1 | contig 10492 bp, 8 predicted proteins | sample COGITO_mtgs_1105_4_FD_184802 | JGI IMG/M metagenome (GOLD analysis project Ga0209197, IMG submission 184802) | Pelagic marine microbial communities from North Sea - COGITO_mtgs_110512 (SPAdes) (version 2) | ecosystem: Environmental > Aquatic > Marine > Epipelagic ... | reverse complement strand
GTATCGCCATAGTACATAAGCCAGACTTCTGGCTTATGTACTTTTAAACTGGTCAGGTATTTTTAAATCTTGGCGGATTTAGTAGCTGCCGGGTATCCCTCGTCCTAAGACTAAGCCTAGGACTAAGACTAAATCCATTCATATCCTTGCCGCTGGGTTATAGCGCAGCTATGGCAGAGTTAAGTATTGCTGACGGGCGCATAGCGCTGTCTACTTTTTCAGGATCTGGCGAATAGTAACCGCCAACATCAACGGGCTCTCCTTGGGCTGCAAGTAACTGGTCATTTATTGCTACTTCGTTTTCACCCAATGTATTTGCGAGCACTGCAAAACGTTCAGCAAGCGCGCTGTCTACAGTTTGCCGGCTCATCGCTTCAGCCCAGTACTTTGCTAGATAAAAATGGCTGCCACGATTATCTAACTCATTAACTTTGCGTGAAGGAGACTTATTACTTTCGAGGAATTCGCCAATGGCTTCGTTTAGCGTATCTCCAAGTAACTCGGCTGCGCTGTTGTTAAAGGTAGCCGCAAGATGTTCAAAAGATGCGCCCAAAGCTAAAAATTCGCCAAGGCTATCCCAGCGCAAATGACCCTCCTTTTCAAACTGTTGAACGTGCTTCGGTGCAGAACCACCGGCGCCAGTTTCAAAAAGGCCGCCGCCTTCAATCAATGGAACAATAGATAACATTTTTGCACTAGTACCTAACTCCAAGATTGGAAAGAGGTCTGTCAAATAATCTCGCAGAACGTTACCGGTCACAGAAATAGTATCATTGCCCTGGCGCATCACTTCTAGGGTGTGCCTAGTTGCTGCAGCCGGTGCCAAAATCTTGATCTCTAACTCGTTTGTGTCGTGCTGAGGTAAATACTGATCAATCTTGGCAATCAGCTGTTGATCATGAGCGCGGTTTTCATCGAGCCAAAAAATCACTTGGGCACCTGTAGCTTTACCGCGATTAACTGCCAATTTGATCCAGTCCTGCACTGGCGCATCTTTCACACGGCATAGGCGCCAAATATCGCCCTCTTCCACATTATGACTATGCAGCAATTCACCAGCACTGGTGAGTACGCGCATTTCCCCGTTCCCTGGAGCTTCAAAAGTTGTGTTGTGCGAACCATATTCTTCGGCCTTTTGCGCCATCAAACCAACATTGGCGGTTGATCCCATTGTAGTGGGATCAAAAGCACCGTTAACTCTGCAGTTTTCTATGGTTTCAGCATATACAGTTGCATAGCAGCGATCTGGAATGACAGCTTTCATGTCGCACAGATCGCCGTCCGGCGCCCACATTTTGCCAGACTCACGTATAGCCGCAGGCATTGAAGCATCAACAATAATATCGCTTGGCACGTGAAGGTTGGATATGCCTCTATCAGAATCAACCATAGCCATATCCGGCCCTGCTTCGAAACACGCATCGAGGTCAGCTTTGACTGCAGCCTGCTGGTCAGCAGGTAGCGACTTGATCTTTTCGTAGGCATCACCGATGCCATTATTAGCATCTACACCAAGTTGCTCAAACAGCTCACCATGCTTCACAAAAGCATCTTTATAGTAAGCTTTCACAGCGTGACCAAAAATGATCGGATCCGACACTTTCATCATGGTCGCTTTCAAATGAAGCGAAAACAAAACACCATCTTGTGTCGCTGCAATCTGCTGCTCATAGAATTCGCAGAGCGCCTTCTTGCTCATAAACGCTGCGTCTACGATTTCGCCAACTGCGTAGTTTCACCAGCTGTGGATACAAATTCGATACTCAGGGAATCGTCTTGGGTCATGCTCGCGGACACTTCGCTGGCAAAGAAATCTCCCTCGCTCATATGCGCCACGTGAGATTTTGAAGCGGTAGTCCAAGCACCCATAGAGTGCGGGTGTTTTTTTGCGTAATCTTTTACGGCTGGGGCTGCGCGACGATCTGAATTGCCTTCGCGAAGGACAGGGTTTACCGCACTGCCTTTCACGGAATCGTAACGTGCCTGAATTTCACGCTCCGCATCGTTAGCTGGCTCTTCGGGGTAATCGGGTAAGTTGTAGCCTTTATCTTGTAGCTCTTTTACCGCTTCGTGGATTTGCGGATTTGATGCGCTAATATTGGGTAACTTGATAATGTTTGCTGCGGGGTCGCCTGTCAGTAATCCCAATTCAGCTAAGTCGTCCGAGATTCTTTGCTCTGAGGTTAACATTTCAGGGAAAGTCGCAATAATTCTGCCTGCTAGAGAGATATCGCGTGTTTCTACCTGAATACCCGCAGCATCGGAAAACGCCTTAATGATTGGTAGCAGTGAGTAAGTAGCTAACCTGGGCGCCTCGTCTGTTTCTGTATAAATTATCTTTTGTTCGTTGCTCATCAACTACCTCTAATCCTATTTCTTATAGTCTCCCCCACGCTCATGTCAAAAAGACTAAATTTCGGCGAGACTTATTGATACAGAGCTATATAAGCCCTGCATTCGATCTTTTTTCGATCTTTTTTCCATCTACATTTTTACTTCGATCAATATTCGTCGCAAATTGACTGAATTCGATTCGAACTGAAAAAACCTTGCACCGACAACAGTCCGATTTGGACACTTGGTAGCAAAGTTATATGAGGCGGTCTTAAGCTGAAAGACTGGTACACATTTTAAGTGTTTTTGTACTCGAAATCTTTCCCGCCAAGCCCTCTCGCGGTAACAGCGCAATATAGCCCTCACAAGGGATATGTGCAACTGGGAAGACATTTTGAACTACTTCAACAATGAGCCGCCTGGGGAAAAATCGCCCAATACAGATAGCACGAAGTTAGTCCCACAGCTTTGCACGAGCTTGGTCTTCGGATGTTGACTCGACCCAACCCTGACCTAGGTCTGACTGCTCGTTTTTCCAAAAAACTGCCTCAGTTTTAAGGCAGTCCATAATGTACTGAGCACCGGCAAAAGCCGCATCTCTGTGAGCTGATGCCACCATTACCAGCACAATTTGCTCGCTTGGCGCCATGGTTCCCACACGATGAATCACATGACATCCAAGCAGGGGCCAGCGCTCTTCCGCGTGACCTAGAATCTTCTCAATACTTTTTTCAGTCATCCCCGGATAATGCTCTAGAGTCAACGTTTGTACCTTGCCTCCGTCTCCAGCTTTTGCATTGCGGTCTCTGACTAAGCCAACGAAGCTTGCAATACCACCTACCTCACTACCATAGGCATCGCGCATCGCCTTATAAGCATCATCAACACTAAAGTCTTGCTGCTGAATGTGTATCAATTGCCCCAAGTTAGCCCCCTGTTACCGGAGGTAAGAAGGCTACTTCATCGCCATTTGCCAAGGCTAGAGAAGACTCACGCCAATTCCCCTCCACAAGTTCTTGATTGATCGCCAGGCGAATGTTCGGAGCGAGTAAATGCTCAAATTTATCCTCGGATAACTGCTCTTGGAGCGCATCCCTCAGGGCATCTAGGCTGGTAACGCCGATTTGTAGCTGCGCTACACCCACTTGCTCGCGTAACGATGCAAAAAATTTCACCTCTATCGTCTGGCTCATCTATTGCGCCTCGCTAGCAGGCGTTGGTCGAAGCCAATGACCACTCTTACCACCCTGCTTTTCTAACAAACAAATAGAACCGATTACCATAGCTTTATCAACGGCCTTACACATGTCGTAGACGGTCAAAGACGCAACGCTCACCGCCGTCAAAGCCTCCATTTCAACACCTGTTTTGCCACTAACCTTACATTCAGCAACAATTTCCAGTTGGGTATCACTCAATTCCATAAACTCTACCGTGACCTTGGATAGCGCCAGTGGATGACATAAGGGAATCAAGTCCGAACAGCGCTTAGCGCCTTGAATACCGGCGACTCTTGCCACCGCAAGCACTTCACCTTTCTGCAGCTGGTTGTCACGAATAGCGGTTAAGGTGGAAGCTGACATAGTCAAAATGCCGCTTGCTCGCGCCACACGCTGAGTGATTTGTTTATCACCAACATCCACCATATTGGCTTCACCGGCTGAATTGATGTGACTTAGGGACATGACGATTACCTCTGTTGAAATTGCATTATGCAGCCTAGGCAAGCCTAGGTCAGGCGCTAAAGCAAAAAATTAACCTCTCCGAGTGTCTAATAGCACCTGGAAACGGCAAACCTCGTAAATAGCCGCAGAGAAAAACTGACCCTACAGCCTGCCTGAGGTAATATGCCCCACCTTGAAAGTCATCACTTAGCACGGCAAATGTCCCAAGATCTAAAAGCAGAACAAACTACAAAACCTGCTACTCGAGTCATACTCGGGATGTCTGGTGGGGTGGACTCCTCTGTTGCCGCTCACCTACTCATGCAACAAGGTTATGAAGTAGAAGGCTTGTTCATGAAAAACTGGGAAGAAGACGATGGCAGCGAATACTGCACAGCGATCGCTGACCTTGAGGATGCTCAGGCAGTCTGCGATAAACTCGGCTTAACACTACATACCGCTAACTTCTCAGCAGAATATTGGGACAACGTTTTTGAGCACTTTTTGAGTGAATACAAACGATGGCGAACACCCAACCCCGACATTCTGTGTAACCGAGAAATCAAGTTTCAACAATTTGTCGACTACGCCTCCAGTTTAGGCGCCCACTATATTGCCACCGGACATTATGTTCGCCGTACTGGTGGATTAGATACTCAGCAGCCGTTCAAAATTTTGAAGGGACTGGACGAGAAAAAGGATCAAACCTATTTCCTCCAAGCAGTACCAGAAAAACAACTTGAAAAATGCCTCTTTCCGCTAGGTGACCTGAAGAAGGCTAAGGTCAGAGAGATTGCATCTGACCTTGGCCTGGCAAACGACAAGAAGAAAGACAGTACAGGCATATGCTTTATTGGTGAGCGCAGGTTCGCAGATTTCTTAGCCACTTATATCAATGACGTTCCAGGCCCAATCACAGATCGACAAGGCCGCTTTATCGGAGAACATCGGGGGCTACACTACTACACATTGGGTCAACGCCAAGGCATAAACATTGGTGGTTTAGCTGGGCGTAAAGAAAGCCCATGGTATGTCTGCGCGAAAAAACCACAGACAAATACCTTGGTCATCAGTCAAGACGAAAACGACTTAAACGGCAGTTGGCTTCACGCTACCGACGCTAACTGGCTAGTAGCACCCAACCTGCCACGCAAATGTCAGGCTAGAATTCGCTATAGACAACCCGATCAAGTGTGTTTTGTAAGCCATGCTGCGAACGGACAACTGTTGGTCAAATTTGAGCAAACCCAAAGATCTATTACCCCGGGGCAATATGTGGCTTTCTACGACGGCGAACAGATGATTGGCGGCGCGGTGATAGAACGCCCAGACAAACTATAACAATGAGCCTTTAGTGCCGAAAAAACATTCGAACAGCAATTTCTTTAACGAGTTAAAACCTATGACCCAACTTGATTCAATCTTCGCCATTACTGCCATCGACGGGCGCTACCGCAGCAAGGTTGAAAATCTTGCCCACATAACAAGCGAATTTGGCCTAATAAAGTACCGTACCGAGGTTGAATGCCAGTGGGTTTTATTTCTCAGTGACTGCGAGGAAATTCCTGAAATACCTAACCTAAATGCCGAAGACCGTGCCTTTGTAGCTTCCATTGCGTCGGAATTCGATGCAACTGGTGCCGCCCGTATCAAAGAAATCGAGGCCAGGACCAACCATGACGTAAAAGCCGTAGAGTATTACTTAAAAGAGCAATTTGCCCTGCGCCCTAACCTGCAAGCAATCAATGAATGGGTACACTTTGGCTGCACTTCCGAAGACATCAACAATACAGCCTACGGACTGATGGTGAAGGCGGGTGTTGAAGAGGTATTACTGCAACACATGGATCAGCTGATCAAGGTTATAGATGATCTAGCAAAGCAACACGCACAATTGCCCATGCTATCGAGAACTCACGGACAAACAGCTTCGCCTACAACCTTAGGCAAGGAAATGAAAAATGTCGCAGCACGTCTTTACCGACAGCGCAGCCAGCTAGCCGCCGTTGAAATCCTTGGTAAATTTAACGGCGCTGTGGGTAATTTCAACGCCCACCTTAGTGCCTACCCAAGCTTGCCGTGGGATGAGCTATCTGCTCAGTTCATTCAGCGCCTTGGGTTGGTAAATAACCCATGGACTACGCAAATTGAACCCCACGACTACTTAGCAGAGGTATTCCACTGCATTATGCGCTTCAATCAAATTGTTCTAGATTTTGATCGAGACATTTGGAGCTACATCTCTATAGACTATTTCAAGCAACGCAAAGTGGAGGGCGAAACCGGTTCGTCCACAATGCCGCACAAGATCAACCCAATCGACTTTGAGAACTCTGAAGGCAATATTGGCCTCGCAAATGCATTACTCGACCATATGGCTAGCAAACTACCCGTTTCGCGCTGGCAGAGGGATTTATCCGACTCCACTGTCTTGCGCAATATAGGCGCAGCCTTTGCGCATTGTGGCATCGCGTACCAAGCCACCCTCAAAGGGCTCTCAAGACTAGACGTTAACCCAGAAGCAATAGCCGCTGACTTAGACGATAGCTGGGAAGTGTTGGCCGAACCGGTACAAACCGTAATGCGCAAATACGGCATGGCTGAACCTTACGAGCAACTCAAAGCTGTCACGCGCGGGCGCAGACTCAACGCTGGCTTATTTTTAGAAATACTCGAAGAGCTAAAACTCCCAGAAGCCGCGCAAGCCGAACTACGTGATCTGCGCCCAGATACCTACATCGGTATTGCCGCAAACCTAGCCACACGCGAGTTCAATTAGATCGCGGCAAAGACTCAACGCGCTACCGTGTTCGGTAGCCTATTTTTTTGCAGCGACATAAACTGCAGCCACTAATCCTGATGGACCATTAGATGAATCAACTACACCGAAAGTCACTCGCCGGCACCAATCTTGACTACTTTGATACCGAGGCCGCAGTAAATGCGATTAAACCTGGCGCTTATGCAACACTCCCCTACACCTCGCGAGTACTAGCAGAAAATTTAGTCCGTCGTTGTGATCCGCAACTACTCACAGCCTCACTAGAGCAAATTGTTTTTCGTAAGCAAGATCTAGATTTTCCCTGGTTTCCGGCCCGGGTAGTTTGTCACGACATACTCGGACAAACTGCATTAGTCGACTTGGCTGGCTTAAGAGATGCCATTGCGGCCAAGGGCGGAGACCCGTCTAAAGTCAACCCGGTTGTACCCACCCAGCTTATAGTCGATCACTCCCTCGCCGTTGAACACCCAGGATTTGAAAGCGATGCATTCGAAAAAAACAGATCCATTGAGGATCGGCGTAATGACGACCGCTTTCATTTTATCAACTGGACTGCTACCGCATTTGAAAACGTCGATGTAATCCCACCTGGCAACGGCATCATGCACCAGATCAACTTGGAGCGAATGTCTCCGGTAGTCCACGCCAGAGATGGCATCGCCTTTCCTGACACGTTAGTGGGTACAGACAGCCATACACCTCATGTCGATGCACTTGGTGTTATCGCTATTGGTGTTGGTGGATTAGAAGCAGAAAGCGTAATGCTTGGCCGCGCCTCGTATATGCGCCTACCAGATATCATTGGTGTAGAACTAACCGGCAGACGCCAACCAGGTATCACTGCAACAGATATCGTCTTAGCCATTACAGAATTTTTGCGCGAACAGAAAGTAGTCTCTTCATACCTAGAATTTTTTGGCGAAGGCGCTAACGAGTTGACCTTGGGCGACCGTGCAACAATTTCAAATATGACACCAGAGTTTGGCGCAACCGCCGCCATGTTTTATATCGACAAGCAAACTATCGAGTATTTAAAACTAACAGGCCGCGACTCCGAGCAGGTGAAGCTGGTGGAAACCTACGCAAAAACCACAGGACTTTGGGCGGACAGCCTCACTACGGCTGAGTATGAGCGGACCCTTACCTTTGACTTATCTAGCGTCGGCCGCAACATAGCAGGTCCATCCAACCCGCATAGACGAGTAGCTACAAAAGACCTTGCCGCGCAGGGAATCTCTGGTGTAGTTGAAAACATTGACGGGCAGATGCCTGACGGCGCAGTAATCATTGCAGCAATCACCAGCTGTACAAACACCAGCAATCCTCGCAACGTAATTGCTGCAGCCCTGCTGGCGCGCAATGCAAACGCCCTTGGACTAACAAGAAAACCATGGGTTAAAACTTCATTAGCGCCAGGATCCAAGGCCGTACAGTTGTATCTTGAAGATGCCGACCTACTGAAAGAGTTAGAGGCACTAGGCTTTGGTATTGTCGGGTTTGCATGCACCACATGTAACGGCATGAGCGGCGCACTGGACCCAGTAATTCAAAAAGAGATTATCGACCGTGATCTGTATTCTACCGCAGTACTTTCCGGCAACCGCAACTTTGACGGACGTATACATCCCCATGCAAAACAAGCGTTCCTCGCATCCCCTCCTCTTGTTGTAGCTTACGCAATCGCCGGGACCATTCGTTTTGATATTGAAAAAGACATCTTGGGCACAGATCCCAACGGCAATAACATAACCCTTAAAGACATCTGGCCGAGCGATGAAGAGATAGATCAAATTGTTAATGCAAGCGTAAAGCCAGAACAGTTCAGCAAAGTTTACGACCCAATGTTTGTCTCGCTAAAAGACGTAACTAGCCTAACAAGCCCCCTATATGACTGGCGTCCTGAAAGCACATATATCCGCCGCCCGCCTTATTGGGAAGGCGCACTCGCGGGTGAGCGTAGCTTATCTGGCATGCGCCCATTGGCGGTTCTTGGCGACAATATCACTACAGACCACCTCTCTCCTTCTAACGCCATTATGTTAGACAGTGCAGCAGGAGAATATTTGGACAAAATGGGTTTGCCCGAGGAAGACTTTAACTCCTACGCAACCCACCGCGGCGACCATCTGACCGCCCAACGAGCAACATTCGCCAATCCCAAACTTATCAATGAGATGGTTTTAGAGGCTGGCGAGCCTAAACAAGGATCTTTGGCAAGAATTGAACCTGAAGGCAAAGTCAGCAGAATGTGGGAAGCTATAGAAGTTTACATGCAAAGAAAACAACCACTGATAATTGTCGCTGGCGCTGACTACGGCCAAGGCTCCTCGAGAGACTGGGCCGCAAAAGGCGTACGCCTTGCGGGGGTTGAAGCAATTTTAGCTGAAGGCTTTGAGCGCATTCACAGAACCAACCTTGTAGGTATGGGCGTACTGCCGCTGGAATTCAAGAATGGTGAAAACCGTAATACTTATGCCATTGACGGGACCGAAACATTCGATGTTATCGGCGATCCCACGCCAGGAGCGACACTTAAAGTTGTCATAACAAGGGCGTCGGGCGAGACACTCGAAGTTGAAACTACTTGCCGTTTAGACACCGCTGAAGAGGTTTCTATCTACGAAGCTGGCGGTGTATTACAGCGCTTTGCTCAGGACTTTTTGGAGTCAACTAACTCAACAGCTTAATAACAGCCGATATTTAGGATTCAGTGAAATGTCACACGTACCGCAAATAAAAATCCCCGCAACTTATATGCGCGGAGGCACCAGTAAAGGTGTCTTTTTCAATCTAACTGAACTGCCGGAAGCTGCGCAAGTTCCCGGGCCTGCGAGAGATAATTTGATCCTGCGTGTCATAGGCAGCCCTGACCCTTATGGTAAACAAACAGATGGCATGGGGGGCGCAACATCAAGCACCAGCAAATCAGTTATTTTGGCAAAAAGTACAGTTGCAGATCACGATGTGGACTACCTATTCGGTCAAGTAGCTATAGATAAAGCTTTCGTAGATTGGAGTGGTAATTGCGGCAACTTATCCGCTGCGGTAGGTGCGTTTGCCATTGCAAATAATTTACTGGATCGAAATCGCGTGCCCGCAAATGGCGTTGCCGTTGTGCGCATATGGCAAGCAAACATTAGCAAGTCGATTATTGCCCATGTGCCAATGCAAAACGGCGAAGTGTGCGAAACCGGAGATTTCGAATTGGACGGCGTCACATTCCCGGCCGCTGAAGTACAGTTGGATTTTCTGGAACCTGCAGATGATGACGGCGGCTCCATGTTCCCTACTGGCAACTTGGTTGATGACCTAGACGTTTCGGGCGTGGGTTCTTTAAAAGCCACCATGATCAACGCGGGTATTCCCACCATCTTTTTGAACGCTGAAGAAATTGGTTATAGCGGCAGCGAACTTCAAGATGATATTAACAATGATGAAAAAGCCTTGGCACTATTTGAGAACATTCGTGCACATGGCGCATTGCGTATGGGGTTGATCAGTGACCTGTCGGACGCCCAAGGGCGTCAACATACGCCAAAAGTAGCCTTTGTCTCTAAACCCAAGGCTTATACATCGTCCAGCGGCAAAGACATTGCTGCTGCTGATATCGACCTACAAGTCCGCGCCTTGTCTATGGGCAAACTACACCACGCCATGATGGGTACCGCAGCTGTTGCAATCGGCGCAGCTGCGGCAATCCCCGGCACACTGG
>Ga0209197_1002540_pt1 | contig 10511 bp, 29 predicted proteins | sample COGITO_mtgs_1105_4_FD_184802 | JGI IMG/M metagenome (GOLD analysis project Ga0209197, IMG submission 184802) | Pelagic marine microbial communities from North Sea - COGITO_mtgs_110512 (SPAdes) (version 2) | ecosystem: Environmental > Aquatic > Marine > Epipelagic ... | reverse complement strand
TACGTTGTAAGTAATTAAAGGTTTTTAGCTTTTCTGTATAAATCACTATCACCACCACTACCATCTTCCCACGCTTCTATAAATTCATCTTTAAACTCCTTTAACTCCGTACAACAACGTGTATAATTAATAGCTTGGTTAAGTTCTTTTATTAAAACCTCTGTATTTATTAGCTCTGTAATTGGTTCATTTTCTCTATGTATTATACTTTGTGGTTGCCCTAATTCACATATTTCAATTATTCTATTTTTCATCTCTATTATCTTTAGTTATTAATTTACACTACTAATCATATTACCATCCGTTGTCGTTAATATTTCAGTAATTATGATAGTCAAAGTATTTTGTCGTTAATTTATACGCACTAAATCATATACAATTAAGTTGTAAGTAATTATTTTTTCTTCCATTCCCAACTTTTCTTCACTAAATCTATTGTCTGAATTACTTCACCAACATAATCTTCAGGTATTTCTTGTAGTACTTTTAAGATAGGATTGTTTTTAATTTTGTTTTTTAAAGCATTGTATTTAGATTCTAAGTTGTCGAACTTTCCCTGCAGATAATGCAACTTATCGATTTCATCGTATTGTAATTCGCTTTTAAAATTAAAGCACCTTTCTAATTCCTGTAGATCATTATTGTACTTTCTGTAAATTGGGTACATCTTAACTGAATGAATAGCTGTTGCGTGATGCATAGTTTTTCCTTCTGATTCAAAGTATAATGAAATGTTTGTCCACCTCATACCTAATTTTTCTCGCAGGATAAAACAAACTAATGCCCTTAACTCAACGTGTGTTCTGTTTCTTGTATTTTTAAAAATATCTATTCCTGACATTTCTTTTACACTATTACCTATTTTTTGTATATCTTTTAATACCATAATTTACCCTATTGATGTTGCTCCGTTATTTTCTAATACTTTATCTGATGATTCTGTGATTGCTTCTTTGTCTAATTCATATGCCAAACATATTTCTTGGATCTTACAAAAGTCATTGAAGTCAAACTTATTTAAAAGCCATTCTAAAAAAACCATTTTATTTGTCGTTAGCTTATCAGCAAGGTCACTTTCATCAACTTCTTCTACTTTGTTATAGTAATTTACCTCTATTTCTTTTAAGTCGCTTATAGTCCTTCTAACGTTGTTTCTTACTTTTTGCTTGAATAAACCAATCTTGTCAGCATCTTCTAAAAAATGCAGGTTGATAAATGAGGTTAATATTGCACCACTTAATTTTTCTAAATCTTTCTGTCTCATAATTTATTTCTTAAAATTTCTATTTCTCGTTCTAGATAATCCTGTGCTTTTAATAAGTCACCTAATTCATCAGTCTTTTTTCCTGCTCTGATAATATATTTTAATACGTTGCCTCTGCTAAAGTTTAATTCGTAATCATTAATTACATCAATAACATCATAATCTTTTCCGTTATCGTAATGTGTTTGAGTTGCTTTCATTCTGTTCTTAGTTTTAAAAGGTGATAGCATTCAGCATATTTCTGTCTTGCTTTTCCCTTGTATTCTTGTTTAAATAATTCATATAGCTTTCTAGTATATTGGTATTTGGTTTGACAATCTGCATAATACTTTTCTGCAAACCTTTTACCTTTTCCTTTAAAGTAGTTTACATTGTCAGCAGTATCACCCATAATCATTTGCTCATAGAAATTATACATTGCTTGATCTTCTGATATGTCAAGTATTTCTTGGTGCTTATAATGATAATTGTAAATCAATGCAGGAAACTGCTTATAGTCCTTGTCTATTGATACAATCATAACTTCATCCCTTCCAACTTCTCTGCTTAGATTAAACCAATATCTTGCAACCATATCATCTGTTTCAATTCCATAACCATAAACTGAATCGTATTGGTCTTTTACAAATTGGTGCATCTCATTTAATAATGGTGGTAATTCTGCTTTTTTCCTATTGGCTTTATACTTACCTGTAATTAGCTTTCTAAAGTTACCTTTTGAACCACTAAATGTAACTACCCTATCAATGCTGTACATATCTTCCAACTTGTTTACAATAGCCATAAACTGTTGGTCAAACTTATTTCTAGCATCAGCTATATCTGTATAGTATTTATCATCTTCAGGATGTTCCCTTTTCTTGTAACAACTTGCAAAAATTAAGCTGTCTGCATCTACTAATAATATCATAATTCCTCCAATGATTCTTTGATTGATTCTAAGTACATTTCCTGCATCTTTTTATTTTCCTTTACAACTTGGTTTATTATAAAAGGTAAATCTTTATACAATTGGTCTGTATTAAACACTACCCAATTATCTTTTCCATATCCGATATGCAATTCTCCGTCTTGGCAATAAAGATGATTTGTTTCGTGAATGTATGTAGTTTTTTCTTTGCTCATAATTTTACATTTAAATGTAAATAGTTTTTATTTTGTTTAACTTCTTTAACCTGATAATTGATAGTTATGTTTGTGATATTACTATCATTGCCTGTGTGATGCTCTATTAACGTTTTAAGGTCATTCCAAGCTGCTTCATTTACCCTCATACTGACCAACAATTACTTAATTTATACATTTTTATAAAATCAGATTCTTCAGTTGAACTTGCTGCAGGAACACCCTTGTCAGGTGTTATAGATAAATCTGAACTATGGTAAGTTCTACTAACTTCATAACTCCTTTGGTCTTGGGTGACTATCAATAATGTGCCACCCATTTCTTTTGTATAATATGCCATCTTATTTGATTAAAGTTAAATCCAATTCACTTGCTACATAATTGATATGCTTCTGAGTTGTCATAGACCAATACCCTAATTGGTATAATTTATCTTCTGCTATGGTTGCAACGTGAGTTGTATAACTCCATACCTGATTTCCTTTGATAGTTAAATTCTGCTTGTACTTTGATAATTGATACATCTGTTCTGTTTTTAAGATTAATTATTTATGTAAACTTTTTTTGATATTTCAAGACCTTCATCTAAACCTTTTTTAAATTCCTTAGTTGCTAAATCACAAAGGATATTATTTAATTCAATGAATTGGTCTGCATTTGTTTCTAGGTTTAAAGCCCTTAGCCTGTCATATGCTTTTGATAATTCTGATTTTTGTTCTGTTGCCATCTTGTTTGTTTTAATTAATCAATTATAAATCTATTTTTTAGTTCTTCATTTGTTAATGTAGTAAAATTGTATCTTTCGTTTCTAGTACCTCCAAATTCAGGTATTTTAATTCCGAAAGCTAAATCCCTTTTTATTCTTTTTAATGCTGAATTAAACCATTTTTCGTCTATGTCTCTAAATCCATTTATGCATACTTTATCATCGTTTAAGAATCTAACTGTAACTTCTTGATTTTCAATAATTTGGGTTTTGCTTGTCATAATGTTCTGCTTTTAATTATTAATTATACACAAATATATAAATAATAATCTTATAAACAATAAATTTAATAACTTATTTTTCAGAAATATTAATATTTATAATACTAGCCTGATTTTCAGTTAGTAAATAAACATCTTTTAGAAGTCTTTTTTTTGTCCACATAGTAGTATCAGGACAATATTTTTTCACAGGTGTAGGAAGTTCTATCGTATTGAGCCAATATAAGAAGTTACCTTTTGGGTCATTAACAAAGTATAGTTTTATAACCTTTTCATCTAATGCCATTAAGGCATCATACTTATCTTTTTCAAGCATTTTTTCATCATAATGCTTTTTCCTGAATTTCATTTCAATAACACAGTCAATTCCTTTTGGTGTTTTACCAATAGCATCATAAATTGTAAATCCTTCACCTGTATGTTTTAAATCCCAACCATCTAAGTTAAGCAGGAAGACCACAGCCTTTTCCCACTTGTTAATCTTTTTTATTCCCATTATCCCAAATGATGTTCAAATCTTTTATCCATCTTTTTATAACTTTAGGGGAGCAGGTGCAGGGTTTGTAAAATGTATGTTTGTAATACTTTGAGTGGAGTTGGCAAACCAATTCAAATTCGATAGCTGATATGTGCTGTCCATTTCCCAATCTAAATTTCTGCCAATCAATTCTGTCTTCGTTATCAAATTTTACCATCTTTTAATTTTTAAATCATTTAGGTTTTTTCTTCTTTTATCACAGTTGCATTTGCTTCCCATAAATGTATGATATTTTTCTACAATAAATTTAATGCCTGTGTATTTTGTTATGTAATAAATTAAATCTCCTAGTTTCATTGTATTGATTTTAAAATTTCTAAACATAAATCTTTTGGTATTTTACTCCTGTTATAATTACCTTTTAATCCTTGTGTTCCTGTTTTACTCCCGCGAGGTGCAGGTTCGTGATGACAATTTTTATTACCATTAAAACATTCAGGTCTAGGCTGCCATCCATTTATATTTAATAAGGATCTTATATTATTACTCCATATGTCAGTTGGCTTTGCTCTATTGTCTCCATAAGTACAATACCAAACTGTAGTTTTTGGCAAACCAATCATAAAATTTTGCTTTCTTAATAACCCCCTAGGGTTTTCAATATACCAATATTTAGGTTTTAATTCTTGAATGATTTTTAATGTTTTTTTTACAATTAAATCACTAGTAATAGCAAATCTAGATAATGGTTTGTTTATTGGTCTATGATGTGAAATAGCTGCTATGCTGTAAGTTGTGCAAGGTGGACTTGCCCATATAATATCAGGTTTAAAAGGAAGTTTTTTTATATCAAAATCTAATATATCAACTACATAATCTATTTTATCAAAACTATTAATATCACTACTATAAACATCATAGCCTAAACTTTCACCTGCATTTCCAATACTTCTGCTTCCTGCAAATAATTCTAATACTTTCATCTAAATTTTGTTAAATGTTTATTGTCAATTACATATGTTTCACCGAAGCCAAAATTTTTTACTTCTTTTACTTCTATTGCTTTTTTTCTTTTTATGTGACCTATCAGTTCAACAGAATTTTCCTGAACCCAAGCAAGAACGTAATGGTTTGCTTTTTTTCTTTTAAATTGATTTGCAAATAATAATAAAGGAGGTCTGTTTTTAGAATTAGAAGATTTAACATCTACTCCATATTTAAAATCATATCCTAGATCACCTTTTCCAATTGTTAAAACATCTACTTCTTCACCTGTATAAATTGAATATGCAAGTTCACCAATTACACCAATGTAATGCCTCCACCAAGCAGGTTTGCTTTTAAAGAAATTAGAACTATTTTTTGTGTCTGCGTGATTCATTGACCCTGAGCGTTTAATTGCTAAATCTTTGCACCAATCTAATTGTTTGTCTGTTAATGTAATTGTCATATCAATTTTTTTAATTTGTCCTTTACCTTTCTGTATGTGTTATAAAGCGAATAATATTCAATGTACGAATTTCTAGAAAAATCAGCAATGCTTTCCCCTTCGTTTATTATTTCAAACACTTTTCGGTCATACCAAAACATATTCTTTAATTCATCTTTTACAATACCATATGCTTCATCATAATCAACATCAAAATCATATTGAGATAAATTTGTATCTTCAATGTTTATAATTTTAATATTCTTGCCTTTTCTTTTTAAATCAATGTATAAAGTTTTCAGAACTTTAAAGATGTAGTAATAGTTTATTTCATTTTCATACATTATGTCTAAGCCATTTTCTAACTTTAATAGTATTTTTATATACATTTCTTGTACAATGTCCTCTGCTATTGTTTTACTGCATCCAAAAGACAAAACTATGTTAATCCAAGTTTTATGCTTCTTTGCCAACAATATCATTTTCTTTTGTACCATTTTACTATTTTAATGGGTCATATAAATCCCCAACTATTTGAGGTAATCCAAATTCATTAACTTCAAAGCTAAATGTATCAAAAGCATATCCCCTGCTTCTACCACATTTAACAGTTACCCAATCTTTGTTTACTGTATTAGCTTCTAATTGTATTACTGTCTCTGCTTTCTTTTCTAAGAATGAACCAAGATGTCCTGTCCCTAGTTTAGAACTACCAAAGTTTTGATGTATAACGTTAATAATGTGACATTTGTATTTTGCTGACCATTCCATTAATTTTTGGACCACCTGATTGCTTTCTGAAATGTTATTTGCATCTGAGCATAAATCAGCAATTCCATCAATAATAACTAAAGAAGGTGTTTTAATTTTTTCCCTTAAATAGTAATCTATAAATTCAATTCTCATTTTATAATCGATTGACCTTAAACCAAAGGTATGATAAATTTCTGAATCTATATTTGAATCCATTTTATGAACCCTTTCAAAGACCTTTTGGCAATGCCACAATCCTTGTTCTGTGTCAATATGTACTAACTGACCATCATTACCCTTATGTCCTTTTATATCGCCCCCAAATTGATTTGAACCACTAAGGTAGCAGGAAGCTAATAATGATATAAAAAATGTTTTCTTTGTTTTTGGTGGTGCTGTAACTACAGATAAATTTCCATAAGTTCCTATGGGTATTGGAACAATCAAATCACCTTCAATTTTATTTGATTTTATAACTTTCTCACCAAAGGATAATGCCACAGGTGGATAGGCTATTTTTTCTTTTGAATCTACAAAGCAGTCTTGTTCTATAAACTGCATTAACATATTGTGTTCGTTCTGTTTTTCTGTCATTTGATAAATATATAAAAAAAAAGGCATAGATAATAAAACCTACACCTTTTAATTAAAAATGGTTAGTTTTAAAATGGTAAATCTGTATCTGCAGTTGCTTCTACTTTTGCTGCTTCTTCTTCACGTTCAGCTAGTTTAACATTGCCATCAGTCCAAACAACCTTTCCGTTACCAAGGTAGTTCTTTGCAACCTTTGCATCACGTTCTTCTTTAGTTTGACTATCCATAAAAGCAACATTGTTTCCAAATCTAGTTTCATCTTGAACTGATATGGTTAAATTGTAATATACTGCTCCATCTTTTCCTTTTACAAATTTTTCCTTTGGTAATTTGTCAACTCTAATTGACCCTGTAATAAGTGTACTCATAATTTATTTATTTAGTTGTTAAATCTTTAAACATTAATTTTCTTCTAATCCAAGCTGATTTTGGTAGTCTTTCTTTTTTACATTCTTTTGTAATATACTCAAAATCTTCTTCGGTTACCCTAATAGTTATAATTTTGTTCATATCTATTTCTTTTTAAAGTCTTCTGATTCATCTTCACCAAAAACCCCTAGTTCATAAAAGCCTGTAAGTTTTAAAACTGCCCTGCTTAATGCCCTTTTCTCTGCCATCTCAGCAACATACCAACTATTACAGTTTCCATCTTTGTAATTAGCTGCTTTTAAAGCACTACCAAAAGTTTCTAAAACTGTAGCAGGTTTACTTGAAATAAATGCCTTAGATTTAAAAACTGCAAAGTTAGTTTCACACCTCACAACCTCATAAGTTATAGTAATGTTTTCTTTTGCTTGGATTTTTTCAATCCCTTGTCTTGTGATGATCACATAATGCTGATGCTTGTAAACATCATCTTTTTGCAAATCATACTTTTTGTAAAGTTCTACTAATTTTTCTCTGTTCATTGTATTTGATTTTGTTTCATAACTTCTAATTGTGCTTCTAAACATTCTAAGTTGCTCAGCAATGCTTGAACTCTATATTCGTACTCCTGAATAATCGTTGAGGTTGTTTGGTTTGAAAAGTTTATAGACATATTAATCAAGATTTAATAATGTTGATTTTGCTATTTCTAACCTTCTGTAAATTGCAATCTGCTCAAAAGCATCTGCATTTAATACAGCACCTTTAAGCTGTTCTTCTAAGGATTTAATTTCCTTACTTAATGTTGTTCTTTGTGTTTCCATTTTGTTCTGTTTTAAATATTAATATTAAACAAATATAAACAAAAAATTTAATAACTAGAGTTTTAAGCAAAAAAAAAGGATAAAAAATTAATTTTACCCCCTTTCTTTAACAGAACAGAACGATCAAATGTAGTGATTTACATTGATTCCACAAAGGTTTTGTATCTTTTTATCATATCTTCTAATTCAAAGTCTGCTATTTTTACTATCTGCTGTGCCTTAATGTGTAATCTTCTTGCTGTTCCTTCACCATATTTAGCATCTAGGTTTACAGCAAATTTATACTGCTCCCCATATTTAAAAACGTTGCAACCTGCACATTGTACCTGACAGTTTATTTCATCCCATCTAGTTGAATAGTGTTTACGAGATTGAAAATGTCCGTTCTGCAATTTCTTCCAATGATTTTCTTTTCCACAGGTGAAGCAAGTAGCTTTTTCATTATCTGAATTTTTAAGTCTGATATATTGGCTAAATACAGTATCTAACTTTTTAACTAATTTGCTTCTAGTAAGTTTTTTTCTAGATGGCATTGTCTAAGATTTCAATAATATGTCTGATATCACTTCTTTCAAATTTACCTTCTACCTTTCCATTGTATGTTTCAAAATTAATTGAATACATATCTTTTTCTTCTTTTTTATCTTCTTTGTAAAGGTGTTTTACATCTAGTTTAAACTTCATAATTTTAAATTTTTGATTAAAAGATTTTTTTTTGTAGAATAAAAATAATAAATTTGAATTTTTTATTTACTACAGATATCTAAAAATAAATATTAAAACAAATATAATAAAAATAAATATAAATATAATAAAAATAAAGACTTACGAATTATAATCAAATACTACTTTCCCATTGATTTAAACTTTTCTACCCCTCTAGATCCAAAATAAGCTACATAAACAGTTATTAAAAGTGATTTAAGTAAATCTATCCATTGACTATCTACTCCAAAATCAATATTTAAAGAATCTAACAGGATTAAAAAAATCATTGATACAGTCAAAAATATTAAAGTCATTGGTCTTGTGTTCTTAGATAACCAACTATCTGAAGCCATATCTGATTCCCAACGCTTAGTCACTTCTTGCATTTCCATTACATCTATTTCAAGCAGTTTTAAAGCAATATCTTTATCTTCCTTTGATATATTAGTATCTTTTTGAATTAAGTCTTTAGCCTTGCTTAAAATACCTACAGATGGAAATACATCACCTATTATGTTTAAAAGTTTAGGTGCTGCACCTTTAAGAAATTTACCAACCTTAGTTTCTGAAAATTTTTTCTTTGGCATATTATTCTTTTTTATTCTTATTTAATAAATACCATTTTTGAATAGTGTATCCAATCGTAATAGCTAATAAAAGGATTTTTAATCCTACATCAATGTGAGTCATTGAAATTGTAAATGTGCTGAGGTTTATAATTATAGTCTTGTAATCGGTTATCATTTCTTGTCAATTTGTTGTAGTTTTTTAGCTGCCCAATTAATACCTGATGTTCCTCCCCAACCTAACCAAGCAACATAACCTTTGTCTTTCCAAGGTGTACTTTTAAATTCAGGACTTACTTCTGCATTCTTTTGATGTCTCCTAAATGCTGACATTCTAGCAATGGTTTCCCTGCTTATATTTTCACCCTTTGCTAATTGATTTGCCCTAGTCCATCCAACCTGTGTCATACCCTTAACCTCACCTTTGTGTTTATCCCTCCACCTTAGAACTTTCTTAGCATTATTTTTTGCACTTTGTGGATAGTCATTGTAAGTTTCTAGATTTATCATCTTACCTTGAAAAGAACGATAACAAATGGCTATAGCTTGAGATTTATCGTGATACTGCATTACCTGTGGAACACAACGAATCATAAAATCACTTTGCTTTTCACCTATTTTTTTGTTTGGTATTGGCATATCTTAACAATTTTTTTAATCAACCCAAGTATAATAAACCCCTTGCTTTTTAGTAACTAATACTTGCTTTCTGTTTCCTTCTTTTTTATAAGAAACGTGCAACCATCTTGGTTCATCTCCAAATTCCCAAATCAATTGGTCAAAATCTAAATTGTCTTTTATGTAATGAAACATTTCAAGATTTGTCTTTCCACCCATTGAATCTATGTCTATTGCTTCACCTTTCATATGTGATGATGTAATAGAGCCTTTTAAGGCAGTATTTAATTCTAAAGACCTAAACATACTATTAACTCTAATTGGTCCTTCTACCCATTCCCTGAGTGGTTCAAAAACCCCTTCAGCTAATACTTCCATATTTTCAATATGTTCTTCTGTTGGCTTATTCTTTATGCCATTCTGTTGAGCATAGTTTGAATTTGTTGCTTCCTTGTAAGAAATGTGTTTACTGATTCTTTTCATAATTTATATATTTTTTATGGTCTTGGAACTTCTGCGTTTCTTGGAAACCCATAGAATTGATGTGCTGCATTGTCAGCAGGATACACTTCATTACTTCCAAAGTCTAAGGTGTCTGTACTCATTATGTCATAAGCGACACCATCGTAGTAAATTGGCGGTGTTATTTCGTGTCCATCGGGGTCATATGTACCTTGTGTCTTTACTACTTTACCAATGTAAACAACTGCCTTTGTTCCGTTGATATACTGCATTGATGTAACTCCTTCTTCTGTTACTTGTTGCCATACACCTTTATCGATTAAAACTTGATTCCCTT
>Ga0209197_1002539_pt1 | contig 10513 bp, 10 predicted proteins | sample COGITO_mtgs_1105_4_FD_184802 | JGI IMG/M metagenome (GOLD analysis project Ga0209197, IMG submission 184802) | Pelagic marine microbial communities from North Sea - COGITO_mtgs_110512 (SPAdes) (version 2) | ecosystem: Environmental > Aquatic > Marine > Epipelagic ... | reverse complement strand
CCCCGCGGCTTGGTGCTGGTTACCGGCCCCACCGGCTCTGGTAAATCCACAACCCTGGCGGCCATGGTCGACTATATTAATGAGAACCGTTACGACCATATTCTCACCATTGAAGACCCCATCGAATTTGTTCACCAAAGCAAGAAATGCCTGATTAACCAGCGCGAGGTGCATCGCGACACCATGGGTTTTGGTGAGGCCCTGCGCTCTGCACTGCGAGAAGACCCAGATGTGGTGCTGGTGGGTGAAATGCGTGACCTGGAAACTATCAGGCTGGCATTGACCGCCGCAGAAACCGGGCATCTGGTGTTTGGCACATTGCACACTACATCGGCGGCCAAGACTATCGACAGGGTGGTAGATGTTTTCCCCGCAGGAGAAAAACCCATGGTTCGCTCTATGCTCTCAGAGTCACTACAGGCAGTGATTTCCCAAACACTGATGAAAAAGATTGGCGGCGGGCGGGTGGCGGCCCATGAAATTATGATTGGCACTGCAGCTATTCGAAATCTGATTCGTGAGGACAAGGTGGCGCAGATGTACTCTGCTATTCAAACCGGTGGCGCGCTGGGCATGCAGACCCTAGATCAATGTCTGCATAACCTGGTTGACCAGCGGCTTATCAGTGCTGAAGTTGCCAAAGAAAAAGCTAAATTACCGGACAGTTTCTAGGGGATATAAACCATGGCCAGAGAAACTTTCGAAAAATTAATCAAGATTATGGTGGAAAAGAAGGCCTCAGATTTATTTTTAACTCTGGGTCTGCCCCCCTGCATCAAGCTCAATGGCGCCGTGGTGCCAATCAGCAAACAGAAGCTTAGTCAGCAGAGCTGCGAGGAACTGGTATTAAGTACCATGTCTGAAGAACAGCGAGCGGAGTTCTATCGGGACAAAGAGTTAAATTATGCCGTTATCAGTGAAGAGTCCGGGCGGTTTCGGGCCAGTGCCTTTTATCAGCGCGGTGAAATAGGTATTGTGCTGCGACGCATTGAGACCCAGATACCAACCCCGGAAGCCTTGTTGCTGCCCCCTATCCTTAAAGAGCTGGTGATGAATCGCCGTGGCATTGTTATTTTTGTGGGCGCTACGGGCACCGGCAAGTCCACCTCACTTGCAGCTCTTATCGGGCATCGCAACAAGACCAGCCATGGGCATATTGTGTCTATTGAAGATCCCATCGAATTTGTCCATGAGCATCAGGGCTGCATTATTACTCAGCGCGAAGTGGGTGTGGATACCGAGTCCTTTGAGGTGGCCTTAAAGAACACCTTGCGTCAGGCCCCGGATGTTATTTTGATTGGTGAAATTCGCACCCGTGAAACCATGCAGCATGCTATTACCTTTGCCGAAACTGGTCATCTGGTGCTGGCGACCTTGCATGCCAACCAGGCTCTGGATCGCATTAATCACTTTTTTGCCGCCGATCGTCACAGCCAGCTGTGGATGGATCTGTCCCTCAATTTGCGCGGTATTGTTGCGCAACAGCTGGTGCCCACAATAGATGGTAAGAGTCGCCGTGCTGCAATTGAGATTATGCTCAACACACCATTGGTAGCGGATACCATTCGCAAAGGCAATGTGCATAAGATCAAGGAGATCATGACCAGCTCTACAGAGCATGGCATGCAGACCTTTGATCAGGCCCTGTACGCGCTCTATGCCGAGGGTGAGATCAGCTATGAAAATGCCATCGCCCACGCCGATTCGAAAAATGACCTGCGGCTGATGATCAAGATGGAATCCAATGATCAGATTACTGAGTTGAGTACAGGGATAGACAGTTTAAGTATTGAGGATGACCCGGGTGACAATTTACGTTGGTGATGGCTGGGCTGCTTTTTCAGGGTTGCTGGCCTGAATCCGGTGCCTGCAGCCAGCTCTGCAGTATCAGCGCCGCTGCCAGATGGTCGATTTTGGTCAGATCGCGGCTTTTGCTGCCTCGCCCGGCATTGCGCTGCTCTTCCTGAAGCATGGATTTAGCCTCGCGACTGGTCAGCCGCTCATCCATCATAATGACTTCGATGTTATAGCGACCCTCAAGTCGGCGGGCAAATCTGCGCGCGCGCTGGCTGAGCTCACTTTCGCTGTCATCCATATTCAGAGGCAGCCCCACCAGCAGAAGATCAGGTTTCCATTCATCGATCACCTTGCTGACCATCGACCAGTCTGGTGCGCCATCGCTGGCTTTAATGATAGTCAGGCCATTGGCGGAGCCAATCAGCGTTTGACCCTGGGCCACACCAATTTGTTTGAGGCCAAAGTCAAACGCCAGTACAGCTCTGTGCTTATCAGGCATGACCGGCATCTAAGGCAAGCATTTCCAGATTGACTCCAATAGATGAAGCTGCCGCACCGGCTCGTTTGGCACAGTCGGTGTGGAAAATAATCGCTGAGTCTGCGGGAATGGTCAGCCAGCTATTCTGCACCAGCTCTTGTTCAAGCTGTCCGGACTCCCAGCTGGAGTAGCCAAGAGTGATCATTGCATCTGCCGGGCCATTGCCAACAGCAATATCGCTGAGAATATCCTTGGAAGCGGTGAGACTGATATCGTCGGCAATCGCCACTGTGGATTCCCATTGCTTGTCGCAGGTCCTGTGGAGAATAAAGCCGCGGTCACGCTGTACTGGGCCGCCGTCAAAAATCAATGAATTGCCGCAACCGTCGTTGTATTCCAGTTCTAACTGGTCAAAGATCGCCTTCGCAGGAATATCCAGCTGCTGATTAATAATCAGGCCCATAGCGCCATCCACACTGTGTTCGCAGATATACACCATAGACTGTGAAAAGTTGGGATCATTGAGGCCAGGCATGGCCAGAAGGAAATGGTTTTTTAAACTGGAAATCGATTTTTTTGTGCTGTTATTCATACTTATTAATATGGGGGATCAGAACCATAAACTCAAGGCTTGTGACTTCTTTCTGTTACCTGGATGTCGACAGCTGATTAGCCTGATACTGCCATGTGCGGATAATGTGAATTTCATCATGGTCGCGCAGCTCTGGAGGAAAGGGCCTAAATGGAGAGGCGTGCCTGACTGATCGCACCGCGGCCTGATCCAGAATCCTCGACCCCGATCTACCAGCTATGCTGATTTTCTTCACTGTGCCGTCTGGCACAATCACAACCACCAGCTGTACCATACCGGAAAGCTGTCTGGCTTTAGCTTCTCGGGGGTAGTTAAGATTACCTACCAGTTCAATTTGCTGCTCAAAATAATGCATATAGGCAGCTTCGTCTGCGTTCTTGGTGGATGCTGAGGTGAGTCGTGAGACCTTGGGCAGCTTGCTGTAGGCTTGCTGAAGCTTATCCAGTTTGGCCCTCATGGCACCCACAGATAACTCTGTGGGTAATGGTTGCGGATCATCCATGGATACATCAGCTATCTGTTCAAGCTTATTAAAGCTGATTTCGGTGTTTGTCTGGTCAGCAGGCTATTGCCGGCAGCTTGCTCGGCAAGGTTTTGTACCGCAGGGGTGCCACCCTGATCACTTGCTTCAAAAACCGACTGCGAATCTAAGCTGGCCTCCAGTTCAGAGCCCCTGTCGCCACTGCCCTGCTGGTTGGTTTGTGCAAGAAAGTCTGCTTCGTCAGGCTCATTGTCGCTGGCATATTGAGCCAGGGTCACATCCATCGACGTTGTGGGGTTTATTATTGGCGAAGCGCTAAAGCCAAGTCCCAGCAACAATGCCAGATGCAGCAGCAGCGCCATTGAGAAAGAGCCCTTTAAGCGCTGATTGCTGTGATTCCAGGAGCTGTCGATCAACTGCCGCATGTGGCTGATATTGAGTTAGTTAAGTCTGGCATCAATAGCATCCAACAGAAGTTCGCCAATCCCTGTGCCCTGGGCATTGTCAATCTCACGCACACAGGTGGGGCTGGTAACATTGATTTCAGTGAGATAGTCACCAATTACATCGAGACCAACAAAAATAAGCCCTTTCTCCTTTAACGTGGGAGCAATCTGTTCGGCAATCCAGCGATCGCGATCGCTGAGAGGCTGCACCAGGCCCTGGCCTCCGGCGGCCAGATTGCCACGGAATTCGCCATCTGCGGGAATACGCGCCAGACAATAGGGAATCACTGTGCCATCAACCACTAGGATACGTTTATCTCCTGTCGTGATCTCAGGCAGATACTTCTGCGCCATGATGGTTTCGCTGCCATTCTTTGTTAGGGTTTCCAGAATGACATTAAGGTTTTGGTCCCCCTGTTTGACGCGGAAGATAGATGTGCCACCCATGCCATCCAGAGGTTTAAAAACCACATCTAAATGCTCTGCGAGGAATTTTTTCAGTCTCCGCTCGTCTCTGCTGACCAACAGAGGGGGAGTGCATTCGGGGAATTCAGTGGCAAACACTTTTTCATTGCAGTCCCGCAGGCTCTGGGGCTTGTTTACAATCAATGTGCCCCGTCGTTCAGCGGCCTCGAGAATATAGGTAGAGTAGATAAATTCTGCATCAAAGGGAGGATCCTTGCGCATCAGCACGGCATCAAGCTCTTCCAGGGGAATAGAGCTGGCCTCTTCCAGTTCGTACCATTTAAACGGGTTTTCCATCACTTTTAGAGGCCGCACCTCTGCCCGTGGATTGCCATTTTCAAGGAACAAATGCTGCTGTTCCATATAAAATAATTTATAGCCACGGCGCTGAGCTGCAAGTAGCAGAGCCAAACTAGTGTCTTTGTTGTAATTGATTGATGAAATTGGGTCCATTACGACGCCGAGAGATTTACCCATAAATGACCGCCTTGTAGTGATTTTTGCACTATAACTATCTATGGCAATTAGCTATAGGGTTAACGCTCTTGAAATCTGTGAGCTAGCAAGCAAAAAAGTTAATAAAAATAGAGGGTTGTAGATTATATATTACAACTGTGTTTAAAATTCCATAACTTGAGTGACATTGGCAGTACTTAAGGCGTTAAGTGGTTTTAACAGTGGTGAAAAAAATGGATGTTCAGGGCCTCAAAGTGCTCGTCATAGACGACAGCAATACTATCAGACGTACCGCAGAAACGTTGCTGGCAAAAGCTGGCTGTAATGTGGCTGCCGCTTCCGACGGTTTTGATTCATTAGCCAAAATCGTCGATATCAAACCAGATGTGATATTTATCGACATTATGATGCCACGTCTTGATGGCTATCAGACGTGCGCATTAATTAAAAACAACGATGAGTTCAAATCCACTCCGGTCATTATGTTATCGAGTAAAGATGGCCTGTTTGATAAGGCTAAGGGGCGGATAGTGGGTGCCGATGATTATCTGACCAAACCCTTTGGGCGCGCAGAATTACTGGATGCGCTGGAGCGCTATGTTGAGCATGAAAATTAGGATCTATCTGGCAGTTTTTAGGTAGGAGTATTTAATAGCAAATCAGACAGGAGGTTGGGTTAGATGGCGAAGATACTAATAGTGGATGACAGTCCGACTGAGACATACAAATTAACCAATATACTTGAGCGCAATGATCACTTGGTATTGTCTGCAGAATCGGGGGAGCAGGGTATTAATCTGGCGAAATCCGAACAGCCAGACGTTGTACTTATGGATATAGTCATGCCCGGACTCAATGGCTTCCAGGCCACCAGACAGCTCAGTCGCGGAACAGAAACCAAGCATATCCCGGTCATTATTGTGACCGCCAAAAATCAACAGGCCGATCAGGTTTGGGGTGAGAGGCAGGGTGCCAGAGCCTATTTGGTTAAGCCAATCGACGAAAAGCAGTTGGTGACCGCGATTGACGAAGTTCTAGCGTAGAGGTTGCACAGGATGTCTGAGGAGAATGAAATTTTTTCCGTCATTAGCAATGTTGTTCAGCGTTTTGGTCAGTCGGATTATGGACTTCCGGCACAGAAAAAATTGCCGAAACAGAGAAGCTGATCAGCTTTTGTTTGTTTGATATGGAATATGTTGTCTCTCTGAGCGATATCAGTGAAGTGTTGGAAGTACCCAAATGTACCAAGCTACCCAGAGTCAAGCCCTGGGTTTTAGGGGTGGCTAATGTGCGGGGCCGGTTACTGCCGATCATAGATTTTGCAAAATTTCTGGGCCGCCAGCACAGCGGAGCCAGCAGTGCTCACAGGGTACTGGTCTTCGATATCGCAGGTACCTATTTAGGCATTGTTGTCGACCAGGTTCTGGGTATCAAAGCCCTGCCTGTTGACAGTTACCAGCCAGCCAGCGAAACGGGCCCTCTGGGCAGTTTTATCGATGGCAGGTTTTTAGCGCAAGACCAGATATATGAATTATTTAGACCCCAGCGATTAACGGAAGACAGTGAGTTTATGAACGTGTCGGTCTAGGCGTCGATTAGGAGTATCACAGCATCAACTTGGAGGATGGCATGAGCAAGGGAACAGGTAAGCGGACATTTTTTAGAAATCTAATTATTTTATTAGGCCTCGCCTGCATGGTTGTTGCCGGATTTTCAGGAAATAGAGGGTTACCTTAAACAGATTCCGCTTTATTTTTGAATATTGAGCCAGACCGTTTAAAAATGTGACCCGCAAGCCGAATATTGTGGTTTTGCCCAGCGATTGACAAGTGGTAGCCTTAGACGCTGATAATAAACAAAAATTTAGGGGCAGAAAGTATGAACGGCTTAATGATGGACTCCCATCTCACCATTACCTCAATCATGGAACATGCGGATCGTATTAATGGGACAAGTGAAATTGTCTCGGTTACTGGTGACAATCCTCATCACCGCTACACCTACAAGGATGCTTTCCGCAGAGTTCGCCAGATGGCAAATGCCCTGCAGCAGGTCGGTTTTAACCCGGGCGATCGCATTGCCACGCTGGCCTGGAATGATTATCGCCACTTTGAGCTGTACTACGCCATCTCCTGCTCCGGTCAGGTGTGTCACACCATTAATCCGCGGCTATTTCCCGAGCAGATCAACTTCATTATCAACCACGCAGAGGATCAGTGGGTATTTACAGACCCAATGTTTGTGCCCCTGCTCGAAGCTCTGAAATCACAACTTCCCTCGGTGCGCGGCTATGTGGTTATGACCAGTGCAGATCATATGCCAGAGACCAGTCTGGACAACGTGCACTGCTATGAAACCTTTATTGAAGGTCAGCCAGACACTTTTGATTGGCCGGATTTGGATGAAAAGACTGCCAGCTCAATGTGCTACACGTCAGGCACAACAGGTAACCCTAAAGGTGTGCTCTACAGCCATCGCAGCACAGTGCTGCATTCGATTGTTGGCTCCATGCCCGATCTGATGAATCTGTCTGGCCGGGATGTGATTATGCCCATAGTGCCGATGTTTCACGTCAATGCCTGGGGTACGGCTTACAATGGGCCGATGACTGGTGCCAAGCTGGTATTCCCCGGACCTAAAATGGCTGACGGTGAAACTTTGACTAATCTGATTAACTCAGAAAAGGTTAATTATTCTCTCGGTGTTCCCACAGTTTGGCTGGCCCTGGTTGGGTATCTCAATGAGACAGGCAGAACGATTGAGACCTTGAAATCCGTTGTTTGCGGTGGCTCCGCTTGCCCGCTGTCGCTGATGAAAGAAATGGAAAAACATGGAGTCATGGTGCACATGGGCTGGGGCATGACCGAAATGAGCCCGCTGGGATCCTACAACCGTCCAATGAAGTGGATGGATGAGGGTAGTGAAGAAGAAAAGGATGCAGCGCGGGTTCGCGCCGGTCGTATGGTCTACGGTGTTCAGATGAAGATTGTCGATGCCGATCAGAATGAATTGCCCTGGGATGGAATTGCATCTGGCCTGTTAATGGTCAAAGGTCCCTGGGTCATCAGTGGCTATTACCGTCTCGATGAAAAGCCTGCTCTTGATGAGGATGGCTGGTTTGATACCGGGGATATGGCTGCAATTGATGAATATGGCTATGTCACCATTACCGACCGGGTAAAAGATGTGATTAAGTCTGGCGGTGAATGGATTAGCTCGATCGATGTAGAAAATGCCGCCATGGCTCACCCGGATGTTCAAGAAGCGGCAGTGATTGGTGTTGCCGACCCCAAATGGACTGAGCGGCCTCTATTAATTGTGATTCCTGTTGCAGGGACAACACCAGATAAAGATGCCATTTTGGCTTCTCTGGAGGGCAAGATTGCCAAGTGGTGGATTCCTGGAGACTGCGTGTTTGTTGAAGAAATTCCTCACACTGCCACAGGTAAAATCAGCAAAAAAGATCTCCGCGACCAGTTTGCCGATTACAGCTACTAAAAAGTCAGTAAGGCGAGGTTTACCCACAGGGTTTATACCGCTGCATATAGACAGTAAAAAAATGGCCACATTCAGTGGCCATTTTTTTGGCGCAGATAAAAGGTAAATTATTTGCACCCAAAAGGGTTCTCGCGCATCATTGCCGCTCAATTGCTTTATGGTGTGTTATGACTGATTTTCTGATTGCCCCATCCATCCTCGCCGCCAACTTTGCCCGTCTGGGTGAAGAGGTCGATAACGTACTTGAGGCTGGTGCCGATATTGTTCACTTTGATGTAATGGACAACCATTATGTGCCCAATCTCACTATCGGCCCTATGGTGTGCAAAGCGCTTCGAGATCATGGAGTAACAGCGCCTATTGATGTACATCTGATGGTGCAACCCGTCGATGATCTAATCCGCATGTTTGCCGATGCTGGAGCCACCTATATTACTTTCCATCCAGAGGCATCAAACCATATTGACCGCTCGCTTCAATTAGTGCGAGACCTGGGCTGTAAAGCCGGGCTGGTATTAAATCCGGGAACTGGTTTGGATGTTGCCCGCTGGGTGATGGACAAGATGGATATGCTGCTGTTGATGTCAGTAAACCCGGGTTTTGGCGGGCAGAAGTTTATTCCCTCAACCCTGGACAAACTGCAGGAAGCACGAAAGCTGATTGATGCCAGTGGCTATGATATTCGCCTCGAAGTGGATGGTGGTGTTGGAGTTAATAATATCGCCGAAGTAGCTGCCGCTGGCGCAGATACCTTTGTTGCCGGGTCGGCAATCTTTAACCAGCCCGACTATGCTGACGTCATTGCCAAAATGCGTGAACAGTTCGCCTCAGCAGGTTAATTTACTGAAAACCGGAATTTGATTACAATAGCCGACTTGATGTCAGGAGATGGGTCGTGAGAACCATTAGTTTTTTACAGTTTGATTATACCCAGCAGTGGTGGCGATGGCGCAGCTAGTGTCGCCTCAGCGCATTGTGCGCCTGTATAAATCAAACTGTTCAAGGAAACTGTCATGACCCCGGAAGAATTTGCCAAGCTGGCAAGCCAAAATTTCAATCGTATTCCAGTCACGCGAGAAGTGCTGGCTGATCTCGAAACTCCCCTTAGTGTCTACTTAAAACTCGCCTACGGCGCCAACTCGTACATGTTTGAATCTGTGCAGGGGGGCGAGAAATGGGGCCGCTACTCATTGATTGGGTTACAGACATCGACTCTGCTTAAGGTCTATGGCAACCGTCTTGAAATTGTCCGTGATGGCAAGCCAATGGTGAATCGCACCACCAGTGATCCACTGGCTGAGGTAGAGCGGTTTCGTCAGCTTTTCAGTATGCCTGTTCTGCCGGATCTGCCCAGATTTACCGGCGGCTTGGTGGGTTATTTTGGCTATGACACAGTACGGTTTGTAGAGCCACGACTGGCGAAAACCGCACCTGAGGATGATTTGGGCGCGCCGGATATTCTGCTGTTGGCCTCTGATGAAGTAGCTATTTTCGACAATCTGTCAGGCACTATTATGCTGGTTGTCCATGTGGATGCTGCACAGCCAGGTGCCCTGAATATGGCCGAGGCGCGGCTGGATGAGTTGGAGGGCAAGCTGGCACAGCCGGCTCCAGAGTTGCCGCCGATGAATATGTCGGGTGAAGGTATTGCAGAGGATACCTTTGTCTCCAGCTTTGGCCAGCAAGACTATATGGCTGCTGTGGACAGAGTTAAAGACTATGTATTGGCTGGCGACGTGATGCAGGTAGTACCATCTCAGCGCCTGTCAGCGCCTTTTGATGCAGCACCGATCAACCTTTACCGCGCCTTACGTCGACTCAACCCTTCTCCATACATGTACTTTCTGGATTTGGACGGTATCCATATTGTCGGTTCATCCCCGGAGGTCTTGGCTCGTTTAGAAGATGGTCAGGTTACGGTTCGACCTATAGCAGGCACCAGACGCCGCGGTCAGAACGAAGAAGAGGATCAGGCTCTGGAGCTTGAGATGCTCGCTGATCCTAAAGAGATAGCAGAACATTTGATGCTGATAGACCTAGGCCGCAATGATGTTGGCCGTATCAGCCAGACCGGCACTGTCGAAGTTACCGAGCAAATGGTCGTTGAGCGATATTCCCATGTTATGCACATCACGTCTAATGTGGTCGGTGAAGTGACTGCAGATATGGGGCCGCTGGAAGTACTCAAGGCCACGTTACCTGCAGGCACATTGAGCGGCGCGCCAAAGATACGCGCCATGGAAATTATTGATGAACTCGAGCCAGTAAAACGCGGTATCTATGGCGGAGCAGTGGGCTAC
>Ga0209197_1002487_pt1 | contig 10676 bp, 9 predicted proteins | sample COGITO_mtgs_1105_4_FD_184802 | JGI IMG/M metagenome (GOLD analysis project Ga0209197, IMG submission 184802) | Pelagic marine microbial communities from North Sea - COGITO_mtgs_110512 (SPAdes) (version 2) | ecosystem: Environmental > Aquatic > Marine > Epipelagic ... | reverse complement strand
GAGGTAGGCGAGGATCACTGCCTTGTGAGCTGCATCGATACCATCGAGGTCAAGTGCTTCATCAGCTTCAACATAGCCGAGCTGTCGCGCATCACCGAGCGTCTCTTCAAAACTTAGCCCCTCACGCTCCATACGCGTGAGGATGTAGTTGGACGTGCCGTTGAGGATACCGAAAATCAGCTTAAAACGATTTGCCACCAGTGCCTCGCGAATGGTCTTGATGATTGGAATACCACCTGCAACCGATGCCTCGTAAAAATAGTGTCCCCCATTTTTATTCGCAATTTTGAACAACTCTTCGCCATGCTCACAAACCAGTGCCTTATTCGCAGTCACCACGACCTTACCCTGCTTGAGCGCACGGCGGGTTAGTTCGAGCGCCTCGCCAGTGCCGCCCATCATCTCGCAGACGATATCGATCTCGGGATTGTCCACGACTCGCGTCGGATCGGTCGAATAGCACTCCGCTGGCACCGACACCTCACGCGGCTTCGATGCATTCTTCACCACCACTTCAGTAATATCGAGCTGAGCGCCGAGGCGAAACTCCAGAGCTTGGCGGTTCTTCTCGATATTTTTCCAGACGCCTTGGCCGACGACGCCGAAACCAAGAAGACCGATGCGAATGATGCGTTTTTGAGTCATATGAAGAATGGCAGTGAGAAAAATAGTGAAAGTGACGAAGCGCGAGTTGCGCGGAGATGGTGATCCGTCTGCGGTTTGCCCCGCAGGGGTGACTGACGTAGCACGATAGTGCGAAGATGGTAAACCGAAGGTTTGCCATGAGTGAAGCGAAGGGTGAGTGAACTGGGTGCCCTTTGGGCAAGTGAAAGAACAACTGGGTGCCCTTTGGGCAAGTGAAGGAACAAAGTGCCGCAACTAGCCTGAGCAACTCGATGCGCGCAATCCGGCATGCACGAAATGATTCAGACAATATAAGGCCTGATAAGTTTCAAGGGTGAAACAGACATTGTTACACCATTGATACATTAAGGCTGCTGCAGCTCCTCGACTTGCACTCGCTGTTCCCCATCGGAATCAAGCAAGAAGTAGACCGAACCCAACCCCAATTCCACACGTACAATGACGATGCCGTGTCCTTTAACTACAAACGAGCCGTCCTCTGCGGTAAAAGCCGCTCCGAGTAGATGCTCCGAGATATCCATAATTAGGGTATTCGCATACATAGCGACATAGGCATCCCAATCAGCCGGCTCTACCGGCGTCGATGCTGACCCCGCTTGCGCTTGGAGGAAGCGATTCTTCGCATCGACATACGCTTGAGCCAATTCGACATACGAATTGTAGTGCTGTTGCACTGCTTTCAACCAATCCAGCGTCACACCAATCTGCCGATAGCCCTCTTCATCCACCTCATTTGACTCCTTAATCAGCGCCTTATTATCGACTTTCATCTTGTCTGCGATAAAGGTCAGGCCACGCTCCAAGTTATCCCAATTGATCGAGGCGAACAGATATTGATATTCCTTAAAAAGTTCAGGGTCGCTCTGGAACTTTCGCAACCGATTATTGCCTAGGTCGACATCTTCAACACGAATAGGTGGGAACTGCCCACCCAAGGCGCTCATCGCCGCCTCAAGTTGCACCGCATCCACTGCCGACAGACCTTCAATCGCACTCACTTCAGCTGGGTGTTCAACGTGCCCAGTGATCTTCTGCTCAAACAGCTCGCGCTGGCGCAAGAGACGCCCTCGCGCGGCATCGCTTAAGGTAGAGACGATCAGTACCTCTGCGGCCCTCGTACTCTCTGGTGGCAAGCCATCGAAACGCAAGATACCAGACGTGCTCAACACAGGCTTCGCGACCTCTACTTCCGGCAGTACTGCGGCCTTCTGTTCCGACGGAGCATCCGAACACCCACCTAAGAGAAATAGAAAAACGAAACTAGCGGAAAGAGAAGTAAGACGAAACAACATAACACCATGCATAAAAACTAACCTGCCGAAGCGCGTCAACCACTTGCGCCAGCTCGCTACTTCTTGAAACTATTTTCCGTACCCCGAAGCATGCGGGAAATATTTGAGCGGTGGCGTAACACAATTAGCACGCCGAGCACAACGCCCAGGGTCAAACGCGGATCTCCAGAGCCATACAGCCAATAAGCACTGACTGGCAAACTCACTGCAAACAGGATCGAAGCAATCGCGACCATACGGATAGTAAAATAAATCGCAGCCCAAGCGGCCACCCCGATCAATAAGACAATCGGCATAATCGCCACCAATCCACCCATGGTGGTGGCGACACCCTTGCCGCCTTTAAATTTCAAAAAGACCGAGAAACTGTGCCCGATAATCGAAGCGATCAGACCAATGATACCAAGCTTCAACCCTAGATCTCCCCTAAAAACGAACATCGGCCAACCAGCTGCAATAGCTCCTTTGAGCGCATCACAGGCAAAGACGATATTGCCATATTTCGAACCGAGCGCGCGCGTCACATTCGTAGCGCCAGGATTGCCACTCCCATACTTCAAAATATCGACGCCCTGACTGCGGGCGACGATCACGGCAAAACTAATGGCGCCGAGCAGATAGCCGACGATGGAAACGATCGCGATGGTGAGACTAGTCATATTTTATAAGCGCTTTGGTGTATTCGTGATGTAATAGAGTGAGGGCGACCCGCCCTCCATTGCTTGACGTGGGCGAGTCGCCCACACTCCGACAACTGTGCATTGGGCTTTACGCCAGGACGACACGTATCTGGAAGTTAACAGCAAAACCCGAAAGTCAGACTGCATAAAAAAGCCGTAGAGGACGCGATGGCAACAGAGAATCAATCCCTGCGTCCGGCGCGCACTCTACGGCTTAAAAGGATTCGTTAGAGACGGATCACGCGATACTTGTCGATCGCAGTATGTTCCGCGATCTTCTTTGCCGCGGCCTCAGACGGTACACTATCCAACTCAAAGACGCTGACTGCGAAGCCTTCGCCCTGATCGCGACTGAGCGACATGTTGGCGATATTCACATTGTCTTCGCCGAGCGTGACCCCGATGAAACCGACAATACCGGGGACGTCCTTGTTCTTCAACACGAGCAGTGTCGCATCAGTACTGACCTCGACACTGTGGCCGTCGATCGTGACGATGCGCGGGCTCTGGTTTTTACCAACCAATGTACCGCCAATCGTGCGCGTCTTGCCGCTCTTGCTGGTGACTTGAACTTCGACGAGTTCAGTAAACTCGGCGTGCGCAGAGCTCTTCACTTGCTCGGTCTCGATACCAAGGCGCGCGATTTTCTTTGGCGCGTTGACGTCGTTGACGTTATCGGAAATCTCGCGCAAGTAGCCGCGTTGAATCGCGTAGCTGAGTGGCAAGGTGTCGAGCTCAGTGATCTTTCCAAAGTAGCGAATCGTGATTTTCTCGACGCCTTCGGGCGCAAGCTGCTGAGAAAATGTGCCGAGCTTCTCACCAAGCGTGAGGTAGGGCGCGATCTGTGCCAGTGCCTTCGGGTCGAGTGATGGCATATTAAGCGCATTGCGGACCATCTCACCCTTGAGGGCTTCGATCATTTGCTTGGCCACGTCGATGCCGACGTTCTCCTGAGCTTCCTGTGTGGAAGCGCCAAGGTGCGGCGTAAGCACTAAATTTTCGATCTGACGGAGTGGGCTATCTGCGGCTGGCGGCTCGTCTTCGTAAACGTCAAGTCCAGCAGCTGCCACTTTACCCGAATTCAGTGCTTCGATCAGCGCTGCCTCGTCGATGATACCACCACGTGCGCAATTGAAGACGCGAACGCCATCTTTCATGCGACTAAATGCATCTGCATTCAGCATGTGCTTGGTATCCGCAGTGAGCGGCATGTGGGTCGTGATGTAGTCGGCATTTTCAATCACTTGGTCGAGTGTCGAAAGTGTCACGCCGAGTGCCTTGGCACGGGACTCTGTCAAATAAGGGTCATACCCCAAAACAGTCATATTAAAGGCTTGTGCCCGCTTGGCAACTTCGGCCCCGATGCGGCCCATTCCGAGTACGCCGAGCGTCTTACCATTGAGCTCAGAACCGGTGTAAAGTTTACGATCCCAGCGACCCGCCGTCATACTAGCGGACGCTTGCACGATCGGACGCGTACCAGCGAGCATGTGCGTGAACGTAAGCTCCGCAGTGGCCAGCGTGTTACCCGTCGGCGTATTCATTACAATCACACCCGCGTCTGTGGCTGCTTCGATGTCGATATTGTCGACGCCGACACCCGCACGACCGACAACTTTAAGCTTCGGCGCAGCAGCGACAACCTCAGCTGTCACTCGCGTGTCGGAACGCAATGCAATTGCATCAACGTCCTTAACGATTTCAAGGAGCTGCTCAGGAGTGGAGCCATAAGCCTCGATTACTTCAAAACCTTCTTCAGATTTGAACAAATCAACACCAATGGGAGAGATACGGTCTGCGACTAGAATTTTCATAGCAAAGCGGAGCAGTAAATTTCACCGACACCGAATTGCAACGAAAAGAAGCACTTCAGCGCATCTTCTTTTTAGCTAAGCCAATTGTAGCGTCATTAACTGCCACATATTTCTCATTGAATCGCCCAAGATCATCTGCGAATCAGCGCTTATATAAAGATTCGAACAGTAAGGCAATCGCGTACAATTAAAGTCACTAAAAGTCGCAATTCACGTTGTCAGGAGCCCTTAACCGCTTAATATTTAAACTTGTTATGAGTCGTATCCCAAAGCCTATTCTTTATGTTAAAGCTGACTGCCCATGGTGCCAGCAAGCACTCTCCTTCTTTAACTCACAAGGCGTCGACCTCGATCTGCGCGAGGTGACCGAAAATGCAAAAGATATGGACGCGATGGTCTCCATCAGCGGGCAGACCAATGCACCGACCTTTGAATATGGCGAATTTGTCGTAGCAGACTTTTCAGTCGATGAATTCTTGGCAGAACTCAACGAGTTTCCCGAAGTTCGCCACAACCTCGGCATCAGCGACAGCGAGAACTAGGCTGCTGAGCGCCACATCGGTGTAACTCTCTGCAAAAATACGCAAATACACAGCGCCCTACTTTAGGTTCATCGTCGACTAGTGAGTAAAGGAGGGAGGGCGACTCGCCCTCCTTTGCTCCCACACAGGATCAATGTGGGCGAGTCGCCCTCCTTTGCTCCCACACAGGATCAATGTGGGCGAGTCGCCCACACTCCTATCACGATCAATCGCCTGTCCCTAAAAGCACACTTGCAATCTTGATGGACTAGGAAGGCCAAACGATGCATGCTAAGGATAAACCGAATGAGTGCCGGCGAACGCCGAAAGGTCCTCGGATCCAAGAGACTCGCTGCGCCAATTCGCGGAAAAACACTGGACTTAAACTGACGTGACGGCAGGCAACGCCCCAAGTAAGAGATTAGAATTGCCCCCTTTAAGCATAACGACACCTTTACTGGCGTCTCATGAAGTCTCTTTTATATACTAACGAATTTCCTCCCCACATTTACGGCGGCGCCGGTGTCCATGTGGATTACCTCACTCGTGAACTCGCTAAGTTAATCAACGTCGATGTACGTTGCTTTGGCGATCAAGACATCACACAACCTACATTGACCGCCAGAGGCTACCAAGTCGATAAGAGCGGCTACACCTGCCCAGAGAAATTGCAAAGCGTGTTCGCCTGCCTCCAGCAAGGCCTCGACTTCAACGCCGATGGCAACGATGCCGACGTCGTGCACTGCCACACTTGGTACACGCATATGGCCGGCATCCTTACCAAGCTCAACTACGGCATCCCGCTCGTCGTAACCGCGCACTCACTAGAGCCGCTGCGCCCGTGGAAGCGCGAACAGCTCGGCGGTGGCTATGACTGCAGCAGCTGGGTCGAAAAAACCGCAATCGAAATGGCCGACGCGGTGGTCTGCGTATCTGAAGGCACCAAGGCCGACGTGATGCAGCACTTTAACGTCGATCCCGCTAAACTACACATCATCTACAACGGCATCGATCCGGCCGAATATTACAAGCAAGACGCGACCGAAGCACTCGATCGCTTCGGTATCGACAAAGACCAACCTTACTTGCTGTTCGTCGGTCGTATCACCCGCCAAAAAGGCATCATTCATCTCGTCGAAGCGATCAAGCACATGCACCCGGGCTACCAGGTCGTGCTCTGTGCCGGCGCACCCGACACCCCCGAAATCGCTGCGGAAATGCAGGCTGCTGTCGAAGCCGCCAAGCAAGAGCGCGACGGTATTTTCTGGATCGACGAAATGGTCGACAAGCCAACCGTCATCAAACTCTATTCTGGCGCTGCCGTTTTCTGTTGCCCGTCCGTTTACGAGCCTTTCGGTATTATCAATCTCGAAGCCATGGCTTGCGAAACGCCCGTCGTCGGCTCAGCCGTCGGCGGCATCCCCGAAGTCGTCGTGCATGATGAGACCGGTTACCTCGTGCCACTCGCACAGAGCCACGAAAGCCCCTTCAGTCCGCTCAATCCTGAAGCCTTCGCCAAGGATCTTGCCCACCAAGTCAACCGACTGATGGAAAATCCAGAACGGCGCGAGGCATTCGGCAGGGCTGGCCGCCAACGCGCGATCGAGCACTTTAGCTGGAGCTCCATCGCCCAGCAAACTCAGGCGCTCTACCAAGACCTGATTCAACAGAAATAGCCTCCGTGCAAGTCGAACCTTTCCACCTTCTTGCCTTCCCACTTTCTCACCTTTCCACTTTCTCTCCTTTCCACTTTCTCTCCTTATAATGAGTTCGCTTAAAAAGTTCAACGGCCGCAATCGCGTCATTATCGATACCCTAAGCCCTGCACTCGAAGCAGAGAAATATCCACTCAAACGCGTCATCGGCGACGCTCAAGAGTTCCGCGTTCACGCTTTTACCGACAGTCACGACATCATTACCGTCGATTTCTGCCACCGCCGTAAAGGCGCGAAAGAATGGATCAAAAATTCGATGCACGAAGCCGGCAACGACGAGTGGACTTACAATTTTCAACCATGGGAAATCGGGCTGTATGAATATTGCGTGACATCTGCCGTCGATCACTTTGGCTCATGGCGACACGGCTTCGCCCGCAAGCTCGAGGACGGCCAATCAGCCGACGTCGAGTTAGCTATCGGCGGCGACATCGTGCTCGAGGCGGCCAAGCGCGCGAAGGGCGAGGATAAAGTCCGTCTTAAAGAATTTGGTAACACCCTCAAGGATTCCGATCGCATCGACCGTGAACGCATCGACGCCGCGCACAGCGAAGAATTACGTGGACTCGCCTCCCGTTGCTTCGACGCTAAACTGGCCACACAGTCGCCGATCCACCTACTCATGGTCGAGCGCAAACTAGCTGCTTTTAGCACCTGGTACGAATACTTTCCGCGCTCGTGCGGACCAGATACCGAAACCCACGGCACCTTTGAAGACGCGAAAAGCCGCCTGCTCGAAATCGCTCGCATGGGCTTTAACATCGTCTACTTCCCGCCGATCCACCCGATCGGCCAGGCCTTCCGCAAGGGCAAGAACAATACGCTGACTCCATCAGACAGTGACGTTGGCAGCCCCTGGGCAATCGGTGCACAATCCGGCGGGCACAAAGACATCTTGGCCGAACTCGGCAGTCTGGATGATTTCAAATCATTCATCGGCGCAGCCGCCGACTACGAGATCGAAGTCGCAATGGATATCGCCTTCCAATGCTCTCCCGAGCACCCGTGGGTCAACGAGCACCCGCAATGGTTTAAATGGCGCCCTGACGGCACCTGCCAATACGCGGAGAACCCACCCAAAAAATATCAAGACATCGTGCCGATCAATTTCGAGAGCGACGATTGGGAAAACCTCTGGAAGGAACTGAAGTCCGTATTTGATTACTGGATCGAGGCAGGTGTTAAAGTCTTCCGCGTCGACAACCCGCACACCAAATTAGAGATCAAAACCGCGCACCCCGAAGTCATTTTTCTCGCGGAGGCCTTCACTCGCCCGAAGCGCAAATACAATTTGGCCAAGGCGGGCTTCACTCACGGCTACACCTATTTCACCTGGCGCAACACGCCCTCTGAGATGCGTGAATACCTCACCGAGCTCACTCAGTCCGAGACCAAGGATTACTTTTGGCCCAACTTCTGGCCGAACACGCCCGATATCCTGCACGACGACCTACAGGTCAATAGCCGCGCCGCTTATTTAGGCCGCTACGTGCTAGCAGCGACGCTTTCATCTAATATCGGCATCTATGGGCCCGCTTATGAGTTGATGGACTTTGAGCCTTATCCCGGCAAAGAGGAATACAACCACAGCGAGAAATACGAGCTCAAGCAGTGGGACTGGGATAAGCAAGGCAATCTCAAGGGAGAGATCGCCCGGATCAATGCGATCCGCAATAACCACCCCGCGCTACAGCGCACCTTCAATCTGTTCTTTGCCGACTCCGACAACTCACACTTCCTCTGCTATCTCAAGCAGAACTGCGATTGCTCAGATCAAATTCTGGTCGTCGTCAATATGGACTGGGAAAACACGCAAAGCGGCTTTATTAATCTACCGCTCCACAAACTGGGTATCGGCGAACACGACGGCTTTACCGTGCGCGACCTCTATGATCCCTATGAAGCCGAATACACTTGGCAGGGCTCGCGCAACTTCATCAAGATCAATCCACACGTGCGCCCCGCGCATATCTTCAAGATCCGCAAGCTCTAGGCAGACCCGCACCAGCGGATCAAATATTTGGCGAGCCTCGGTGTTCATTCGCCGAGGCTTTTCTGTGAGCAGGGATCGCCAGACTCGGTCTGGCACCTTACCTATCAGCATAGGTGCTCCCGAAACAAAGTGCCTATAAGGAGATTGCCGATCCAAGCAGACTCATCGACGAACAATTTTATAGTAGCTCTACCCCCCATATCAGTTTAGCGTCCGTCGCAATGAATATACCGATCCTTTACATAAAATCTGGCTGCCCATGGTGCACCGAAGCGCTCAGCTACTTCAGTACAAATAACATTCGCCTCGAAACCCGCGAAGTGCGCAGTAACAAAGCCTTCATGGAGCAGATGGTAAAGCACAGCAGCCAAACTAAAACCCCCACCTTTGTGCACGGCAAGTTTGTCGTCGCCGACTTCGACATCGGCGAGTTCAAAGCCGCGCTTAATCAAGCGCCCGCGGTCAAGGCACAGCTCGGGCTATAGGAGCCGAGCCCCCGGGATCGCCAGACTCCTGTCTGGCACTTTTCTGCACGCACGCGAACAGCCAATCCGGAGAGTGGCGCTCCCAACATAAAAAAAGCGCCGTCCCTCTCGAGACGACGCTTTTTCCAAACAACAAACTAATAAAAAATCTAACAAAGATTATATAGAAATAGACGGACCAGCAGCCTAAACGTTCAAAATATTATAGGTTTTTTCTAAATAAATTCAGGATGCACAACAAGTAAACTCACAAGTCGCTACAGTTCAGTATACTTAACACTTCGACCACGGGCTTTCTCGACCGGATATTTCTCTGCATTACGCAGCATTTTCGCCTCAATAATCGCCGCAATGTCAATCCCTGTGACATTCGCGAACTCGATCGCGAAGATAAACACGTCCGCCAACTCCTCCTCAACCTTCGCACGCAGCTTGGTCACTTCGACATCGGTATGTGATTGCTCAGGACTCTGCCAGAGGAAGTGCTCCATCAACTCGGCGGCCTCCGCCGAAATCGCCATCGACAAGTTCTTTGGGCTGTGGAATTGCTCCCAATCTCGCTCCTTGGCGAAAGCTAGCACACGATCTTTGATTTCCTGCAGGCGAGTTTCAGCGTCATTCATAGCTAAACTGAGTAGTCACTCCGGCGCCACAATCAAGGCCCGAAATCAAAGCACAGCCCAGCAAAGTTCGCCAGACTCCCGCTTAGCGCTCTTCGGCACGCAAGCAAACAGTCAAATAAGCGAAGGTTGATGTTCCTGGCCGACCATCAGCAGCCCGGCACAAAGAGCGAAAGCGCATCGATGGTTTCATCAACACTTCGTTTACAATGCGTCGGGCCCTGTTATCTTTATAGCAAGAACCGCCCGACATGATTGCCCTGACAGATTGGATACAACACAATGAGCAACTGCTACAGCAGCTCGGCAGCTTATCACTACTACTGATGGCACTTGCCCTCGTCGCACTCGCACTCGTGGTGGTCACACTGCCTGAAGACTACTTCACTCGCGATCATCGAGCTCCCGCCAGCCTCACGCACCCGCATCCATTGCCATGGCGAGGACTTGCACTGCTAAAGAATCTACTCGGCATTCTCTTCATCCTGATCGGCATCACTCTGCTGGTCCTACCTGGGCAAGGCGCACTCACGATCCTGGTCGGTCTAACGATGACGAATTTCCCTGGTAAATATCGCCTTGAACGGCGCATGATGCGCCAGCCCGGGATCAACAAAATACTCAATAGAATCCGCAAATTGGCCGGCAAACCGCCGCTAGAAGTGCCGCTGCCGAACGGCACCACAACTCAGTAACACGACGACCATTTAATCGCGGAATAAACCCGCTCGCTACGCAATCTGTCGCGACTGAGATCACGCCAGCAGGGTACCCGACGCAGAGCGACCTACCCTAGCCCAGCACGACCACTGCGATCGAGAAATAGATCAGCAGGCCGAGCACATCCATCACTGAGGTAATCAGCGGACTACTCGCGGCTGCGGGGTCGACATTTAAGCGACTCAGCACAA
>Ga0209197_1002471_pt1 | contig 10733 bp, 9 predicted proteins | sample COGITO_mtgs_1105_4_FD_184802 | JGI IMG/M metagenome (GOLD analysis project Ga0209197, IMG submission 184802) | Pelagic marine microbial communities from North Sea - COGITO_mtgs_110512 (SPAdes) (version 2) | ecosystem: Environmental > Aquatic > Marine > Epipelagic ... | reverse complement strand
AATTTTATTTTGAATGTGAGCAGGCATGATCCTGTAAAAAACCCCAAAGAATTTGTTTTGCTTGCTCAATCTATGCCCAAATATAATTTTGTAATCATTGGTAATGGCTTAACCAAAGAGTTGTTTAAAAAGCACTACTGTATATCTAAGCCAAAGAATTTAAGTATACTTGGTAAGATATCTCAACTAGAAGTTCAGCATGCAATTGCTGCCTCAAGTTGTTTGGTAAGTAATTCTAAACGCGAAGGATTACCAACCCTTGTTTTGGAGGGTATGGCACAAAGTAAACCAGTAGTGGTATCTAACGAGCCTGGCAGTATGGAAGCCATAGACCATGGCAAGTATGGCTACTTTTATGAGCTTGGTAATATCCAAGATTTAAAAAACCAGACCCTACTGGCCTTAAAAGATACTATTAAGCCCGTAAAAGCTAAACAAAGAGTATTAGTGGAGTATGATTGGCGAGTGGTTATAAAAAAACTAGATAGTTTGTATAATGCATAGAAAAATTACCTTTTGTGCTTATGATAAGCCAGATAGTATTGGTGGTCCAGTAACCTGGTTAATGCACTTGTTACCATATTTAAAACAAACTGGGTTTGAGGTGTCTTGTCTTATCCTTTTTCATAAAGGTAATACCGGGCCATTATATGAGCATTTGGTTAAAAATAACATTACTGTGCATACGTCTTCTTTTTTGTCGAGCACAGAAGATAACATAAAATGGATATTAGATTGCTTGCAAAAAAACACCCCTCATATTTTTGTACCTAACCTTGTTGTACCTGCTTATTTTGCCTGTAAGTGGGCAAAAAAAGCGGGTGTTACCACAATTGGTATTTCACACTCAGATGATCCGTTCTACCACGCAATTCAAAAAGAATTTATGGATGGTCATAAATCTTTCCGAATCGATGGAATGATTTGTGTTTCCAAAGTACTTGAGCAGCAATTACTCAAAAGTAAATATGCCTCAAAAGAAAAAATAAAAAGAATCCCTTATGGAGTTATAATTCCTGATAGCAAGGCAACAAGGGATGATACCTCTTTGAGAGTTATTTATGTTGGCCGCTTGGCTGAGCAGCAGAAAAGAATATCTGAGGTGACGCGTTCATTTTGTAAAATGACTCAAAAAATTAAGGGAGTTGAAGCCATAATTTATGGTGATGGTCCAGATAAAATTAACGTAGAGAATATTTTGAATAAACAGCAAATAACTACCGCTGTGAGTTTGGGAGGTAACATACACCCAGAGCAAATGACAGATAAGCTTCTAAAGGCGCATGTAATTGTTTTATTATCTGATTTTGAAGGGCTACCCATCTCTATTTTAGAAGCCATGGCATGTGGCGTTGTGCCCGTTTGTTTAAATATGCGCAGTGGTATTACTGAACTTATTGAAAACGGCAAGACCGGATACATCGTAGATGATAGAGATGAGCATTTTATTGAGACCATCAAGGAATTAAAAGCAGATAACCAGATTTGGGAACAAATGTCATTAAATGCCAGACAGCTTGTTACAGAAAATTTTTCTTTAGAAATTTCTTGTAATAGCTACAGTTCATTTTTTAATAATCTTAAAGTTAATACTGTTAAAAAGGTTAGAATACCATCAAGATTAAGACTGCCTAAAATCAATCAAGATTTATCAAGGGCTGATACCCGAAGATCAAAATTTAATTTTAATCAATTAAAGATTTTACTTGGGGGATATAAACACAAGTTATATCTGATAAAAAATAACAAATAAATGAAAATTTGCATCATACAAGCCGGCACCAGTAATTTTAGTGGCTCCTTTATAAAAGCACACCAGGAGCTTATAGTTGGAGATAAAGTTATACTGCATGGCCCTACCCATGATTTTAGGCACAACAACCGCTCTGTAAGTTTATTTTACAGCCAAAACCCTTTATTACAAAAGATAAAAAAAGTCTTGCCACAATGGTTGTATCATAAAAAAGTAACACTATGGCAACAATCTTTTGAGGGTAAACTTGATTCTTTAGGCGGCTTTTTTAAAACTCATAAGGTAGATGTTATACTGGCCGAGTTTGGTTTTAATGGAGCTGCTATTACTCCTTTTGCACAAAAATTAAACATACCGTTAATAGTTCATTTTCATGGTCATGACGCCCACAGAGATATACTCCTTACAGATCAAATAAAGGCATCTTACAAAAACATGTTTGCATACGCTCATGCAATTATAAGTGTGTCGCATTTTATGACAGAAAAGTTGGTGCAATTAGGATGTCCAGAAAACAAAATTGTGTACAATCCTTATGGGCCAAGACCAACATTTTATGACATAAAACCCAGATATGGCAATACAATCTTAAACATTGGTCGTTTTTCAGATATAAAAGCTCCAACTATCACTTTAAATGCATTTAAAGATGCCCTGCCAAATTGTAAAGAGGCACATCTAGTAATGATAGGTACTGGAGATTTGTTAGAAACCTGTAAAGCACTTGCAAGAACCTGGAATATCGTGGATCACGTCACGTTTACTGGAGGTATACCTCATGAAAAATTGATTCCTTATTTTAAAGATGCCTGTATGTTTATACAGCATTCTGTGCAGCCTAGTTATGGAGATGCAGAAGGCACTCCAAATACCATATTAGAGGCTAGCGCAGCAGCATTACCCGTTGTGTCTACAAAACATGCTGGTATTCCTCAAGCTGTTATTGATAACACTTCTGGATTTTTGGTTGATGAATATGATAGTAAGGCTATGACTGATGCTATGGTGCGTCTATTTAATGATAAAACTCGTTGCCAGTCAATGGGAGAAGCTGGTAGAAGTCAAATTCAAACTAATTATAACATTGAAAGACATATTGAAATTATTGATGACTTAATTATAAATTCAATAAAATAAAGATTCATCCAAAAAATGCAAAAAGTACTAATTAACTATGCTACGCGTGAGTTTAAAATATCTCAAAAGTTAAATTCACTAACTGGCCTTCATATTGGAGGTTTTGATAGGGTAATTAATTATGGGCCCAAAAATATTTCAAAGGTATTTCGAAAAAAAAATGCAGAAATATTTAATTGCAAAAGAGGAGGTGGTTATTGGATATGGAAGCCATATATTATTCTTAAAACTCTAAAAAAAGTTGAGTATGGTGATATTATTTTTTATTGTGACTCAGGAGCTTTATTCATCGATGATGTTAAACCTCTGATAGATATAGCTTTAAATAAACAGGATATTCTATGTTTTAATGTAGGATTTAAAGAGAAAAAATATACAAAACGAGATGCTTTCGTTTTAATGGATTGTGATACAGAAATATATTCTGAAACTGACCAACGATTAGGTGGATTTATCGTAGTCAAAAAAACAAGTTTATCCATAAAATTTTTTGAAGAGTTTTTAAATTTTTCCCTAGATAGAAGAATAATTTCAAATGATGATAATGTGTTAGGCCATAAAAATTATCCCGAGTTTATTGAAAATAGACATGACCAAACTATTTTTAGTTTATTGACTAAGAAATATAAATTTAAATGCTACAGAGATCCTAGTGTTGGTTCTCACATCCCATATAAGTCAATTGAAATATCGAATTATAATCAAATACTAAAATCCACAAGGAAAAGACATTATATACCTCACAAAAATTTAAAATATTTTTTTAGTGTTTTGAAAATTAAAATAAAGTCATTAATTACCTACTAATTTTGTTACTTTAATTCAAATAACATACAACTAATTATTTTTAAAATCTTATAATGAAAACACATTTAATATCTGGTGGTTGCGGTTTTGTAGGACGTAATATGGTAAAACGCCTCTATAAAAACAACAAGGACCGTATTTTATTTATCGATAATTTATCTGTTGGTAAACATCCATCTGTGTGGTTAGGAATTCCTTTAAAAAAGACCGTTAATGAGCTTGAAATATATGGCGAAGATGAGCGCCTATGCTTTATTAAGGAAGATTTTAGAGTTACCCTAAACAAGTTGGTACACGAGCCCGGTTATTTAAAAAATGACTTAGGCTTAAATATAGAGAAATTTACAGATGTCTATCACTTTGCGGCTATAGTAGGAGGCCGTGCCATGATAGATGGAGATCCTATACAAGTGGCCTTAGATTTATCTATAGATGCCGAGTTTTTTTTCTGGGTAAGCCGTCATAAACCCCAAAGGGTGTTGTACCCAAGCTCCAGCGCGGCCTATCCTGTGAGTTTACAAACCGAGGCTAATACCATACAACTTAAAGAATCAGACATAGATTTTAATAACATGGGCCAGCCAGACATGACCTATGGCTGGACCAAATTAACTGGAGAGTTTCTGGCCAAAATTACTGCCAAACATTACGGGGTTAGCATTACCTGTATACGTCCATTTTCTGGCTATGGAGAAGACCAAGACTACTCCTACCCAACTCCAGCCATTGCTAGGCGCGCTGTTTTTAAAGAAGCTCCTTTTGAGGTGTGGGGCTCTGGCCACCAAGGGCGAGATTTTGTTCACATAGATGATGTGCTAGATTGCATAGAAGTTGCCATGGAAAAAATACATGACGGCACCGCCATTAACATAGGCCAAGGGGTACTTACTTCTTTTAGAGAGCTTATTGCCCTATTCTGCGAGTTTGCAGACTATAACCCAGAGATAAAGCCACTATTAGACAAACCAGTTGGGGTACATAGCCGCTATTGTGATATGACATGGGTAAAAGAAAATATTGGTTGGGAGCCAAAAATATCAATCAAAGAAGGGATGAGGCGGGTGTATGATGCTGTGATAGTAAGAGAAAAACAGCTAGGAAATTTGTAATAAAATGGACAAAAGCTTAAAAATACTTTTTGCTAATATCCCTACACCTGGTAATCGTTTTGTGCTAGACCTCAAAGAAGGGCTAGAACAGCATGCTGATGTGGTTTGGGATCACCAGGAGTTTTGGAACATGGAGAATACGTATGATATTATCCATATCCATTGGCCAGAATATTTATCATTCGAGCTTGAATCTTACTTGTACAAACCCACTGAATCTATACCAAATGAAATTTGGGAAAAGACCATAAACTGTTTAGAATATTGGTCAAAAAATGCTAAGATTATTTATTCGCGTCATGTGCAGTTTCCTCATGCACGCCATGATGATGAATTTTTAAAACTCTACAAAGCGGTAGCTTCCTATTGTGATACTATCGTACATTTTGCCAATTATAGCATACAGCAGTTTAAGCAATGGTATCCAGATTTAGATAATATTAAACATATAGTAATACCACATCATAATTACGCGTCTTTGCCAAATACATCTACAAAGCAACAGGCTCGAGATCATTTAAATATCGACTCTGGCAAAAGGGTGATGCTTGTTTTTGGAAGTATTAAAGAACACGAGAAGCCACTTATTAAAGCAGCTTTTAAGGCCATACCTGGTAAAAATAAAGTACTACTAGCACCAGGTTGGAAAATACCTCGCAGAAAAATAAGTTACATACGCCTGCGAGAGTGGCTATGGAATTTTGAAGTTTGGATAGCAAAACAAAATAGTAAGTTTAGAACAAATCTTGGTTTTATTAAAGAAAAAGATGCTCATTACTATTTAAATGCGGCAGATTTTTTGTTTATCCCAAGAACCAGTGAGCTTAATTCTGGTAACATTACCCTTGGCTTTACTTTTGGACTGGTTGTGGTAGGAGCAGACACTGCAGATATTGGAGAGGTTTTAAAAGAAACAGGTAATCCTACCTTTACAGTTGGCAATTCAAAAAGCGTTGCAAATGCAATAAAAAAGGCTTTTGATTTAACCTTGTTAAATCATGGCCAAACCAATAAAAATAATGCACTTAATCATTGGGATGTTAAAACAATATCTAAACAGTACCATGACCAGATACAAAATTTGCTAACAGGATGAGTTTAGCCCCCATTGTATTATTTGTCTATAATAGGCCCGAGCATACCCTTAAAACGCTGGAGGCGTTAATGCAAAATGAGTTGGCAGAAATGTCTGAGCTATTTATTTACTGTGATGGCCCAAAACCAAATACCACAAAAGCAGACCTAGATAAAATAGATGCTGTGCATACTATTATTTTAAAAAAGCAATGGTGTAAAAAGGTAAGTATAAAAAAGGCTGAGGTTAATAAGGGTTTGGCAGATAGTATAATTGAAGGAGTTACAGAAATTGTAAATACATATGGTAAAATAATTGTTCTGGAAGATGATATTGTTACAACTAAGGGGTTTTTGAAGTATATGAATGATGCACTAGAAGTCTACCAAAGCGATAAAAAAGTCATGCATATTGGTTCTTATCTTCCTCATACTAATTCACACAAAAAATTACCTGAGACTTTTTTATCGAGGTTTATGAGTTGCTGGGGTTGGGCTACATGGAAACCTGCATGGGATAAAACAAATTGGGATGAGAGTGAATTGTATGAGCAGATTAAAGATCCTAAAGTAAGGTATGAATTTAATCTAGAGGGAGTATTAAATTTTCATGAACAACTTGAAAATAACATAAATGGTTCTATAAATACATGGGCTATTAAATGGTTTACCAGTATTTTTCTTTGTAATGGTTTATGTTTATACCCATCTCACTCGTTAACCAAAAATATTGGCTTTGATGGCACTGGTGAAAATTGCAACCTTCTTGATGTTAAAGAGCGAGAGGGTGTACGAGATTTTATTAAAGTTACTAAAATAAAGATTGAAGAATCAAGTTTAGGGAAACGATATCTCAAAAGGTATTACAGATATGGAAATGATAGTGGTTTTGAAAAACGTTTTAAACAGAAGTTTTTGGACTTTCGTTATCAATTAGCAAAAACAATAAAAAGTAATTGAATTTTAGAATTTTACACATAAGTACACGTGACGCTGGTGGGGCAGGAATAGCTGCTTTGCGTTTGCACCAAAGTATTTTAGATTCCGGATTGGAAAGCAAATTCTTATGTCTGGAAAAAACAACCAATGTTCCACAAATTGAAGTCTTTCCAAAATTCTACCCTAGGTTTTATCACCGGTTTTTAGAATATTTTGGAATTTGTTTAACAAATGGTCAAAAAAACAATCAGCGCTTAAAAAAAGTACAAGAGCACATACAACCAGAGATGTATTCATTTTTACGCAGTGATTATCGTATTCATGAACATCCTCTATGCGATTGGGCAGACATTATTATAATTCACTGGGTAGCCGGTTTTTTAGACTATAAAAGTTTTTTTAAACATATACATCATAATAAACAAGTGTTCTGGTACACGCATGACTTTTCTCTCATCTTGGGTGGCTTTCATACTCTTTTTGATGCAGTTCGTTTTAAAAATTCTTCAGTGCAGTCCTCAGAAAATCAATTAAAGGTTAAAAAGCGAAGTTATTTAAAAGACTATAACCAATTACAGATTCTTGCAAACAGCCAGTTTTCTTATAATACGATTATAAAAGATGGATTTTTTAAAGAAAAAAACATTCACATTGTCCCCTTAGGTATCTCTAATTTAGAGTTTAAAGCTATAGATAAGAGTATTGCTAAGCAAGCTTTAGGTTTTAGTAAAAATCAATTTTTAGTTTTAACTGTTTCTGCTCAACTTTCAACACCCATAAAGGGTATGGATAAATTATTAGAGGTGCTCTCTAATGTGGCTTTAGAAATTTCACCATTAAAAGTTATGACTTTAGGGAGTGAACCATTAGAGACATCAATCGATAATGTTGATTTTTATAATATGGGAAGCGTTTGGAATCCAAATTTTAAGAGTATTATCTTCTCTGCTGCTGATGTTTTAGTGTCATCATCTTACGAAGAAACTTTTGGGCAAACTATCATTGAAGGATATTCATGCGGGACTCCAGCAATTGTATTCAACAATGCTGCGCTACCAGAGTTAGTTGAGTCTGGAAAGACAGGTTATATAGCAACTGATGTCAAAGATTTTTCAAAACATTTATTAGCAATGATACATGATCGTTCTATTGGAGTTACATTGGGTCAAAATGCGTTAAAACATTTTCAAAGTCGCTACACATCAAAGCATCAAGTAAAAAAATTAATAGAATTATTTACTTCTAAGATAGAGGGAAAAAAACACTAGAAACTAAAACAAACAAAAGAGTAAAACATTTTGCAAATCCCACTGGCTCTTGTAGAGAAGTTGGTTTAAGAGAAATATTATTTAATACTGTACTATGATAATTTTTATTAAAAAAATCCCAATAATAGGCTCATCTATCAGGTTTCTCAACCGAAAGAGGATTTATTATAAAAACCAAACATTAAATTTTTTTACGGTGCTCAAGCGTAATAAGTTACCAAATATGTTAAGGGAGTTAATTCCAGAAAGTTTAGGAATGATTTACCTTAAAACAAACTTTTTTATATTCCAGCCAAACGGCGGTGGTACAGATAAAATGCTAACCCCTTTACATGTAAAATCTATCAATCAGACAATACCACTTTTAGAGAAAATTGCAGGCCAAAATAATCATGAAGAAAAACAGATTATTACCTCAGAGCAATTTAGAAAGTTATTTTTTATTAAAGAAATTGAAGCAAATGACTCTAAATTAGCGGCTCTTTTTACCAAATATGGAAGTGATAAAACTAAGCATGAATACCATTTGATTTATTCTGTAATACTTAGTGTTGTGAAACCAAAATGTTTACTATAAATAGGAATGGGTACAAATAACGAAAAAGTTTTCTCTAATATGTCAAAATATGGGCATCCAGGAGCAAGTCTCAGGGCTTTTAGAGATTTTTTACCAAGCACTGAAATCTACGGAGCAGACATAGACAAAGAAATTTTATTTAAAGAGGAAAGAATAAATACTTTTTATGTTGATCAAACTAACAAAGACACATTAGATAAACTTGCGAAAAACATTTCTAATGATATAGATATAATAATAGATGATGGTTTACATGCTCCAAATGCTAACTTACAAACATTAATGTTTGCGTTAGAACAGTTTAATAATAAAAAAAACAAATGGTTAATAATTGAGGATATAAGGATAGATAGTGTGGTGGTATTCAAACTACTTATGTCTTTACTAGACACAAGTCTTTATAAAACGTACATCGTAAGAACAAAAAAATCTCATGTCTTTGTTTGTCATAAATATTTTTAACAATGTGTTGTTTTCATGATTAATGTAGTTTTTATTCATAAAGGTAAAATACCTTATTACTTAAAATTAGCAATTAGACAAGTTCAGAGTGTCATGCCAATGGCTTGCATTCACTTAGTCTCCAATAAATATTCTTATAACAAAACTGTTAATCATCATGATTTAAATTTATATCAAGAAAGTGCAACACAATTTAAAAATTATTATTTTCATAGATCATCTAATCCCTTTGATTTTGAACTTTTTTGTTTTCAAAGATGGTTTGTTTTAAGAGATTTTGTGGGGAGTAACAATATTGAGGGTAAAATACTTTATTTAGATTCTGACGTTCTCTTGTATAATAATATCCTCTCAAAAATAGAATTAGAGGATAAAAAAATGACGGTAACAAAAGGGTACGGTCCTCAGTATAGTTTGTTTGAAAATATAAATGGCATAAAACATTTTACTGATTTTATGATGCATTATTATAGAGACAACAAATGTGTTGAATATTTAGAAAAATGGTGGGAAGAACGGTTTGTTAAAACCGGTAAAGCTGGAGGTGTTTGCGACATGACAATACTTGGTTTGTATAATGATGATGGGTACTGTTTAGATTTATTTTATTTGAATAAAGGTTTTTTTAATACTTCAGTTAATGGAATTTCAAATGATGCAAAATTATTAAAACAAGATCCAAGATATTTTAACTTAAATACCTTTGAAAATAAAAATAATATTATAACTCTAAATAAAATAGAATTAAACACTTTGCATTTTCAGGGAGGTGCAAAAATATTGTTACCAATTTATTATACTGGGAAAAATAGTTTTTATGTAAATCTACTGGGTAGAGTTAACTTTCTGATACAACCATTCTACAAGTTGTATGAATATTTTAAAAGCATTATCAAACGCATTTACTTTAAACTGAAGTACCCAAAAGGTTTACCAAGCACAAGAAATTAATAAATGTTTTTATATACTACCTACTACAAAGAAGATAATAACTACAGAAGAAATGAGTTGCTTACTTGTTTAAAAATTAATATTTCAAACACAGCAATTTCAAAAATTATAGTTTTTAATGAAGGAGATAGTATTGCACATTTAGCCCCTGGTAAGATAGAAGAAGTGTTTATAAATAAACGACCCACCTACCAGGATTTTATAAATTATATTAATGCCAACTCAAATACAGATGATATTCATATCATCGCAAACACAGATATTTATTTTGACAAAAACATAGAAGTTTTAAAGCATATAAATTTAAAAGATACTTGTTTGGCCTTATCTAGATGGGATACCGCAGATACCATAAAACCAAGACTCTACAACCATAACGATAGCCAAGATGTTTGGGTTTTTAAAGGGCCAGTAAAGCAGCAATTAAAAGCTAATTTTCCTTTAGGTGTTCCGCGTTGTGATAACAGATTGATGTATCAACTTCAAGAAGCGGGTTATAAGGTGCTCAATCCTGCCTTTAGTATTAAAGTATTTCATATCCACAAGGGGCAGCGCGCATTGGCATATACAGAAGGGGATAACCTACACAACATAAATCCACCGTATCGTTATTTGTATCCTCATAATCTCTATGGGTTTTTTAAAACTCCCTTCTT